>Ga0207667_10003777_pt1 | contig 18656 bp, 17 predicted proteins | sample KBSCornC52_FD_184301 | JGI IMG/M metagenome (GOLD analysis project Ga0207667, IMG submission 184301) | Corn rhizosphere microbial communities from Kellogg Biological Station, Michigan, USA - KBS Corn C5-2 (SPAdes) (version 2) | ecosystem: Host-associated > Plants > Roots > Rhizosphere > Soil ...
TCTTGAGCTTCATATTCCCATTCTTTTGAATCTCGTACTTGGGAAACACGCATTGACCGACGCTATTGGCAGCGAAGGTATCTAACGAAAGCAGCGCCATGGCTGCGGTTGCGAACAGCTTTTTCATGTAGATCTTTCTTATCGATGAGAAAAGGGATTTACTTGCGGCCCGCCATACCGGCGAGATACATGTAGCGAGAAGCTGTGGATTCGTACAGGCACATCAAGTTGCCATTGCAGTAACCGTCCACCTTGTTACCCCAAGCAGCCTGATCGTTTTGGAGCTGCTGCTTTTGCTGCTGACTAAGCTTGGGCGAAGCCATGAGGAACTGATAGTTCTGCTTGATAAGGCTGACATTGGACTCAATCGCGTTCTGGTAGCAGTTTTGTTGCTCCCGACGCGATGGCCGGCTATCACAATAGCCATTGCCGGCAAGTGCCGCAGACGATGCCATCAATAGGGCTACCAGCATGAGTGCTGAAGTCTTCATCCTGGAGCTCCTCAGTTCATCGTACGGATTGCCACCAGGATCAAGAAGATACCCAGCAGCACGTACTTCGATTGCTTCGGAACCGTCTGCAGCTTGCCATCTTTCTCGAAGTAGATCTCACCGGTGAAGGCAATCAGGAGCGTGATAGGCATGAAGATGACGGCCGACAGGATGACTAGCCATCGCTTGCGATACCAAGGTACTTGGTCGTAGAAGGTGTAGACGCCGGCAGTGGCAGTCTTATTGGGTGCACCGCATTTTGGGCATGCAAGTGCGGTTTCGTGCAGTTGTTGCTGGCAGTGCGGGCAATTCACAAAGTTGGACATGGTTTTCCCCTACTTGGAATGAAATGGCTTTACGAGCCGATTAGAACGAGAAAAGAGACGGCGGCTACAACGATTGCCGTCACAGAGATCCCTTTGCCGGGTTTCTTTTGCTGCAAATTGATAGCCCCGGCGGCCAAGGCGACGAGCGCAATGGCGGAGCCTCCGACGAGTTGATCGCGGTCGAAGCTGTTTACCTGGACAGCGCAGATAGCGGCCAAGACTGCCAAGACGATGCTGGCGATGGCCAGCCAAAGTGAACCGCTGACGGCGCTGCTCGTCTGGGTTTGAGGAGCCCCACAATGTGGACAGAGCGGGGCGGTGTCGTGGATTTCCTCGCCGCAGCCGCGGCAGAAGACCATAGACATACGGACTCCTTTGTATTTTCGTTAATAGATAAAAAATCACAAAGTGTGACGATTAGTCTTCATTATTGCATGTGACGATTAGTCCGTGGTCAATTAGTCCTCATAAATGGGTTAATAGCCGCGTGAAATCTCTATCGATACGCTTTGGTGAACGAATTCGGCAGCTTAGAAAGGAGCAAGGCCTTTCTCAAGAGGACTTTGCCGAGTTGTGTGGGTTTGATAGGACGTACATAAGTGGGATTGAACGTGGCGTCCGCAATCCCTCGCTGTCGGCGATTGAAACTCTCGCAAAAAGCCTGAAGCTCTCAGCAGAAAAATTGTTCGTCGGACTGTAGTTCTTATGTCTTAGATTTGAGGCGACTGCTTACTTTGGCGGACAACCCTCCCTTTGGTAATGATGCCGCCTCTGGTGGTCCCTCCGCAGCAAAAAACTCATCTTTCACCTCAGAGAACTCCTCTTCCGACTCCTCAAATAGGCCATTGGCCAATCCCGCCTTCGCCGCCGAATCCAGCGCAAGCTGGTCAAAACCCGCCTCCTGTCGCCGTAGATGTAGTTCTTGAGCTTGCTGGATTGCTCCTTCCAAGGTAATTCCCTCCCTAATGGTCAAATCCACGTAGTAGATCGGCGTCCGGTGCGATTGCGCGGTACTCTTTCCGCGTAGCCTCAGTTCAAGCGGTAAGGAGGGAAGCAGGCCACCCGAGGCCGCTTGGTAGTACTGCAGCCTGGCGGTCAAGGTACGGATACTGTTGTAGCCCGTTGTGCGGAAGACGAAGGTACCCAGTTCATCGGCGGCGTCGATTTGCACGTTCAAGCGACCATAGGGCTTGCACTGGCCATGCCCAAACTCACAGGTATCTGGGCCAGGGCAGGGAAGGGAGCTTACGCCCTCCGAGGTCAGCCGTCGGCAGTGTATGCCATTGCCGCTACATAGCGGTCGACCGGCATGCCGATCAAAGAAGCAATAAGAGGCGCGCAGGTTGAGATCGGGCTCGCTGAACATGACGGTGACTGGAATGGTGCGCAGCTTCTCTGAAGGTGATGCCTTGCGATAGATCGCATCCAGTGGGTGAGGTGCCCAGCCTTCTTGCGTTTGCACCTGGCTCGTGATGGTGAATTGATCGTCTTTCTCAGGCAGGCGGCGTCCATTCTTCTCTACCATCTTCCCGATGGAGATCCGCCCTAAGACGGGCGGCGTGATGCAAAGACCTTTAATCATGTGTGCTCCATAAACAAAGCCAGGCATCCCTCGGATGCCTGGCTACTAGGGTTGAATAAGAAACCGGCGGCTGCCGGCCTTGGGCGAGAGATAGGACTTGACCAGATCAGGGTGATCCGCTTGCAGCCTCTCGCTATCGAGCTGGGAACCGTCCTTGCTGCGCTTCCAGCTCACCGAACCCGTTTCGAACAGCGCTCGGCTGGAGCTGCCCATCATTTGCTGGATGGTTTGCTTCAACTGCTGTTCGACCTTGTCGCGGATCGCAATTTCTTCCCGAATAGCCTGCAGGTCGGCAAATACGGCCGACATAGGTCGGTTGTCGCGGAAGTCCGCTACATCCCCGTAGTCGTGCGGGTAAAGAGAGCGCAAGGCACGGTCAGCTGATTCCGAGCCATCAGCCGGCGGTTGGGTATCGGTTTCCACGTAGTGCCAGAATTCCCGCTCGAGCTTGATGAGGCCATCAATCAGTTCCTCATCGCGCTCGATGCGGTGAATTCGGATCTCCTGCCCACAGATCAGAACACAAACGTCTGCAGCAGCTTTGCCGGTAACGGCCAGCTGATGCTGTACTTGGCATTGCACGTATTCAGGGACACCTTCCCGCCAAGCGCGGGCGCCGTACTCACCAGCGGTCTTGCATTCGAGGATATGGACATCGGGGGCACCAAGAATCTCGCGGTCGATATTGGCCAGCATCCAGGCCTTATCTGAATCCGGGTGTTGGAGGACGGCATTGATTTTGCGGACCTTGTTCCCGGTTTCGTGTGTATAGTGTGCCGCCACGATGGGCTCCAGAATGCTTCCCCAATAAGTTGGACTGGTCCGATCACCCGGATCCTGCTGAGGCAGCATATGTGACCGGCCGGTCTTGATCATCCACAGTTCTAGCATGGATTGGTGAGGATTCAAGCCAATGGCCGCGGCGGCATCTGAACTGCCAATGCCACGACGGCGTATCGCGAGCCATTCTTCCCGGGAGAGATCGTGTGTTTTAACCAGGCGTAAGGCGACCCGCCCGGGCCGCCGCGTCGACGGGATGGATGTAAAGGCCATGGAATTCCTTTCGATAAAAGAAAAGCCCGGGCACGAGGCCCGGGCGCTATGTCGTAGAGATCAAGGTAGTCAGCTAATCAGGGAAATTGCCTGACAGAACGCCTCTTTCTTGAGATTGGCGCCCATACCGAACCAAGCTGAATCGAGTCGATAGTCAGTACTCCTGGCACGGCGTTCGTGATCGACGAACTCGGTAACCGCATTCAACAGCCCGAAAGCGGTCCCTTTGGCGGAGCTCAGTTCGGCGCCACGGCCATGGCCTGAGTAGAGCTCAAGGACCTTCTTCACGGCACGCTCATTGGTAAACTTGGCGGCTGGATCGGTCAGTAGCGCCGAAACGAAGGCCTCGGCTTCAGCGGCTTTGACCTTGCGCTCCGAGAGCTTTTTCATTTGATAGATGAATTCGTCCCAAGACGCAGACGACAGCCCCAATTGCCCTTTTACCGCCTTCGGATCGAAGGTCGTGGAGTGGGGCACTTTGACCGCTGCGTTACCGTCCTTCAGCGCGATGGCTAGGGTGTTATTGCACACCACACGAATGCTGGTGAACTGGGCGGTGGTAGCGAGCGTGCCGTCGCATCCAGTTGCCAACAACAGGTAGCCGTTCATGGTGTCGTTGCCCTTAATGTTGGCCGACATGTTCGTTTTGGCCAAAGCCCAGACCTTTCTGCCTCCTTTCAAGACGCCAGCAGTTTCCAATGTGAAGCCATGGGCCTTGGTCAGATCCCGATAGAACTCCAGCACATCGCGAGGTTGGACAACCCGGAAACGCTGAGAAACGACGGACAGAGCGGCACCGGTATCGGAGCGATAGAGCACCTTCTGCTCGTCGAATGGCAGATGGGCTGCGCCTTCACTTGGCATGAAGTAGACAGGCGATTCCTGGATTTGCCACTCCATGCCGGCTTGCTTGGCCCAGACGGAAATGGGGGACTTGGCGGACAGCTGATTGCCCAGGCCGTGCCAGGGTGTTTCATTGGCATAGGCCATAGTTTCGATTAAATGAGCCATGAGTTATTCCTTATAGACGTGTTGATGCCTGCCGTGAGGCATGGTGAAAATGAGGAATGCAAGAATTAGAGTGGTTCGGTCTCGTCAGAGAACGAATGCGCGCAGTCGGCGCATTGATAGGTGCCCAGTATGGTGCGCTGTACCATCTGGCCTAGTTTGGTTCCGGCAATGCAGCCGGCAGCTCCACCGGCTAAAGCGCCGATGATAGCGCCGGCGAAGCTGCCGACCGGCCCAGCGACGGCTCCGACCACTGCGCCGGTCTCGGCACCCGCCCAGGCATTGGACAGTCCAGCGGCGGCACCCGCAGTCGTACCGATGATGCTGCCGGCGCGTTCACCCGCGCGTTGGGGATGAATGTTGGAAGACCTGCAGCGAGGACATGTAGCGGTCATGGATCATCCTTACGCTGCTAGGATGATTGTCATGAAGAGGGCATTGCCCAGCAGGCTAAGAATGAGGATGACACGAAGAATTGGCATATAGGCTCCAGTTGAGATAGCGATAGAGTCGGCAGTAATGTTCCGATCTCACTGGAAGAATATGAGGTTGAGAATTTTTAAAATATATTGAGACGCCTCGCGGAAAGTCGGGAATGATTTGATCTAAGTTAGATGGCGATCCGTGCAACTAGGTAAGCAAGGGCGGAAGAAAAATGGCATGCCATCTTAATTTTTACGGACTACCATGTATCCTTGGACGGTTCTCCAGCGCTCGGGAATCGTCCTCTTTTTTCTGAATCCACATAACCAATTTCTGAAGTCGCGGAACCAATTGAACTGGCACCATTGGAGGGCAGATAGAGAAGGGTGACGGGAGGTTGTTACAAGGTGCCCAAGGGCTGTTTTTGGAGCATCTTTGGTTATGACAGATAAATGGCCGAGTCGCCCAGCTAGAGCGGATTTCCAAGGATTAAGGGGTGTGGAAATCCGCCCTTTTAGTGAGATGCCAGGTAGGCTATTCATTTACCCAATACACATCTTGCATTGAGAAAATAGATAGCCTACTTACAGGCCGCGCGAGTTTCTAAGCGCTTGAATCGAATAGCATTTCTCGCTCCAAGTAGCCTATCTCCAAAACCTAAGCACCATCTTTTTTTGCCCAAAAATCCCTCGGGACAAAGATAGCCGACTCCCTTGCCCCCTGCGGCTTTCCGGCCAATTCGGCCCAAATACCCCTCGGCCTAGTCGCCTCCACCCATCACGAGCTGAAGGAGCGAATCCTTGTGGTGCTTTTCTTGCTCTCCGGCTACGGAGAACGAGAAGGTCTGGACGAGCGGCGCAGGCAACTGCTCTGCCAGAATTCGGGCCTCTATTACCACGGCGCCCCCGGCCTGCAAGCGAAGGAGTGCAGGTTCTGAGATGAAGTCCTCGCCCGGTAGCAAGCTGTCTGCCCTGGCGAAGCAGACCTGATGTTTGCCGCGGCTCTCGACGTGGAAGGCTCGCGGGTTCACTGGTGGCGTAGAACTGAACTGTCTTCCGAGGACCTTATTTGGGGAGGGCTTGTCCGGAAAGCGTGTCTTCTCTATGAATTTGTACTTCACGTCAGGCGTGACGACATGGAGTTCCAGTTTGAAGTCGCGCAGCGAGAAATTGGACTGGTTACGAATCTTGAACTTTAGGTGGATACTGCCGAGGACGAGGGCGGCGTAGTTAGCGAGGTCGCGGTAGTAGCCGAAGTTCGTGGTACTGTCGGTCCCCATGATGGATACGATGTCGCGGCCCGAGTATGGGTAAGCGAAGTCGGGCAGCTCACCAAAGGTCAAGAACCGCAGTTTCTGTTCCAGTTCTTGCGGCTCGTTATTGTGGTTGAGAATCTCAACCAAAATCTGGCTATCTACCGGTCGGGCCTCTGCATTGCTCATCCGAATTACTTCTGTCGGAGCCGCTTCGACCGTTGCGCTACCGCGGCGCACATAAACTACGTTCGACCGCACTTTCCCATACTGGGTGGCAATCGAGAACGGCCGTTGCTGCTTAGGGATGGAGATGACCGCGATTCTTTTTCCCTCAAACATTCGCTCTTCGTACCTGAAATTCAGCGGCGGCTCGACTTTGCTGTTCACGAACTGCTGAATTTGGGCATCGTCGATGTGGTCTGTCTCGCTGATGCCAGTGACTTCAGCCGGCTCTGGTGTGCAGTCTTTGAAGCCGATGAGGATGTAACCATTGCCTTCGCGCCATGAATTTGCGAGCGCAAGGATATCCTTGAGGAGTTCGGACTTTTCTTGTTCGCCGGCGCCGCTGAACCGGTATTGGGCTTGCTTGAAGTCCAAGTCGACGCTCTCGCTCCGGTATCGGAGTTGATTCAGAATTTCGTTCGTAACAGTCATTTTCTATTTATGTTCTCGCCGGGAATGTTGATGGGAGGAGCAAAAAATGTGACGAAGCGCTTTTCACGACGCGCACACCTGCAAGGATGATTCCTTATTTTTTGCACAAATACTTGCTCTCACCCCCCCCTCAAAATGGGTTATATGCCTCTCGAAGCGCGGTTCCCTTCAATTTTCCAGCAATTTTGAGCTTGATTTGGAGACGCGGCACATGTGTGAGCCGCGTCCATGTTCCCCTTATGGGCAAGCGGCAATTGCGCGAAGCAGATTCAATTTTTCGTCTTGAAGCGCAGCGATTTGTGCTGTCTTCTCAGGATTGCCAGGGGGCGCGACCCGCGTGTCTGGTATTACACGCAGGACGACAGGCGCAGCTGTAAGGCTGCCGAGATGTCCATCGACGTAGTGATTGTGTCCTAAACGTTGGGTAACCTAGGATGGTCTCCTGGCCCGGCGCGAGCACGAAGCGCCGGCAGCAGGCGGGCCAGCGCGCCACCAATGTCAAGCGCATGTCGTCGCGGATCAGGTGTTTGTGTCTCGATGGCACCGTCATCGTAGTAACGTAGCAGTGCCGACCAGATCTTGAGCGCGTACTGTAAGGATGCTGCGGTGTCGCACTTACGCGATGGGGTGTTGAATGTAGTGCGACACCATCAATCAAGATCGTCGATTAACGGACGTGTACTGGCTTGCCGGATTTCGCGTCGTTCATCTGGTGGCTTGCCCGGATGCCGGCCTCGATCAGATACGGTTCAGCGATCCGACGCAGTGTTTCGCGAGTGACCACAGTAAGTCGAGACTCATGTTGATATGCGGCAATGTGCCTCGATCCATTCGTGAGGGAGTATTCTGGGTACATTGCTTGATCAGATCGCATCGAATTGCTTGCTTTCCGGGAACTTGCCAAGCAATACTCCGAATTGTTCTTCAGTTTATATGCCAACGGCTACGAGTCGACTGCCGCAACACATCTATACAATCGTCCATATCCTGCTCCCCAGAAACCCACCCGTGGGTGGTGCCGCATAAAACACTGATTCGTCCCTCCAGCGGCTTGCAGCCTCAGGCGCTAAAGTGGCACTGTAGGGGAGAATATACAAAGGCACAAACCTCTGGAGCGATGGCTTAAAGGTCCAACATTGAATAAAATCGATGAGGTGTGTGCCGTGCTGGATGTTCACCCACTCACGCCAATGGTCCTTGCGTATGCAGGTAGCGATCAAAAAACGTCCACGAACTGATGGATCGCATTGCTTGGGAATTTTCATCATATCCCGAGCATCCGAATAAATAAATGGAGGTGAGTTGTGTTCAAAATTACCGGGCTGGATAAGCTCCAGAAAGACCTGAAGGATGCGCAGCGCGCTTTGAGTGAGTTAGACGGCGAACTGGGGGGCGTAAACTTTGATCCAAATGATCCTGCCAGCATTGAGGGAGCAATTCAATCGGTTAGTCGGATGATCGACGACCGCCTAGGAGAATATTCTTCGAACCCTATTGTTGTCCCTCTCGCAGAACAAATGAAGGAAAAGTATCGGGAGAGTATTCTTGAAAAAGCGGCAGAAGCTAGATTGAAGTCGGATGGGGATGATTGATGGCTACAGATTTATTCTTGGAAATAAATAATGCAGTTCTAGACTTGCAGTCCTCACAGCTTCAAACCTACGAAAGACCTCTCAAAAAATTGGCTCAACTCTTACGACATCCCGACCTTGAGCCATACAACGCCGAGCTCACGGAGGGTCTCGACGTTGAGGCGTTCATCGCTGAAAGCGAAAAGACCGGAGGCAGCATGGTTGGAAGTGCTCAGCTTGCTTGGCCAGATGATCCCAAAAAGGCGCTGGGGTTGACGTTGCTTTTAATCGAGAAGCTGGCGGCAGAACCCGGCTACGCTACCAATTTCGGACACCATTTTTTCTATTCCGGAAGAAAAGTCATTGCTGGAATTCACGCACTAACTGGCCAGCTAATCATTCCCTTTTTGCGTGATTACAAGTGTTATATCCAGGCCAAGGGGCGCACGGATACCATGTTAAAAGCTCAATTTTCGCGTAAGGTTTTTATTGTTCATGGTCACGATGATGGTGCTCGTGAAACAGTAGCACGATTTCTTGAGCGAATTGGGCTTGAAGCCATCATCTTGCACGAACAGGCTAACCAAGGACGAACAATTATCGAAAAAGTGGTTGCTCACAGTGACGTTGGTTTCGCAGTAGTTCTGCTTACGCCAGACGATGAGGGCTGTGTAAAAGGAGGAACGCCTGAGCCCAGAGCCCGTCAGAATGTGCTTTTGGAGTTGGGGTACTTCATTGGTCGCCTGGGCCGGGACAAGGTATGTGCCCTCAAACGTGGGGCGGTGGAAATTCCAAGCGATTTCGCAGGTGTCGTTTGGGAGACGATGGATAGCGGCGGGGGCTGGAAACAAGCACTTGCGCGTGAGCTTGAAGCTGCCGGTCATAGCATCGACTGGAATAAGGTCATGCGTGCTTAGAGTTGTGCCCCGCAGTAATGGGCTGGGCGCAGTCAGCGACTATCAGGTGGCCTTGCGCTTGCTCCACGAAAGGGGAGCCGGCCGGACAGGGCAACGGCCGCTGAGATGTGCCGAATCGCACGCAAGCGCACACGCCCGAATCTGGAGGTCGGACCGTAGGCGTCAGCCTCGCGGAGCGAGGGAACAATGATAGCCCGAAGGAGGCGTATCCTCGAATGTGGGCGATGCGCAGTACGACAGTGCGACCGGCCATGCTTCTGGGCCGGGGGGCCCATGAATAAACGGATCAGCACGCTTTTTGGCACACTGTAATCAAAGATCAAAGAGCCGTTCTAGCAACTTCAACGGGACATTGATGTTCAGCAGAGGTTGCAGGAAGACACCAAAGCCCGCCAGCCCCAAGGAAAGGCACAAACGAGCCCATCCCTTAACACCAGATCGAGGTGCGTTCAGAATGCGCTATACATCCGAAGACTAGTTGCTCCAAGGACAGCATCGAAACATGACTACCGTCTATATTGATGAAAGCGGCCACAGCGGGGACATGATCAACAGCGGCAATGCTTACGACTTCAAGGGTCAGCCCTTCTTTGCCCTAGCCGGCATTGCTCTTGAGGACGGTCATGACTGGGAAGATCGCATCAATGAGCTGCGAAGCCGTTACCGAATTCCTGCCGGCGAACTCAAGTCCAAGTCGCTGACAGTCAAGTCAAGATTCTCGGCCGAAGTCATCCATGGATTGCTCGATCAGCGCGCTCCGCTTTTCATTGAGGTGGTCGACAAGCGCTTCTTTATCTGCGCCAGCATAACCTCGTTCCAACTCTTGCCAGTATGCCTTGGCTATACCGAGTCGGTGAAGTTCCACTTCATAAAGAACATGGTGGCAGACTTCCTGTTTTTTCACGCGTCCGAACGCGTCCTCGATACATTCGTCGCCGCGTGCCTGACGCCGGGTGACCGGACGCTCCGCGCCTCATTCGCCGTGCTGCGCGAGATGGCCACAGATCAGGGCTATACCGGTTCGGTCGTGCAAATCGCGGAAGGCATTGCCCACATGGTGCAGGAGGCTGAAGCCGAATACGGCGCGCAACTTGATAACGGTGGCGAGGCTTGGTCCTGGTTTCTTCCGTCCCCCGACCTTAACAGACATGCGAAACAGGTCTGGATGTTGCCGAACCTTACGTCATTCACGAGCATCTATGCCAGGATGAATCGGTATTACAGTAGGCGCTTGGCCGGCATCCGCTTGGTACACGACCAGCAATTGGAGCTGGAGAGCATACTGCGCCGAGGAAAAATGACGGTCGAAAGCCTGAGCCACTCCGTGGATCTGCCCTACACTCCGCAGTCTGATTACCGGTTCGAGGAGGACGCCAGCATCGAGTTTGCGCATTCGCATGAGGCCATTGGCTTGCAGCTGGCCGACATCGTCGCGGGCACCGTGATGCGTTACTTTCGCGACATGGACGCCGGCATACCCGTCTCGAGCGAGCTGCGCGGAGCCATGATGCGGCTCATTGACGAGGGCGATGAACGAAGGGGTTATGGCCTTAATCAAGTTGTAGCTACTGCCAACGTCCGGCACGCCGAATAAATGAATCAGCCGCGGTGACCGCCACCTTGCAGCGAAGCGTCCAGCGCAGTTTTGAAGGTGAACGCGTTGTTCTGCAGAATTTGATCCAGATTTCCGAATACATTACTAAGCTCCTGCCGGTAAGCATTCTTTGTATTCAAATCCGATCCGACGATCACGGCCTTCAGGAATGAGGCTGCTACATCTGCCATCCTCGGATCGCACTGGAGTCTTATATAACTGCGAATGGCGATTTCCAGCAGATGCGACTTGAATGACACCGATAGCTCCTTGCTCGGAATGATGCGTTGCAGCATCGCTCCTATTACCTTGGTGGCTTGCTTGGAGATGTAGTGGCGATCGAAATTAGCAGCACAACGGGTTGCCTGTGGGATTTCGGAGTCATCTATGCGCACGCACTGCTCAGCCCAATCCGTAGCGACGCTAACCAAGCGGCCGAGAAGGTAGTGAAATGGCGTTGGCCACTCCAGATAGACCTCTTCGTCGGGGACGCCAGGCATCTGCTTGAGGATCTTCTCGGCGAAGTGCCCGAAGTAGTGCAGCCACATATGGTCTTGCAACCCTTGATGGATGCCTTCGTGCACCATGATTTCAAAGAGTGTGATACCTGAATTGATCGGACAGCGAAACCGGCCCACCTCTTGATAGGAGCCCAGCGGTTCGTTGAGTTTTCTGGCCAACTGCTTGTCTTCGTCCAATCGGCGGCATACGGACTCGCCTATGGCAGCTTCCAGGCCGTTCTTCACCGCCGTTGCTGCATCTGCAAAGAAGAAGCGAAGCAGCCGATTACTTTCCGGCAGGTAAAGACGGCTTCCGCCATTGAGGTTTTGATTGTTCTTTAGCTCAACGTAGAGGCGGCTTCCCGTGGCGTCCAGCAGCGCGTCGATGTACTGCGCAATAAAGTCAGAACGTATCGCTTCGTCCGCTTCCAGAAGCTTGAGGCAGAAATGTGGGTGTGCCTGCGCCAAGTGCACAATTAGCTCAGGCGAGGTGACCAGATTCAACAGGATCTCACGGGCTTGTAAGCTGGCCTGGTCCCGCTCCGCGCACCAGGATTTCAATTTGTGCAGAGAACGGCGCCATCGGTTGCGCCATGCTGAAGGATGTTTGGCGGTCTCCCTGCGCAAGACAGCCGCCAGTTCATCATTGGAATCACCCGTATTTTCGATCCAGCGCATCGGACAAGACCGTTGCCGGGTTAGGGAAATAAGAGTGGGCAGTTGGGGTTCGGCCAGTAAAACCAGTTCATCATAGCGCTTGGTGAGGTGTAAGTTTTCGATCAATTCACGAAAGACGTGCAATCGACCCCGGGCCAGCGTGGGAAAGCGTGTTCGCCAAAAGAAGTACAGTGCCACTGAGAGCAGCAGATACACCGTACTGGAACTGTCGAGGCCCCATTTCCAAGGTCCCAAGCTGTAGTACAGCCCAAGTTGTTCCAAGACCGTGGCGTACATCAGGTAGTGGACAAGACAAAACACCGATCCACCGACGACCCAATCCACCCATGTCGTGCAGAAGCGAAGCCGGAGCCGGTTAGTGGGCGAGATAAGCGCCCACACGGCGGCGATGACTCCCAATATAGTGAGCAAACCAGTGGTGTCTATAGGTGCGGAGGGCGTCATCGGAGCTATTGCATCCTTCCGTGGGTCGATGGGATCATACCCAGGTGCAATTTGCATCCATACCGGTGCAACGCATCAAGGTGAGAAAAACCGATCTTCATTCCCAAACATCGGGCAATCAGACTACGCATCGAGCGTTCAAGGCTGCAGTCGTTAGCGATCAAGCCTGACCCTCAATCGACGTGCGCGTTCGCGGAAGGCATCTTCGCCGCCCTCCAGAATGTCGCAAACCGCCTTGCGAATAGCATTGTTCTCAAGGCCGCCAGATGTGTATTTGAGTGGGGGTAACCCACCAGCAGGATGAGGGCCAGCGTCGGCGACAATGATCTGGTCCGCATCGGTGTTGATGACGAGATTTGCATTGTGCGTGACCATGATTACCTGGCGTTTGGCCTTAGCCGCGATAAACAGAGAGACCAACTCCTCGAACACAGATTTGGGGTCCAAGTTCTCCTCTGGCTGATCGATAATAAGTGGCCGATCGTCAGCATCGTCCAGTGCCAAGTAGAGAAGAAGGAGTACGATACCCCGTGTTCCAGGCGACAGCTTTCGGATATCCATTCCGTCATAGACTATTTCGTATCGCACCGAGATGTGGTCTGTGGCGAAAAGCCAGTGAGCGAACTGCTTCAACCAGCCACGAAACTCTGCTTGTTGATTCTGGCCAAAGGGGGCCTGGCTCAGAAGGTCGCGCATGTATTGCGAAATGAAATTCGTCATCGCTGCCTGCACGTCAGCAGCCGAACCTGTTTCCCAGGCTGGTCGTAGGGCTGTGTCCGCCAGACCGATTAACGCCCCGCGGCCTTGGAATGGCCCTGCCTTCCGGCGGTCGAGAAGGTCTTCTTCAGCTACAGTTCCCCAGGCGGCAACGTCAACGACGCGGCGAACCGAGAACCCGAGCTTGCGAAGCGTGCCGGTGGACGCATTCAAGCGCGCCATCAGTGGGCCATAAAGATCGGCGAGCGAATTCTGCTCGTTGATAATCGCCTGAAAAACTCGGCCATAAGCCGCTTCCCGCTCGCTCTGGAGTTCCTTACGACGCGCGCCAGCGCCTTGAGCGTCCGCTAGGCGTGATTGGAGGCTCATGAGCGCGGCGTTCTCTTGGGCGATGCGCTTTGACAGGGTGGAGTACTGACCACGAATGACATTGTCGGCGCTTACCAATACCTCCAGCCGGGCCATTTCGGCCAACAGCGTATTGAGGGTTAGTTTAGAGAGGTCAGTAGTGTCTGGAAAGAGCGGCTTGTTTGGGTCGCCGGCCGAAATGGCCGGACCTGTGAGTGCTGTGATTTGTTGATCGCACCATGTGACATACTTGGTCAAACTCGTATCGACGTCGCCTTTATAGATCAGCAGGAACTCATCCCATTGCTGCTGATTCAGGCCGCTGTGAACGTGCCGCTCCTTGGCTTGGCGTAGTAGCTCGGGGGCCTTGGTATTGCGAGTGCTTACGACCTCATCCTGCAGCGCAACGAATGCCCGGCGCTGATTGCCGTAGGCTTGGATCGTTCCACGTAGCGTCTGCACGGCCTGTCCGAGCTGAGTGTGGCGATTGGCCTGTGTCTCAGTTCCCTTTACGACAAGCTTAGCGAGATCTTCGTTGTAGCTTTTGATCTGGCCGGCCTTTTGCGTGACTTGCAGCGCTAGGCCTGTGGCAGCAGCTTCCTTTTCAATCTCCGTGGCAATGCGCTCGGATAAATCGGCGATTGCCTCAGCCTCACGTTCTCGAGCCTGCTGGAAACGGGCGGTGCGAAAATCCCTCAATTCTACAAAGTCGATAGCGCCATCACGATCATCTTGCGGGTGCGCATCAAAGATCACACGCTCTATCTCGGCGATGAGTCCATCGGAGACGCCAGTAGAGGAGCAAAGCTCCTCTACGAATTGCTGAGACAAGTAGCGCGCTCGGGGAAAGGCTAAATGATTGTTCGCATCGCGTCCGTCAAGGAAGCGTGTGACTGAAGCACCTCCACCCCATGTGAGCGTTGCATTAGCATTGCCAAGCAACTGGCGGGCACGGACGAGAAATGACGGGCTGATGTTTGCGCTCGCATTCCAAGCGGCTGGAGTGATTGCGTCACAGCCGGCGGCAATCATGTCAGCAAGCGCGGTCTTGCCTGAGCCGCGCGCGCCGATGATTGCGACGAGCCCAGGATTAAGTGGTATGTCCGGAGTTGATGCCCAACTGGCATCTCCGATAAATATGTTCGAAATTACTTGGGAAGGCATGGCGGTGGACGGCGATTCACTTCCGACATAGGCACGACCTTCGGGGTCGATACAAGCTTGGCGCAGGGCGTCGAACTCTAGACCGCCCTTGATCCATGAGTAACGCTCTTCCACCGGCTCGCCTACTGTTTTGTGGTCGTGGGCATCGCTGCCGTGAAGACAGGGCTTGCAGCCCCCATAACGCTCCTTGAGTTGGTCGAGCGTCACACCCTTGCGACCAGACCAGAATTCTCGCTGTGCTGTACTACTTGAGAAGATGATGTGAGCGAATTTTTCGATCTCCTGACGCATGGTTGCGTCTGCTGCTTGGCGTAACCCCGAAGTTCCGTCGCCCGTCGCGCCTGCAACCGCGATGAGGATGTTGGTCTTCGCCCAATCGCTCTCTCGCATAACGCGACGAAGCTGGTCAAAATTCACCTTGAACTGCGTGGCTCCGTGCGAAAGTGCAGCGCGCTCATCGAGGATGCTAGTGTCGGCTTTTCTACCGAGAGAAATCAGATCCAGGCGGGTGCAGTTGAAGGTATCCCCATGCGCTTGGAATTGAAGGCGCTGAAGGATGCGGTGCAGTTCTGCGACGTGGTTCGGATCTTCAGGGCTAACTAGGAGATGCACGTTGACGAAGCCAGACTTTGCAGCGACATCTAAACGCAATTCGACGTTGGGGAAAATGAGTTGCACATCTTGTAAACGCCCAGCCGCCTTTTGCCTCATCACCTCCTCGTAAGTATCAGTAAGGTAATAGTCAGTTACGGCCAACGCCTCAATTTTCGGCGTGACTGTCTCAAGTTTTTTGAGATAGGCGTCCCAAGGGGAGTCGCTGCCAAACTGATTGTTTAGGATGGTTCCTGGCGCATGGATATGGGGTTCCCAGCGACGCCATTCAGACCCACGACTAATCATTCGCTCATCCTTTGCGGCCATAGACCGTCCCTGTAACTATCTTGGAAGACTTGTTCGGCGTGACCGAAGCTAACGTGTTTGTAAAATTTTATAAGATTTCTGGACGTATGAGAACTCAACTACCCCAAGTATTGCCGGCTTTACAGGGGCTAGAGCCTCTTATGAACTACTGGTGGTTGGTTAGGGCTTTGCAGGGTATCACCGTACTCTAGCTTCACTGCTATTGTGGCGCTCAAATTGCAGACAGCAATTTAATTGGCTGCTTTTGCCAAATTTCAAGCATGAAGAAAGCCACCAGCACGAACCTAGTGGCTTCTTACAGCGATTGGGAGATCACACTATTCGTGAGTAGGTTTTTCCGTCCAAGACTCGTTTCACCTGCCCCACGTCCTTCGCCCCGATCCGCACGTAGATTTCCTCGGGTGTGTGGTTTTTGGAGAGTTCGCGTATTGCCTTGACTTGGACCACGGATAAGCGCCCGTCCCGCCCGCAAATTTGCGCTATCGCCCAATCGCTGTCCTTCCACCTTTCGGCGACCCATGGCGCCGGCAAGCCCAAGCGAGGATGGCCACTCAGCCACTTGTGCAGAATCTTATCGCGGTCATCGGGCAGAGGAACGACGCCTTTCGAAAGCAATCCGTGTTCGCGCAGGTAGCGCAGTCCGCTCTTTCCGCCCGGCACCATGTTGAGCCGGCGTTCGTCATCCCAATGCCCTTCTACTAGGAACTCTTCCGCCTCATAGAGCTGCTCCAGATCGTCGGTGATAGCCATCACCTTGTGGTGCACGTACGTGAGACGTCCCGCCTCTTGCTCTTCTCGAAATCGGCGATGGAATAGCAATGGACTGCCAGTTTCAATCGCACGCCGGTGCTCGGACCAGCGAGTTTGCCAGCTGCGAGTGGATACACCCACATAAAAGGACCCGTCGTCAGGGTACGACGCACCATCGCCGAAGATGTGCTGGTAGAGGACGTATGCCCGTTCGGGGTAATGCTTCGGCGATAGCAGGAGGTGTGCGGAAGTCGAAAATATAAGGCTAGGGCTCTTGATGGAGCTTTCGTCAATCTGCTTAGCTCCGCGCATGGCCGCAGCCAAGTACGCGGGATCAGTAACGACTTCCACCGAAATCATAGGCTGGATAGCTAACTCGCCTTCCTCCAGCGCGCCGAGACTGTACTCTGGCCTGCGGTCCACCGTTCTATGCCCGTCCATGAGCTTTCGGAACGGAGAGACGAACCCCTGACGGTGGCCCATGAAGATCATGCGCACCACGGGTATTACTTGGCCTGGCTTGAGCCTAAACACGCCGTGGGGATTCGCAGCCACCCGCGCCCATTCCCTCCCGTATTCGGAGGACCGCACGAAGTCTTCAAGCAGCTGCTCAACCTCCCGCCGCCGTCCAATCATCGACTTCGGCGCAAGATGCTCCCACCAAGCTTTGTTTAGCTTCATCGCTTCACCGCCTATCCTTCAAAAGCCGACCGGCCAAGCCATCGTTGGCGTGCCGTTTGAGAGCCAAGCTTGCACGCGTGTGGCCTCTACGTCCAAACCAGCGTCCAACGCGGCATCGCTTTGCAGGGCATCACAGTACCTTAGCAGCATTACTATTGCCGGACTCAAAGTTCAGAACACGCTCTAATGCGCACAAGCTATCACGTTGAATGCCAAGAGGATGCATCGAAGGATCACGTGAAGCGATGAGTATTGAATTACCATCCTCTCATCTTGAAGATTCGGCCCTGATCTCCCTCATCATGTAGCGTGGCGATGATTTCACCCGCTGTAAAAACAGCGGCATCGTCTTCTGCTCGTACAGGCAAATCGGAGTCAATCAGCGTGATGACCGGCTGTAACCCTAAGTCTGCATAGCGGCGCACAACCGTCAGCAAGTTCTCTTTCTTTCGGTCGTCCAGCGACTCCAACACTCCGTCGTGATAGACAAAGCGCGGAAACTTTTCGCCCAAGTGCGCTCGCACCACGGCCATGTCGAAGGCAACGCACAGCAGCTTGCGGTATGTATGCCCCAATGTTGATTTGCTCGCAGATTTGACCCTCTCCATTTGACCCACCTTCCACCGCCTACCAAAGGCGGCCACACGGTCATACGACCCTTCATATCCCAGTTCTTTTAGATCCAGGAACATCTGTTTCAGGGTTCTTCGTTGCTTTTGAGATTTAACGGATTCAGCGCTCAGCCAAGCGGAGAGCCTGGGAGCAAACTCATCAAGAGAGCTCGGTGAATGCCTTGCTGGGTATGCTGGTTCGATCGCGTCCGACCGGATATAACGGCGAACCGTATTGCGGGAGATGTCCAGGCGGCGGGCGATTTCCCGGATTGAGATATGGTCTCTAATGTACCAGCGTCGAATAATTCCAAGTAGGGCCACGTTTATCACTCCGTTCTCCCGCTCGCTGTCATGAGCAGGATTGTGGTCTAAACATGGGTCAACTTAGGATGCAAATTTCCTGAGAAAGTGGGTCAGATTTAAATGCAATTCAACAACTTACGTTGGGCACTGATTATCCGTGCCGAGCGAAAGCTAGCTTCGCCCGGCAAATATGTTCGAGTAAAAATGTATTATTTCCAGTGGGAAATGTGTGTTTCTCAACTGGATGGACACTAGTCGACTAATTGTTGAATTTATCCAAAATAGAAAATTAATTGTCGGTCATCGAAATTGTGGGGGGAAATTATCCATAATTATTGTTAATTAATGATCTTCTCGCTACCCCTTATTCCCTCACTCCACCGTCACCGACTTAGCCAAATTCCGCGGCTTATCCACATCCGTCCCCCGCGCCAGCGCCGTGTGATACGACAGCAACTGCAACGGCACCACATGCAGAATCGGCGACAGCACCCCATAGTGCTCCGGCATGCGAATCACATGCAGCCCTTCCGCCGAAGTGATACGCGAATCACCATCCGCAAACACATACAGCTGCCCGCCACGCGCACGCACTTCCTGCATGTTGGACTTCAGTTTTTCCACCAGCGCATCATTGGGTGCAATGGTCACCACCGGCATCT
>Ga0207667_10003781_pt1 | contig 18644 bp, 15 predicted proteins | sample KBSCornC52_FD_184301 | JGI IMG/M metagenome (GOLD analysis project Ga0207667, IMG submission 184301) | Corn rhizosphere microbial communities from Kellogg Biological Station, Michigan, USA - KBS Corn C5-2 (SPAdes) (version 2) | ecosystem: Host-associated > Plants > Roots > Rhizosphere > Soil ...
GCTTCGACGGAGTAATCCGCGTCCGTCACGTCGAACACCTGAGGCGCGACACGCGCGGTTGGCGGGAGCTGCTGGTACTTCATGATTCCGCGCAAATCACGGCGGATCCCCTCCAGGTGGTGGACCTGAACGCCGGTCCAAAATTCCTTGTTGCGGACCTGCTTGATCGAGTCGGCTCGCGCCTTGACCGGATTCTGATTCTTCGCCAGGAGCTCGACCGCCTCTTCCACTCGCGCTCGGAGGTCCTGAACCTTTGGTGCGTCGGGCCCCCCCTTCATCAGCTCAAGCTCGAGGCGAGTCACGAGAAGATCGAAACGGTATGCGTCTTCGTCACCCCGGATGCCGCGCAGGTGCTGCAACGGTGCTACGATAGACAGCAGATCCGCTTGCGTAGCCGGTGCGAAATGATGGATGCGCTGCTCGTCAGTGAGCATTTCGAGCTCGCGCCACTTGTCACGTGCGTCGAGGGCGTTCGTGTCGCGCACGGCCCGCACGTCACCGATGATGAGCGCTGCGGTAGCCTCGAAGGCTTCTTGCTCCAGGTTGTCGAGCGCTGCCTGCGCTAGCTCGACGCGTGCTTCGAACAAGTGTTGCAGTAACGACTTTTGAACGGATGGCTGCTTCTCTTTGTACTTCTCCTCGAAAAACCAAAAGTTCGACCAGTGATCGAAAATCAAGAACTCGGTCTTGTGTCGCCCTAGCCCGAATAGGTCTTTCCGCAGGCGGGTGCCGCGGCCGACCATCTGCCAGAACTTCACGTAGGACTTCACCGGCTTGGCAAACACCAGGTTTACGACTTCAGGCACGTCAATGCCGGTGTCGAGCATGTCGACTGAAACCGCGATCATGAGTTCGCTGTCTGGATCCTTGAAATCGTCGATCAGCTGGTCCGCTTTCGGCTCTTGGGTGTCGATCACGCGGCAGAACGTCGAGCCGTACTGCGGGTAGACTTCGCTGAAGACGTCTGCCAAGTGCACAGCGTGGACGTGGTTGCGTGCAAAGACGATGGTCTTACCGACATGACTGCCCGTTGCCTCGCGGATGCCGCCTTCCATCAACGAGCGCCAAATCTTGTGGGTCGTGTCGCGATTGAAGAAGTTCTTGTCCTGCTCGTGGCTCTCGTACTCTACCTGTTCGGCGTTCGGGTCTTGGTCCTCCAGCTGGGCGCGCTGTTCCGGGGTCATTTGCGAATAGCGAAAGCCTTCGCGGCGAAACTGGGTACCGACTGAGACGACGCGGAAGGGGGACAGAAAGGCAGGCTTTGCGTTGATCGCGTCGTGGAAGCTGAAGTGCGAAGTCGGGTCACGGTCTTCGCAGCCGAAAAGCTCGTAGGTGTTGTGCTCGATGAACTGTACAGGCGTGGCGGTGAGGCCCACCTCGAGCGCATCGAAGTAGCGAAACAGCGTGCGAAATTTCTTGTAGATGCTGCGGTGCGACTCATCCGCAATGATGAGATCGAAGAAGCCGACGTCGAAGTCCTCGAAGCACTTCATCATTGCCGGGTAGGTCGCTAGGTAGATGCGCTTGTCGCGATCGCTGGACGTGCCGCTATCGACGATGATGCGCGGCTCGCCGGGCATGAACTCTTTGAAAACCCGGTCGGCCTGTTTGCGAAGCTCGCGCCGGTCACACAAGAACAAGATCCGCTTCACCCAGCCAGCCCGCATGAGTAGCTCGCACAGCGAGATGGCGACGCGCGTCTTTCCGGTACCGGTGGCCTGGACGAGCAAAGACTTTCGGAAGTTGCCGGAGAAACGCTCGCAGACTCGCTTGATGGCTTCGAGCTGGTACATGCGATTGGCGATCGCGTGATTCGGATCGACGGTGGCGAGAGGCCTCCGATTGATGCGTTGGTGCGCTAGATACTCGAGGCTGTCCTTCGAGTAGAAACCGTAGACTTTGCGCCACGGATAACCTTGAGCGTCGTCCCAGAGGAAGGTGTCTGGGCCGTTGGTGAAGAAGATGATCGGGCGTAAGCCGGTTGTTTGTTCGAGCGCGTCCGCATATTGGCGCGCTTGCTCGGCGCCCTCCTTCACGTCCTTGGCGGTACGCTTTGCTTCGACGACGGCGAGCGGCTTGCCGTCATCCCCGTAGAGCACGTAGTCCGCTCGCCCCGAGCCGGATTCGGTAGGTAGCCCAGAGAGGCGGACCTCTTGTTTCACCTGCTCGGTGTTCGCGCCGTTCGTGCCGACATCCCACCCGGCCTCGACGAGCGACTGATCGATGAGCCGATGACGCGTGGTCTCCTCGTTGAAGTTCAGGAAGGAAGCGACCTTTTGCCCTTCTTCCTTGAGCAGGGAGAGTTGCGTCGCGTGCTCGGTGGCTGCGCGTTCAGCCGCGAGGCGCCTCGCCTTCTCTTCGTCGAGGGCGGCGAGCATCGCTTCGTATTTCGCCTCGGCGAGACGCAGCCTTTCCAGCGCTTCTTTGGTCTTGCTGCTGCTGGAGCTCGCTGGCGGCGGCGGCTCGTAGGTCGGGGTTTCTTCCCGCCTGCCGCCATCGATCTTCAAGTGGAACCAGCGCGCAACGTCGAACAATTGGAACAGGATTTCGAGCGCCTGCACGCTGGTGATCGGGCGCCTCGGATGAGCGGCGGCATTGCCGGCCTTGCGGATCGTGTGCAGCTTGTTCTGCACAACGTCCGGTACGGCCTGTCGAAATGGATCCGCTCCCATCAGGTCGTTCAAGTTGTCCGACAGCGGCGGCTGCAAGCGGTAGGTCGCGTAGATCTCGACCACCATGAACTCGAGGAACGAGCGCTGCTTCATCAGCGACCCTTGAGGGTCCGCATGCGCATATTGCTCGGCGAAGCCGGCCAGGTCCGCGAGGGCAGGCCGCTTCGCGCGCAAGAACTCGAAGTTCTGCGACTTCATGAAGAGGACCTCTCCGTGGGACATGCTGCCGGCCTGAGCACGATCCGTTCCATCACAATTCTACCCCGTGCTTCTTCGCCCAGTTCGTCAGCGTTTGATAGCTCTTAACGCCGACCAGGGCCGCGGCGTGGGTCCTGTTACCGTTCGTCTCGGCGAGTGCGCGCTCCAAGTAATGGCGAATCACTTCACCCAGTGAGTCCGCCAACTTGAAGCCATTGCCCAGAGGCCGATGGAGTACTTCGTCGTTTCCCGATGCCGGACGGACCACCAATGCTTCCGTGAGCGCCTTTTCGTCGATTGTCGTGCCGCGGGACCACACGAACGCTCGCAGGAGGGTCGCCTGTAGCTCTCTCACGTTTCCCGGCCAGCGCTGCCGGAGCAGAAGAGATTTTGCCCCGGCAGAAAGTTTCTTATGCTCATCGGCGGAGCGTTCGGCATTCAGGGCTGCCAGCTGGAGCTGAGCGAGCAAGAGCACGTCGCCTTCGCGTTCTCGCAGCGGCGGGCTTCTCAGCAGAAGTACTGCCAGCCGGAAGTAGAGGTCTTCGCGGAACGCCCCTGACGCGACCTCGTTGATCAGGTCGCGGTTGGTCGCCGCGATAACTCGAACGTCCACCGCGGTCTCGGTCGGGACTCCGACGCGTTGTATCTTCTTTTCCTGCAGAGCACGAAGTAGCTTCACCTGTGCGTCGAGCGGGAGCTCGCCCACTTCATCCAGGAACAACGTGCCCCCGTCGGCCTGTTCGAATGCGCCAACCTTGTCCCGCTTGGCATCGGTGAACGCGCCGCGTGTGTGCCCGAAAAACGTCGACTCGACGAGCTCCTTAGGGATTGCTCCGCAGTTTACGGGTACGAACTTACCCTTACGAGCGCTGGCCTTGTGAACCGCGGCTGCGAGCAGCTCCTTCCCCGTACCCGATTCCCCCTCGATCAGAATTGGGGCCGAATAGGGCGCTGCTTGGCGCGCCCGGTTGATCATGCTCGTCACGGTTTCGCTACCGCCGACAATGTCCGCGAAGCTCGGGTCTTCTGGCCGCGCTCCGACGGCCATCTGTTCCAGCTTCGCGTTACCTTGGCGGACCAAGGCGGGCACGAATTCCGCCGCGATCTCGAACGGAAGATTGGCGGTCTCGACGCCGGCTTCCCTAGATGACTGTATGAGCTCGGCGTTCCAGCGTGGTGCCAGCAGGATCCAAATAGTTGCCATCGCTGGCGTCCCAGGACTCAAGTGGAACGTCAGCCGGGCGTTTTGGGCCAGCGCCGGGCCAATCCACTCCAGCGTCTTCGTGACTGCACGGTAGATGTCGCCGTAGTCAGTTGGCGACCTCAGGCGTTCAGAGCGGACGGCGATCGGTGTAGCGGTGCGCTTCTTGAGCCACCCAACGAAGGTGGCCACCTCGGCCTTCTCGTAGTTGGTCAACAGCACGATGTGGTCGAACGTTCTGCTCTCGATTGCTTGTGCCACGGGGCCCAGCCCCGCCGAGGTCTCGCCTTTGGCAGCTCTCAGATCGGTCGCGCCAAGCCAGGTCAAAAGCACCGAGGACATTCGGGCGCAGCATAACGAGTCTTCTGGTTCCAGAAGAGAACTTATCCTCGGTCGGCGCAGAATGGGCAAAATCCCTGCAATTCTGAAGGGACGAGGCGCGTCCGGTGCTCGGCACGATCCGTGAAGTAGCGGTGGGCATGACTACCCAAAGCGCACTCACCATTGACGTCCAGGTGGACGCCGCCACGATCGTGGCCTCCGTGTCCGACTCCAGGACGGACGTTGTCGCAACTCTGGTTCCACTCGATGAAAGCCAGCGGCTCGGCTTCGTTGCCGACGTGTGGACCGTCGGTGTCCGCGCGATCATGAACGCGCATCGGAACGCCGAAGAAGCCAAACTCGCCGACATCGGCAAGGGGATCTTGGACGGCTTGGACAAGGAGCTCGACGACCACGTGGTTCGTCAGCGCGACGCGCTGGTCGAGATGCTCAAGCGATACTTTGACCCGAAGGACGGTCAGGTCGCGCTTCGCATCGATGGCTTCGTCAAAGACGGCGGACAGCTCGCGATTGCGATGGAGAAATACTTAGCGCCGGAGCACGGCACGCTAGCCCGGACGCTCGCGCAACAGCTGGGCGAAAACAGCCCACTGCTGAAGCGCCTGAGTCCGACGGATCACGAAGGCATCGTACACGTCCTCGAGAGCCGGATCCGCGAGGCGTTGGCGCAGAACCAATCGGCGATGGCGAAGGCCCTGGATCCGCTGGCCGAAGAGGGAATTGTCGCTCGGTTCCTGGGGATGCTGCGCAAGGACCTCGAAAAGGCGGACAACGACCGCACCAAGCAACTGGTTGCGGTCACCAAAGCACTGGACGCCAACGATGAGGGGTCACTCCTCAGCCGGCTGATGCGCGAAACGCAGTCCGCCCGCCTGGCGTTCGTGCAAGCGATGAACCCGGACGAGCCGGGCTCGCCGCTTGCCGTGCTGAAGGCCTCACTGGCCTCACTTCTTGAAGTTCAAGCCAAGTCGCAAGCTGAGGCCTTGGCGGCCGTCGAGGAGCGCCAGCAAAAGCTCGATCAGCATATTCGTGAGTCGGTCGCTCGGCTCGAGGAACGGCGGCGCGGCGACGCGCATAGCCCCCGTGGCGGCACCACGTTCGAGGGCAACGGGCTGACCTTCGTGCAACATGCCGTGCAGGGAGCGCCCATCGTGGTCGACGACGTCGGCGGGCTGGTCGGCGCTCGGCCGAGCTGCAAGATTGGCGACCAAGTGCTGCGCTTCACGGACGAAAGCGTGTTTGCCGGTGCAGCGCTCGTCGTCGAAATGAAGCACGACGCCTCCTACACGATCTCCAGGGCCTTAGCCGAGCTCGAGATCGCGCGCAGCAATCGCGGCGCGCAGACCGGATTGTTCGTGATGGCTCGGAGTCACGCGCCGGCAGGTTTTCCGCCAATGGCGCGCTATGGGCAAGACATCCTAGTGACCTGGGACGACGAGGACGAATCGACCGACCCGTATCTGCATGCCGGCGTGATCCTTGGTCTGGCCCTCGCCAGCCGCCAACGTCGACCGGTCAACGAGGGCGACGTCAAAGCGCTTGCTGATGTGGAACATCGCATCCAGCAAGAGCTGCGTCGTCACGAGACCATGAAAAAGCTTGCCGAGCGCATTCGCAAGGATGCCGAAGAGCTTGGGGATGAGCTGCGCAAGGGCAGCGACAAGTTGACCCTGCTGCTGCGCAGCGCGAAGGCGACGCTCAAGGCGCTCAACGTCGAACTTGTCGACGCTGAGGCAGAGCGTTCGGAGATCATCTCGTTGCCGTTGGCGCCGGCAAATGAAGACGCGGTCGTCCCGGCGCCCCGAGCCCTATCCCTGTAAATCATCCCATTGACTACTCAAATTATGTATCCGAGAAAGGACAGTTAGAATGGCACGCAAGGTCTTTTATAGTTTTCACTACGATGCTGACAACTGGCGCGCATCGCAAGTTCGTAACATCGGCATTGTCGAGGGCAACGCGGCGGTGTCTGACAACGATTGGGAGACGGTAAAGCGAGGCGGCGACAAGGCCATCGAGCGTTGGATCGCCGACCAGATGTGGGGCCGCTCATGTGTCGTCGTCCTGATCGGCAACGGAACAGCCGGCCGCAAATGGATCAATCACGAGATCGAGTCGGCTTGGAAAGAACGCAAAGGCCTGGTCGGGATACACGTGCACAATCTCAAAGACCGGAATCAGCAGCAGTCGTGGAAAGGTACCGACCCGTTCGCCGGTTTCACCGTCGGCACCACACCCCTTTCATCGATCGTGCGCGTGTACGATCCGCCGTACTTTGCCAGTACGGACGTTTACGCTCATATCAGCCAGAATCTCGAGGCTTGGGTCGAGGAAGCGATCCGCATCCGAAATCTGTATTGAAGAGCGGAGCCCCGGAACAATATGCCATTGAAGCCCGCGACGTTCATCGACCTCTATCAAAAGGCGCTAGACGAAGGCGTTGCCGCGGCATTTGTCGGAGCGGGCCTTTCAGTGCCGGCTGGCTTCGTCGATTGGAAGGGCTTGCTGCGCGAGATCGCGGAGGAACTTGACCTCGATGTCGACGACGAAACCGACCTCATCGCCCTTGCGCAGTACCACGTGAACCACGCTCGTGGGCGTGGTCGCATTAACCAGAAACTCATCGAAGAGTTCACGAAAGATGCGGTCGTCACGGACAATCACAAGCATCTCGCAAAGCTTCCAGTGGAGTGCATTTGGACCACGAACTACGATCATTTGCTTGAAGCCGCGCTGCAGGACGCGGGGAAGCGTGTCGACAAGAAGGTTACGAAAGAGCACCTCGCGCTCACGAGGCCAAAGCGGGACGTTGTTCTCTACAAGATGCACGGAGACGTCGACCGTCCCGACGAGGCCGTCCTTACGAAGGCAGACTACGAGTGCTACGAGCTCCAGCGTCCGCTTTTCTCGGAGCAACTCCGTGGAGATCTGCTTTCGAAGACCTTCATGTTCCTCGGTCTCAGCTTCAGCGACCCGAACGTCAACTACATCCTCGGGCGCATTCGCGCGCTGATGGGGCAAAACACACGGCCTCATTATTGGATCACGCGAGATTGCGCAAAAATTACGGGAATCACCGCAGCCGAAAAGAAGCGCCAGAAATACCGAATTGAAGATCTGAAGACGTACGGCATTCGGACCGTTCTTGTCGACGACTACGCAGAGATCACGAAGACGCTTGCCGAACTCACCCGGCGAGTTCACCGCAAGAATGTCTTCGTCTCTGGGAGCGCTGCGGAGTACGGAGCATTCGGCCGAGATCGCGCGATGCAGCTGCTACGGCTGCTTGGGTCTCGGACAATCAATGATGGGTTCAACGTAGTCTGCGGCATGGGTCTGGGCATCGGGGACGCGATCGCGATGGGCGCGATCGAAGCCGTCTACCTCAAGGGAGATCGTCACCTTGACGAGCGGACCGTCCTTCGGCCGTTTCCTCAGGTGACCCCGAGTGGGGACCGCGAAATGGTGTGGGCGCGCAATCGGCAGTACCTGCTGGAGCGTGCGCGCTCGGCCATATTTGTGTTCGGAAACAAGCGCGATGATGACGGGAGCATCGTCGTCGCGTCCGGGGTTCGGAAGGAATACGAGCTCGCGCGATCCCTCGGCGTGTACCCGATTCCGGTCGGCGCTACCGGGTACGCCGCGCAGGAGCTCGCGGACGAGGTGCTGTCCGATTTGGACGCCATCTACGGGCCGTTGGCGAGCGCAGTGAAACCTGACTTGGAGCAGCTTCGCGACGAGCATGCGAGCGATTCCCAGATCCTCGATGCCACCAGCCGGATCCTCAATGCCATCGCGCCAAAGTAAGAACTAGCGGCGAGATCGGACAATCGAGGCAGGCGAAGGAAGAACGGCAGGTTCGCGGTTGTGATGTTTCGATTGCGTGTCGTCGCGCCGGGGTGTCGTGGTTAGTCATTTCTCCAGCGCAAGATCTGTGTGTTGCGGGTCGTCGGCGAATGAACGCAAATGCGCGGTGGTGGACTGGGAGAGCGACATGCCGATCTCAAGATATAATCTCAATCGCGGTTCGACGGTTGTTCGACTTGCCTGGTTGCTGAGTTTCATGCTGCTGGTGACCGCGCGGTGCGTGAACGCCTACGCGGACGCGCCTCCGACAAGCTTCGTTGTGGACGTCGCGCTTGCGGATATCGTGGACGGTTACTCGATGGACGGTGCCCTCGCAAAGGCGCACATTAATCAGCAACTGACCGGCACCTACGACGCGGGTAACGGGCTGCGGATATTCAGCAACGGCAAGCAGGCCTACTTACAAAACGGCAACCTCAAGCACGTTTTGCCTTGGCCTATCTCCACCAACATACCCGACAGCGAGCTAAGAAAGATCGGTACGCCGGCCGACAAGAATATTCAAATTTCGCTGCAGCCGTTGCTGGGCTCGGATGCCGTCTGCAGCAGAATAACCGTCGACTGTAGCAACAACGTACTGACCTGCGATGATGGTCCGCACGTGGATTTGACCGCGTTCAATGGAGCGACGCTGTACGCCGAGAAAGACGATCGTTCCAAGTGGCTAGTCGTCCCATTTAGCTCCGGAAAGGCATCCCCTCAGGTTGCCGAGCTGTGTACCGCTGGGTTGCCGGTGGACACTTGGGTCGAGCCCGCTCACTCTGGGGACCACCGCACTTTCCGCGCACTGGTTCATCTCCCGAAGAAGAAGATCGATGACTCGTGCGACTGGCCACCCGAAGCTGACCACTACCTCGGCATCCCGAACACCTTACTGGTGTCCTACGTCCGGTCAAATAAACCCGGCCTTCCAGATAAGTGTGAGCTACTCGCGGACGCCAGTCCAACGTCTCCTCAGTACTGCCTACCGTATTTCGGGCCAGCTGCGAGAGGCACAGTGGTGCCCCCCAACACCGAGCTCACCGTGATCGTCGTCCTGCCACCGAAGGCCACTGGAACGAAGGTAAATGGGACAGGCCCCGTCAGCATCACTGCTCCAAAAGTAAGCGCGCCCGGGCAGCCTCTCGGGTCAAACCTCCTGCCGGATAGTGGTGGAACCGGCACGCTGTTCGAGCCGGGAAAAACCTGCAGGCTAAGCCGAACAGTCCTAGCACCGCGGGCTCCCGGGCCATTCAACGTCACGGCCTCCTTGCTGGACGAGAAGGGCGAGGTGAAGTCGTCACCGCTGACCGCCGAGTTCGTTGTCGAAGCACGATACATCGGTGCCGTTCGAGTTGGCATTGGAATATCTGCACCCACCGACGCTTCCAAGGGTTTGGGTGTGCCCTCCTACGCCGTTCGGCCGAGCGCGGACGGCGGTTCGACGATCCACTACGATGGTTCGAGCCCTAACTTCGAGCTAACTGCCGGCTACTCCGCGTTCCTGTTCAGCCATGGCTCCAGTGGCCCTTGGACTAGAGGGCAACGCTCCTTACGTCAGTTGAGCGACTTTGGCGTCGCGCTGTACGGCGGCATCGGCGTGGTCGCCGTCACACCACAAGGGACGGTACGAGCGGTCAACTCAGCGTACGTTGGCCCGGAGATTTCAGGCTACGGCATAGCGATCGATTTCCTCTTCGGGGCACAAAGACTTACTGACCTCGCGAACGGCTATCACGAGGGAACGCACCTCGGCGCGAACGCGTCGCTGCCCACTCGGACCCGCCTGGCTCCGGCGGTCGGAGTAACGCTCGATTTTACCTCTGACGTCTTCAAAATAGCCGGCGTTTCGGCCGGACTGTGAACCGGGTACCGGTATGAAAAACTACGTATTCCAGTATGCGGCCTACGGTATTTTTCTTCTTGGCGTCGGCATGTCCCTGTTGCTACCGAGCTGCACGGGTGACTCGGGAAGTGACGAGGTCTGCGGCGGTAACGCGCACCTGAAAGTCTTCGGCACAGCCTATCCCGCAGCGAGCGGCAACATGCAGATCGTCGGTAGCGTCAGCGGGCCCTGGTGCGAAGTCCAAGGTGTGACCGTCTTAACGGGTTTTTCGGCGCAGCCACTTGGTTCGGCGAGCTACGCAAATTGGTCGGCGACCGTGCCATTGGCCGCGCTGGAGGCGCGCCCGGCCTGCAAAGATGGGAACACTACCGGCGTCTCGGTGGACGCCGAGGCGGTCGTCTTCGGCGCACCTCCGAACGCCAGCGACGTAGCGGCGGCGGGCGAAGGCGGAGAACCGAGCTGGACGATTCACGACACAGCGTGCGTTTCCCTCGGCCAGCCGAGTCCGAGCGGTCTGCAGTGCTCCCGCAACGTTACGCCGATTCAACTGCCATTGAGCCATGGGAGCGCTAGCCGCCTGGCCGTTGGGTTATCGGAGGAGTACGTAGGACGACCGGTGACGTGGCACCCGGCCGGTGCGTTGGTCGCGGTCGCTCCGGAGACGCCAGTAGTCGTTGCATCGCCCGACTTCGAAGTTGCCGGTGCGGGCGGCACCGACGGCACGAGCCTCAGTGCTTGCTGTGCGTCGAGGGAGCCTTGCATGGCAAGCGCGTCTGCCTGGCTGAACGCGGGAACAATGAGCGGGATCGACTTTGTGACCGCATCTGTGGACGGCGTCGCTACGCCGCTGGTGGGTTGGACGGTTCACGTCCAAGGTGCCGCGCAAATCACCATCACGCCGGCCGCTCTAGGTCCAAACGCAAACGCGGTAATTTCAGTCAGCAATCCTCTGGGCTTTAGCCAGACGTGCACGTTCTTGCTCGGCGCGAGTACAACGCTCTACGCGGCTGACGCCGTCGGGGATGGTGTCATCAAAGTCGGGGCTCCGCTCGGTACGTGCATGAGTGCGACGGATTCGAACTGCCTGCTCGCTCAGCAGTTTAACGATCAGTTAGCGACTTTCGAACTGCGCTCGGATCCGAACCCCGACTCGTCGAACGTGATAGTTCAGTGTACGGATTCATTTGGTCAGACAGCGACAATGACCGTTGGTGTGTCTCCGCCCGCAGCCGCAACTGCGGCGGACGGAGGGGCGGGCGGCAGCGGGGGCTAGCTGGTATGTTTGCCGACGAGGTGATGCCTGATTGAGGGCCATCTACCGGCCACTGTCGCTGCGCCGAACTCGACGCGGAAAAAACGGCGGGTTCCAAACCGCGACATAGGGTTTCGCGACGTGCCGCGAGAGCCAACCGCCGTACCGGCCTAACCGCAAAGCCGAATCATCAGTTCAAGGGCCGCCAGCCCGTCTTCGCCGAGCACAGCCATTTGCTTCGGCGTCAGGTTAGTAAAGATCAACGTAGCGCAGACCTGCACGGCCTCGCGTACCTCGCGGTTTTCGTTTTGGAGTCGCTCAATGGTGCGCGCCTGCGCTGCTGTGCGCTCCATTTCGCGCTCCAATGCTTCCTTGTCGGTGCTTTCGGAAGGATCCTCGACATCGTCCTCAATCGTGTCGTCGCCGCGGAACGGCATGAAAGAGCGTACGGCTGAGAGCTGGGCGTTGCTTGTGACCTGCCGTATCGCGACTCGCTCGACCTCCCCAGGATCGAATCGATTGATACCCCGCCCGTCTACGCTAGGGTGGAGTTCGCTGCCCTCCATGCGACGTACGGTCGCGATGCTCTTGCCGAGCCGACGGGCGACTTGTGCTCGCGTCATCATGCTCGGAGTTGTAGCATCGGCTTGCGGAAACAGCCGCCGGGGCATGCCCGGGCGTGCTGGCACCCTTGCGCGGAACGGGCTTCGAACGGTGGCAATTGGTGACGACTGGTGAGAGACTGAGTTTCGAATGACGGCGGCAAAGTCTCTGCAGCGCAAGGAGGTCGATCGCGTCGCGGCGGCGCTTCTCGAGGCCCTCAAAGCAGAGTGCCCGGAGTACCCCGAGGTCGTTTTTTACGATTCACCGACGATCCCGAAGCCCGCATCAAAGAGGGGTGAGGTCGTCTGGCACGCCTACCTGTTGGCGTGGTCCGCGTCCGCGCGGTTCACGCGGCGCGTTCAGGCTAAACGCGCCAAGAGCCGCGCACAGGGTGAGGCTTTTTTCGATGACAAGCGGATCAATCAGGCGATCGTCAGCTTGGAGCGGGCCCGCACGCTGGTGGCCAAGGCGCATCAGGCGCTTCTGGAAAACGTCGAACAGCTCCAGAAGGAAGCAAAGCGTCTCGGCCTGACTGCTGATCTAGGAGACCACCCCGATCACCTTCGTGATCTGACTGGTGTCGCCGTCAAGCTGGACGGCCTGACGACCAAGCTCAAGACTTTTCGCGGAATTCCGCAGGCTCGGACGAGTAGCGAATGGGATGAATTCATCTCGGTGACCGCGGAAAGGTTGCTGAACGTCGGGTTTACTTCGCGCGAAGTAGCCGGGCTTCTGACGGGGCGGCGCCCCGAAAAGGTCGATCGTGCGACGCTCGAGCGATTTCGTCAGAGGGTCAGAAGGAGACAAGTTTCCGCTAGTTAGCACGTGCGTACGATTCGGAAGTCCTGTTCGTACGCATTTTGTTCTGGATCTCTGAATCGGCCAGGTTCAAGCTGCCGCTAGTTATGACTGACGGCTTGCTGTTGCTGGACGAAGTTGCTCGAGTCGCGCGCGTGTCAGTCGACACGGTGCGGTTTTGGATCCGTGCCGGCAAGCTAGCTAGTGTGCGGCCGGGGCGTCGACGCATGGTGCGTCGCGAGGTTCTCGATGCTTTTTTGCAGCGCGATCAGTTGACCGAGCATCGGCGAGATGGACATGCAGGCTGACGGAGCACGGAAACTCGAAGCCGGCGTTCGCCGGCTCGGCAGCGCCTTGCGTGGGTTTGGCGAGCAAGCCAATGAGGCGCTCAAGGTCATCGCTGATGGGTTGGCGGTCCTTAGCGGAGGCCCGGAGCCGTCCGATGCGAAGAAGCCGCGCGTCCAACGGCTGCGTTCACTGCCGGTGCCTGCTACGCCGCCTAGTGAGCTTGATCGTGCTCGCGCCGAGCGAGAGCTAAGGAAACGCGGAATTCTGGGCGAGGACTGAGCGATGAACGTCGGTACGATCGAAGAATTGGATTCAGGGCGTTTCGCCGCGCGCTTGCCACGCACACTGGACCCGCAGCGGCGTCGAATCGGGACCTATGCTGACCGCGGGGAGGCTGAGCGGATGCTCAACGCTGCAGTGGAGGTGGCCCGAAAGAAGGAACTCAAAGCACCGGGCGGCGAGACGCTTCGGACCTTCTTGGTGAGCTTTCTCGATCGGCGGGAGCTAAACGGCAACCGCAATGTAGCGCGCGACCGGCGCGCTGCGAATGCGTACATCCTCACCGCCAGCTTCATCGATTGGCCGATCGCAAACGTGCGGCGCGTCCACATCTCGGACTGGCTCGATCAAATGCAGCGTCGGAAGTCGGAGCGCTCCAGCAAGCGCCTTCGCCCGCAGACGATTCGCAATGCCTTGAATCTGCTCCGGGTCTGTTTTCAGGAGGCGATGGACCGCGAGCACATCGAGCAGAACCCGGCGCGTGATTTGCGCCTGCATCGAGCGACCTCGAACACAACAGAGGATACCTGGACAATCCTCGAACCCGATGAGCAGACGCGCTTCCTCGCGTCGATGCCGGAGGGTGAGCGGCGCTACCACCAATTCGCCATTGGGACGGGTCTTCGCCCTGGCGAGCAGCGGGCTCTTCTCAAGCGAGACGTGCATGTGGACGCCGCGGAGCCGTTCCTGACCGTTCGCTACGGTTCGCCAGGAACGCCTACCAAAACGGGAAAGCCCCGCCGCGTTCCGTTGTTCGGGGCTGCGCTCGAGGCGGCTCGCGACCAACTAAGCGCGCTGAAGGCTCGGAAGAATCCCAAAGGGATCTTCTGGCCAGACGCCAAGGGGCGTTACCGCGAGGAGGGCGTACCGGAGGGCTGGTCGGGCTGGCTTCAGGCAGCAGAGATCGGGCGATCAGTTCGCCCTTACGACCTACGCCACACGTGCGCGTCGGCGCTGGTATCCGGTTGGCTTGGCGGCCGACGCTGGACCCTTGAGGAGGTCAAGGAAGTGCTGGGTCATACCGACATCAAGACCACTCAGCGCTACGCGCACTTGGGCGAGACTGCGATCCGTGATGCGGTGCGCGAAACGCTCGCCGCGCTCGCTGGACCGAAGCTGGTCCAAAACGCCGAAAATCAGGCCCAAGTCGCTGAAACCATTGAGGCTGACGACGGTTTCGTAAACCGCAGGTCTCGAGTTCAAGTCTCGAAATCGGCTCCGCATCTTTCCTGCTGTTTTCGCGATCTTCGGAAGAAGCAGTGGGGAACTTTCTGGGAACATTGTCTCGCTCACCGCGAGGCGCATGGTCTCGGCTAACGTTGCGGGCGCACAGCTCATCGACAAAATCGGAAGCTACTCTTGTCCGTCGTCGTTCGGCGCGCCAAGACGCTCTTTCATGAAGTCGACGAACGCGCGCACGTTCGGGGAAAGCTCGCGTTTGCTGGCGAACACGACGTTCACGTCCACGGCGGGAATCGACCAATCCGGAAACAACGGCACGAGTTGTCCGGAAGCGAATGCGGGCTGACAAATGTAGCCGGAGATGATTCCGATGCCCGCGCCGTTCGTGACGAGCCTGTGGATCGCCAACGCTTCGTTGACACAAATGCGGGTCGCGATCTCGAAGATCTTCGTTTCGCCGTCCTTCGTGAACGTCCAAGTCCTTGGCCGACCGCCTACGCTCGGCATCTCGACGGTGTCGTGGTCGACGAGCTCTTCCAGCGACTCGGGCTTGCCCCGCCGTTCGAGGTAGGACGGCGAGACGCAGAGATGACGGGTCATGGTTCGCAACCGTGCAGAAACCAAGCCGGAAACAGGCATCGGGCCCAACCGAATTGCCACATCCGCATCAGCGACTAGGTCCTTCGTCTCGCTGGAGAGGTCGAGGGACACAGTGACGCCTGGATAACGAACGAGGAACTCCGGCAGCTCTTGAGTGAGCACGTTGATTCCGAGTCCGACGCCGGTCGTCACGCGTAGTGGCCCGTGGGGGATTGACGTGGTGCTTCGAACCTGATCCACGGCATGCTCGAGAGCATCGAGGCTCCCAGCACAGCGTTGTAGCAGTGCTTCGCCGGTTGGCGTCAGCGCGACCTCGCGTGTCGTGCGCTGAAACAGGCGAGCCCCGAGCTCTCGCTCGAGACGTGCGACATTTCGACTCAAAGTCGATCGGGGGAGGCCCAGCGCTTGAGCTGCGGACGTGAAGCTCTTCATCAGTGCGACCTTTTTGAAGGCGCGGAGGTCGTCCAGGTCGAACACTCGGCAATTGTTCCACGGGCTGCATGGAGTGTCTACCTGGGTGGGGGGTGTACATGCGTGAGCGAGTCTTAGGTCTCTCTGATGACGAGTAAGACGATCCTCGCAGTCGGCGCGGCAGGAAAGTTTGCTGGCATGGCGGTCGCGGCGCTCAGCCGCCGTGAGGCACGAGTCAGGGGGCTTGTCCGAACTGCGGAACAAGGCAATGAGGCGCAACGCCTCGGAGCGGCGGAAGTCATCATCGGCGATCTGCGCGATGCCCCGAGTGTAGACGCCGCGCTCGCGGGAATCGAAGGCGTGTTCTATATCGCGCCCGCGTTCCTGCCCGACGAAGCGGAGATTGGTAAGCGGTTCGTCGATGCAGTGAGGCGTTCAGGCGCGCGCCGCATAGTTTTTTCTTCGGTCATTCATCCGGTGCTAGCGGAGCTGCCCAATCACGCCGCGAAAGCGCCCGTCGAGGCAGCGATCCTCGACTCGGGCCTCGAGTACTCGCTGCTCCATCCGACGCTCTTCTTCCAGAATTACGCGGCGGCCTGGCCGAAGACCATCGACAGTGGTGTCCTCGCCGAACCCTGGTCTTCCGAGACTCGGTTCTCACGCGTCGACTACCGCGATGTAGCGGAAGTGGCGGCGATCGCGCTCCTCGAAGACCGACTTTTGAACGGCACATTTGAGCTGTGTGCCGATGGTGAGCTCAGTCGGCGCGAGGTCGCCACGCTGATCGCGGACGTGATCGGGCGCGACGTCCGCGCCGATCGGATCGATCCCGACACGCTCGGCAAAGAAGCCGAGGCGTTACGACCGATGTTCGCTCACTACGACCACCATGGCTTGGTCGGGAGCTCGCTGACGCTACGGAGCATCCTCGGTCGCGCGCCCCGGACTCTTCGCGCTTACTTCGAAGAGCTAGCTCGGAAGAGCAGTCTCGTCTCCCAGACGCCCCACCGCGCCCACACCGACCAGGGCGCGCCATCATGAACGGGTCGAATCGTCGTCGTCATTGGATCTTGGCGCCTCCGCCGCGGACTTCGCTCGCCGCGACGCCTCCAGGCCGCGGAAAAGGCGTTGAATCTGCTCGGCAGCTTCCTTGGCGAAAAGCTTGGAACGCGGCCGGAATCGACTGCGAGCCAAGTCACCGAACTGGCGCGCCAAAGCGTCGACGGACGCGAGCAAGCCTGAAGCACGACGAACGTGCCAAGCTCGAGGCGATCATGACCGACGACTACTTCGGCCCGCTCTTTCCACACCTGTTCCATCACCACAACACGAACTGAGAAAAAACATGACGCGTATACTATTCGTCGGCCAGAAGCCTGAAACGGTAGATTTTTCGGACCCCTCCTTGCCGCCGGGATTCAATGCCGAAAAGATCAATGCCGGGATTGCGCTGGGCGTCTCGAAAATCGAGGAACATGGTTGGCAAGGCGACACCTGCATGATCACGCCTGATGCGGCTGGAAGCGCCCTGCTGGAAAGTGTGCTGAATGGCGCCGCCTACGATTGTGTGGTGATCGGCGGCGGCCTGAGGCTTCCCCCCAAGAGCCTGGCATTGTTCGAGACCGTAGTGAACATCATCCACAAGGCCGCGCCGAACGCTAGAATCGCCTTCAACACGCGGCCTGAAGACACCGCTGACGCTGCCGCCCGGCAACTCGAGGGTGGCTGATACCGCTGCGCGGTTGTGAGCAGCATCCCGGTAAAAAGAAGGAAGTCTAGACGATCGTCATCACCGCGCCCACTGCTACCATAGGCCACCTTATCTAGACTTCACCCGGCCTGCCTGCGCTGCGATGAAGAACCGCGGCGCCCGGAGAGTGGTGGGAATTTCGGCTCTCGGCCGTGGCACGGCACTGGCCGGGAACGGAGGGTCACGGCGTCGCTCGCGATGGTGTCTCTCTCCGATTGTGCGCGCGGCGCAAGCCATGTCGCTCTAGCCTCAGGAGTGCGTAACTCCGGCTTGAAGGTTGTCGGGAGCTCCGTCTGTAAGCAGATACCGCAACTACGAATGATGCTCGTTGGGCTTTGTATCGTACTCACCTGGTAAAAGACGAGGGTAGAGCCAGCCCGTAACTGCCGCCAACCAGGCTCCCGCGCCTAGAAGCCCGCCGAGGACGTCGGAAGGGTAGTGGGCGCCGAGGTAGACGCGGGACGCGCCGACGAGTCCGATTCCGGCCGCGCTCAGCGCTGCGACGCTCCATCGCATTGCTCGCGGCAAATGCAGGGCAAACGCGATGATTGTCAGGCTGCCGAGCACCCCGGCGGTGCCCATCGTGTGTCCACTCGGAAACGACAGCGAGCTTTCTTGCGGCAGGAGAAACGCCAAGCGAGGGTCTGGGCGCGCGCGATGAAACGCCACCTTAAGCGCCAGGTTCAGCAGCAAGCAACCACCAGCTCCAAAAATCAACTGACGAGCCTCGCGCGGACGCCTTGCAAGAATCAACGTGCACACGACCAACGCGCTGAGCGTGACCATTGGCCCGACGTCTCCGGCGCGCGTTGCTGCGAGCATCAGAGCGTCGGCCCCACCACGCCAATGCGCAACGTGCAGTTGGATGACCCCATCAAAGGAATTGAGATCGCCCTCGCGCATTTCTCTCGCAAGTCTAATGAAGAAGAAGGCAGACCCAACCGCGAGCGGCACGCTCCAGCGGTGCCGGCGCAAGAATTTCCAGGCGCGATACGGAGAGCGAGCCACGGTTTTCAGCGTACCGCGCTGACGGCGTACCGCGTACCCAGATCGAACATTTTCGTCACTCGCTTGGCTGCAGGGGAAGCGTGCGACCGCGCCGGTGTCGCTGGACTTTCTTTTCTACGAGCCCGGCGCGTCGCGAGTGTGGGTGCCCGCGGGCGGCACCGGTAGTGTCGACGTGTTCGACATCGCCAAGCACGATTTCACGCGCGTGTCGAATCGATGGGCTCGAAGCGCGGCGCCAAGAGCTGGTTCACCGCGAAGGCCACCAGGTACGCGGAGCCGCAGATGGTAAACAAGATGGCATAGCCCGTCGTGATGTTGCCGGCGGCCTGGAAACGGTCGAGCAGCTTGCCGGCGTAGATAGGAAAGAT
>Ga0207667_10003787_pt1 | contig 18627 bp, 18 predicted proteins | sample KBSCornC52_FD_184301 | JGI IMG/M metagenome (GOLD analysis project Ga0207667, IMG submission 184301) | Corn rhizosphere microbial communities from Kellogg Biological Station, Michigan, USA - KBS Corn C5-2 (SPAdes) (version 2) | ecosystem: Host-associated > Plants > Roots > Rhizosphere > Soil ...
TGCCTTCGGCGATCCAGTGCAACACTTCCGCTTCGCGCGGAGAGAGACCCGCGGAGGAGATGTTGTCCTCGCTCCCCGGCACTGCTGGCCGCTCCTGGAGCAGCAGAATACGAGAGCCGTTGTCCTGCTGCGTCCAGCGAATGCTGAGGCGGTTCTCCCCGCTCACTTCCTCCAGCATGCTCACCGGCAGGCCCATGGAACCGTCGCGGCTCAGCCAGCTCGCCACCGCCGGCGCAGGGCCGCGCCCCAGATGTCGCCCTTGAAGTATTTGCCGATGAGCCGCAGCGCGCGCTCGTTGGTGTGCAGGATTTGGCCTTTTGGATCGATGACGACCACTCCCGAGCCATCGAGATTGCCATTCGGATGCGCGACGAGCGCAAGTGCCTGAGCGTTCGTAAAGGCGATGGCATTCTCATAAGCGGCGGAGAGGTGGGACTGCAGCAGCTGGGCCACCTGCCGGTCGCGCGCGGAAAACCCCCAGGTCGCGCGGCTCACGCAGAGGAAGATGAGCGCCGTGCGGCTGGTTCGCAGGATTAACATCAGCGTATCCTCCACGCCGACCTTGTTCCCCATTGCCCTGGCGAAACCGGTCTCGCGCCATTCGTTCTTAGGCAGATAATCGGAGATGGATCGCGGCACCGGCCCCGGCGAGCGGAGCAAGTGGTTGTAGAGCGGATGCCCGCCAAGGTGCTTCGAGGCTTCGGCCATGTGCGGCTCCATGCGGTCCCGCCACTCGGGCGGCAGGCAGGTGAGCACCACATTCAATGGGTCCTGGCTCAGCTCATTGTAGGAGCAGAAGAGATTCGGGATCAGCGCGCTGACGGTTTTCAGCATGCTATTCGGCAGAGCGGAAAGATCCTGCAGGAGATAAAGTTCGGGCAGCCGGGCGAGGATTGCGTTGTAGTCTGTAGTCGACAGATCAGGGTAATCGGAGGCGTCAGTCATGGGAAAATGATTTTCGGAAAAGCACCGCTTTTCACCCGGCGGAAAGCGCGCATGGACGAGGGAGCCCATGCCGGGAGGGCCGACTAACCAGGCCAACCGCCAGGACATCCTCAGTTTCACCTCGCAGCCAGAAACACTCCCGGAACTAAGCCGAAAGCGGGATACCTTTAAAGTAGATTACGTAGGGTCCCCTACATTTGGATGTAGGAAAAATTTCCTGGGGGGATTCATGCCGAATCCGTTTCAATGGAATCGCGCGAACCGATGATAGACAGCTCGCTTCCTTTGTGACGGGGATCGGATGTTCCACGACGGAACACCCGCCGGCCCGCCCGGGCTTCTGGCAGGCCTGCGGCGCTCACGGCGCGAATAGCGGGTAACCATAGCAGTGGCGACGTCGACATCGGTCTCGAATCGAGAGCGGCGCCGCTGCGGATTTGGTCAGCTCGACGCGACCGGTGCGATCAGGGCGAGGGGTTCAGTTCGATTTTGCCGGTAGATGCGGAAATCTTCATCCAACGTGAATACTGATGCGCCCGGCGAAAGTTCCGCCATTCGCACAAGACAGGCGTCTGCCAGCGACATGGGTACGTTTTCGTAACGTTCCATCAACGCAACGACGACCTCCAATTCCGTCTGCAAATCAAAATCCAGGACGATCAATCCTTCCTTAAGAGCACTGCGGAGCGCGGCGCACCCCCCGCGAAGTCTGGAGAGGAGATGGAACGCCTCCGTGAGCACTGGTTCGCAGGTCATGCAGGGTCGCGTCCACGACGAGAACCTTTGCGTTACCCAAGCGTGATGCGCTTCTCGGACCGAGAGCAGCGCTACCAGCGGACCAGTATCAAGAAGAACGCGCGGCACCAAATCCCTCCATATGCGCCTTATTCGTCGACAGATCCGTCGGACTCTCGGGATCGCTCACCATGAGCCGCGACAGCCGTTCAAATATGCGGCCTTCCTTGCCGCTGTCGTCTACCGGAATAGCCTCCTCAAGTGCCTGCCGCACGATCGCCTCGGCGGGCACACAACGGCGCTTCGCCTCGCGCTCCAATCGTTCGGCGAGCGAATCAGAAAGGTGAACGGTAAAAGTGCTCATGCTCCTCAGAGCCTAGCAGCAGAAAGCGCAGGGAGCCAACCTTATCGTGAGGCGATGGCACCGGCGAACTCAGCCAGATGGACCTGCAGTTTTCCCCCATGATGTGCACGGGCGAATTTGCGAGTCTCGGGCGTGTCGCCGGTGAAGAGGTAATCGACTTTGGCGAGTGTGCACAGGCCGCACATCGCCCGATGGCCGAGCTTGGTGTGATCGACCAGCAGAGCGACGCGTTCGCTTTGCTCGATCATCAGCCGTTCGCTGGCGAGGACGGCTTCGTTGTGATTCGTCGCCTCCTTCGCGTCGACACCGGCCGCGCTGAGGAAGGCCCAGCGTGCGTGGTAGCGCTTGAGAAACGCCTCGGCGGGCGGGCCGCTGAGGACACTCGATTCCGGCTGCAGGATGCCGCCAGTGAGATAGATCTCCGCACCACGCTGGCGGCCTTTCAGACGATCGACAGCCTGGGCGATGACCAGCGAGTTGGTAATAATGCGGATGCGCTTCAGCGCGATGAATTCGCAAAGCTGGTAGGTCGTCGTACCGCCGTCGATCATCACCACATCGCCCTCCTCCAGCAATTGTGCTGCGCCCCCGGCGATGGCCCGCTTTTCCGCGGCGTTTTCCGTGAGGCGCTGCTGGAAAGCAGCCGGACCAGCGGGCTCGGCGGCGAGGACATTTTTGAGGCGAATGCCCCCCCATGTTTTCTCCACCCGGCCCTCGGCGGCGAGCTGCGCAAATTCACGGCGCACGGTCGCGGCGGAAGCACCCAGCCGGGCGCAGGCATCGTCCACGCCCAGCTCGGAATCGAGCTGCAGGAGGTCGAGAATTTGGCGCTGGCGTTGACGGCGTTTCATCGGGGACGATGAAAATATTGTTGCGTTGGCGGCAAAATTCAATCAAAATCCAATCACTTCTCGATCATTTCCGAATCAACCCTTAAACCAACCCCATCATGTCTTCCTATCGTTTTGTGAATTACACCTGGGACGACGCCAAGGCGGCGTCGCTCGATCCCGTCGGTCGTCTCGTCTATCGCTCGAACATTCTCGGCGCCGACCAGCGCATCACGAACACCGGCGGCGGCAATACCTCCTCGAAGTTCGTGGAAAAAGATCCGCTCAGCGGCGACCAGGTGGAAGTGCTGTGGGTAAAAGGCTCCGGCGGCGACCTGCGCACGGCGGGCCGCGAATTCTTCTCCTCGCTCTACCAGTCGAAGCTCGTGGGCTTGCAGAAGGTCTACGGCGACCGCCCTGACAAGGGCCTGAAGTCCCAGGCCGAGGACGACATGGTCGCGGCTTACACCCACTGCACCTTCAATCTCAACCCGCGCGCCTCGTCGATCGACACCCCGCTGCATTCCTTCGTGCCGGGCAAGCATGTCGATCACATGCACCCGAACGCCATCATCTCCATCGCCGCGAGCAAGCGTTGCGTGGAGCTGACCAAGGAAATCTTCGGCGGCGCCATGGAATATGTGCCGTGGATGCGTCCGGGCTTCGAGCTCGGCCTCGCCATGCAGGAAATCGCCCGTAACAACCCGGGCACGCGCGCGATCATGATGGGCCAGCACGGCTTCATCGCCTGGGCGAATGACGACAAGGAATGCTACAAGCAGACGCTCGATTTCATCGAAAAGGCGGCCGCTTACATTGATGAAAAGTATCAGGCCAAGGGCGGTGATGCCGCGGTCTTCGGTGGCGCGCGTTACCAAACGCTGGCGCCGGAGAAGCGCCAGGAACTGTTCGCGGCGGTCCTGCCGTGGCTGCGCGGCCAGGTCTCGCAGCAGCGTCGTTTCATCGGCACGGTGCAGGACGACGAAAAGATCCTGCGTTTCGTCAATTCGCACCACGCGCCGCGTCTCGCCGAGCTGGGCACGAGCTGCCCGGACCATTTCCTGCGCACGAAGATCAAGCCGCTCTACGTCCCGTGGGACCCGCAACACGGCACCGTCGCCGACTTGAAGAAGCTCCTCAGCGAAGGGCTCGCCAAGTATCGCCAGGACTACAAGGCCTACTACGAGAAGTGCAAACACGACAACTCGCCCGCCATGCGCGACGCGAACCCGACCGTGGTGCTCATCCCCGGCCTGGGCCTGATCGCGTGGGGCAAGGACAAGAGCGAGTCGCGCGTGACGGCGGAGTTCTACAATTGCGCGGTGGAAGTGATGCGCGGCGCGGAAGCGATCGACGAATACATTGCGCTGCCGCAGCAGGAAGCCTTCGACATCGAATACTGGCTGCTCGAGGAAGCGAAGCTCAAGCGCATGCCGGCGGAGAAGGAACTCGCGCGGCAGGTCGCCGTGGTCATTGGCGCCGGCAGCGGCATCGGCAAGGAAACCGCCCATCGGCTGAGCAAAGAAGGCGCGCACATCGTTTGCGTGGACCTCAAGACAGAAACCGCGCAAGCCACGGCGGATGAGCTCATCGCCAAGCTCGGCCAGGGCATCGGCGTCGCCGGCAGCGGCATCTCGGGCTGCGGCCCAGCGATCGGTCTCGCGGCGAACATCACCGACCGCGCCAGCGTCCGCGCGATGCTCGACCAGATCATCCTCGCCTACGGCGGCGTCGATCATATCGCCGTTACCGCTGGCGTCTTCTGGCCGAGCGACACCACCGGCCACATCCCGGACGACAAATGGGCGTTCACTTTTGCGGTGAATGTCACCGGCAGCTACATTGTCGCCGATGAAGCAGCCAGGACTTGGAAGGAGCAGGGGCTGAAGGGTTCGCTCGTCCTCACTACCAGCGCGAATGCGGTGGTGGCGAAAAAGGGCAGCGTCGCTTACGACACCAGCAAGGCCGCGGCGAATCACCTCGTGCGCGAACTCGCGATCGAGCTCGCCCCGCTGGTCCGTGTCAACGGCGTCGCCCCGGCGACCGTGGTGCAAGGGTCGGCCATGTTCCCGCGCGATCGCGTCATCGGCTCGCTGGCGAAATACAATATCGCCTACAGCGAAGACGAAGCCACCGAATCGCTGGTCACCAAGCTCGCGCAATTCTACGCCGACCGCACGCTGACGAAGACCCCGATCACGCCCGCCGACCAGGCGGAGGCCTACTTCCTCCTCATCAGCCAGCGCCTGAGCAAGACCACCGGCCAGGTGATCACCGTGGACGGCGGCCTGCATGAAGCGTTCTTGCGGTAAACAGGACGCATTAAGATAAAACCAAGATAGCTTCACCAAGGCGCCATCTTCGGATGGCGGCCTTTAGCTTGTCGTAGCGCGAGCCACCACAGGAGAGGGATTTTGTCATCTTCTTCACCGGATTTTGACTAGCTTCACCGAGGCGAAACGCTATCCTCCGGGCATGAAGCGGTGGACTAATGACGGTTATAGTTTGATACGGGAAAGTGCTGAGAGCGCTTCGGTGAGTGGCCGTACCGACTCGTGGCAAAGATCGATTACGAAGGGGATTCTCCTGTTGGCGGGGATGGTATCCGTTGCTTCCTGCTCGAAGATGACCGCGTCGAAATTTACCCAGGAGCCGGGCAGTTCGCCGGCTCCCAATGCGGCATCCGCGACGGCGCAAACGCAGACGCAGGACTGGACGAAAACCGTGAGCTGGCTTTTCTCACCGCAGCAAGCCACGCCGGCTCCTTTGACGGATGCCAAACTGCCGTCGGTGCCGAATGCTCCGGTTGGGTCGGCTCAGAATTTCCGGCCGAATCTGGCCCAGGGAGCGAAGGAGGCGGCGATCAAGATGTACCCGCAGCTGGCCGTGAAGGATTCGACGTTCAACAAGACCTTCCGCGATCTCTACGTGGAAGAATCGCAGAAGCATCCCCAGCTTTTGACCCAGGCGGATTGGCCGCTGATTCTTGCGCATCGCACGGCGGATATCCTGACCCCGCCGGCCCCGATCGTGCCCGCCGGGCCCGCCCCGCAAGTTGCCGATGCGAAGTCGAAGTGGGCATCCCCGACCCCGTCCAACAACCCGCTCGATCGCGGAGCTTACAACCAGGCGCGCTCGCCCTATTGGTGGGGGGGGCCTTGGATCCGCACTTACTGAGCGCTGGCTCAGCTTAAAGAGCGCTCCTTGTTCCCTTCCAATACTTCGCGCACCTTGCGCAGGAGGAACAGTTTGGAAAAGGGTTTCTGCAACACCTCCAGACCGGGTTCGAGCACGCCCTGGTCGCTAATGTCGTTTTCCGAATACCCGGAAACGTAAAGGACTTTCACTTCGGAGCGAAGGCCGAGGATCTGTCGCGCCAGCGTGGGGCCATGCATCTCCGGCATGACGACGTCGGTCACGAGTAGATCGATGTTTCCAAGATGCTTGGCCGAGAGCTGCAGCGCCTCCGAAGGGGAGGACGCGCAAAGCACCTGATAGCCGACGTCTTTGAGGACGGTGCAAATGAGCTGCCGGACCACTTCTTCGTCCTCCACGACCAGGATCGTCTCGGCATTGGCGTGGGCAGCCAACTCCGCGGGCGGGGCCACCGGTAAATCCAGGGCGGCGGTCTCCTGTGGGAAATAGACAACGAATCGGCTTCCCTTTCCCGGCTCGCTGTCCACGTGGATGCCGCCGCCGCTTTGTTTCACGATACCATAGACGGTCGCGAGGCCGAGACCGGTGCCTTTGCCCGGACCTTTGGTGGTAAAGAACGGCTCGAAAATGCGTTCCCTGGTCGCCGGATCCATTCCACAGCCCGTGTCGCTGACCATGAGCAGGACATAGCCGTGAGGTGATGGCTCGAAACCGGCGTCCGGTGGAATGTCGAGATGGGTTCGAATATCGGTAGAGATCGTCAGCGTTCCGCCCTGCGGCATGGCATCGCGGGCGTTGACTCCGAGATTCAGAATCACCTGCTCCAATTGTCCCGGATCCGCCCGCACCCGCGCCTCCTCGGCAGTGGTTTGGAGCTGGATCCGAATGTGTTCACCAATGATCCGCTGAAGCAGCCTTTCGAGATCACTGACCACGACATTGAGATTCAGGACCTTGGGGTTGAGGAGTTGGCGCCGGCTGAAGGCGAGGAGTTGTTTCGTCAATGCGGCCGCTTTTTCTCCCGTGATTCGAATTTGCCGGGCGAATTCCTGGCTCGAGCCGTCCCGTTCCAGTTTGGCTTCGAGCAATTCGGAATAGCCCATGATCGCGGTCAGCAGATTGTTGAAGTCATGGGCCACGCCGCCAGCGAGTCGGCCTACTGCCTCGAGCTTCTGGGCATGTCGCAAGCGATCCTCGGTTTCGATCAGCACATTTTCCGTCCGCCGGTGTTCAACGATCAAATCGGCCAGCCGGCCAAACTCATCGCGCCGCTTTTGCAGCGGGGTGAGTAGCGCCAGGTTGCCGGTGCGCAAGCTGCGGGTGATGCGCCGAAGAGGACGCCGAATCCAGACATTGAGCGAATAACCGAGGATGGCCAGCAGCCCGAGGGCGAAGAGATTGAGATAAAGAAACAGACGATGACCCGCGCGGTTGAGTTCGCGAATGATCGGCGAATCATTGGTAATGATGATCTTCGCCGCTGGTTGCCCGTTCCAGCCGGGAAGCGAGCGGGAAAATGTAATCAGACCGGTATCTTCCTTGCCGATCGGATCGGGAACATCTGCTTTCAGCGGCAGGATCCGGATATCGTAACCGGTGAAGAGCGACATCCGGCGGATATTGTCATCGATCCAAATATGGCCGGCGAAGAAGTAGCCTTGGGGCTTGGTTTCGCGCGAACGGTCGAGTGAAGGATGGATCGTCGCCCCGCGAATCTCCATCCAGCCCTGGGGCACTTGGAGAAAGAAATGGCAGGCCCGGTTTTTCGCGAACAAAGTCGAGAAGGCCTCCGGCGGTAGAGGCAAGGTGCGCAAGTTATCCGCGTAGCGATTGTTGCGGGAGTAAAAGAGCGTTTGATCGGGCTTATAGATCCAGACGGCGTTGAGGTTGTAAGTCGTCAGCGTTTCCTCGGTGACATTTTGCGCCGCCCATTCCGTGTCTCCCTTCAGGAGCGCGATCACCATATCGTTCCAGATGCTGGAGTCGTCCACCACGGCTTTGAGTTTGTCGCCGCGCTCGAGGAGGAATTCGTCGAAGTTTCGATTCCGTTCCTTTTCCCTCGAGTCCGCCAGCGCCCGAAATTTCCCCGCCTCAAATAGATGCAGGGCCGTCAGCCCTCCGCTCAAGGTCGCGACAATCGCGAGCAGAAGAATCAGGATTTTCGTCTGGACGGTCATCGGTACGCAGTGAGCGCCCCGCTCCCGGCGCGATGACGTCTTCTTTCGAATTCAGCGTCGCACGCGTTTTTCCGTGATGGAAATGATGCGGGGATCGCTGGTGGCAGCATTGATGACGATTTCATTGTCGGTTTCACCACGGGCCTTCACCTTGCCGTTCTCGAATTTGAACCCGACCCGAAAATCCACGACGATCACGCCCTGGCGTGGCAGAGTGCGGGTGCTCATTCGTTCAATCCGGGAATAGCTGCGATGCGGCCAGCGTGCGTAGTATTTGCCCAGTGTGTGTTCAATGATCCGGCGATCCACCCATCCATTTCCGAGATAGTTCACCCGATCGGCATAAAAGTGCAGTTCATCGTGCAGTTGGTTGCGACTCACGGCGCGGAGATAATTGGTGAGATAAGTCTCCACGCCGCCAGGAATCTGCATGGGTGCGCCCGGCTTGGCGTGCGAGCGCTCCGCCGTCGCGGCTCCGCCGGTTCCGGACGGGACGAGGGGTTCGTGTGGGTGCGCGCGCTTACCGCGTCGCCGCGCCCGCGGCTCTCCGGCGGCAATGACCGCGGGATCGATACTGGCCGCGGAGACACCGGTGTCGGCGGCGATCTCCGTGGCCGCGGCCTTCACATTGATCCGGATGTCACTCTTCAAAACCGGTTCGTCCGGCAGGACCAATTCCTTTGGCGGCGGTTCGTTGGCGCCCCGCCCAATGACGCCCAGCGACCGGAGAGTGTCGTGGTCGTCCATTCCGGTCACCGGCAGACCCTTGCGCTTTTGGTAGTGCTGTAGAGCCTGTTCCAATTCTGGAGAGGTGCGTCCGTCGATATCGCCGAAGTAGATGTTCCGGCGGCGCAATTCCTCCTGCGTTGAGCGGGTGGCATCGTCCCCATACAGCGAAATGATCGAGCAGCTCAGGACCAGACAGACAAGGTAGCGTTTCATGAGGTTTGTTTAACGTTCCGCTAGGGAAGGCTTCGCGCAGGCAAGTCGGCACGGATGTAGCGTTCCGGCCCTGTCGCACGCGTCGGCTGGCGGGGCGCCTCCTAAAAAAGCCGGCGCTGGGGGTTGTCACCCATATCCTGCTCGGGGAAAAATCTGACCGGTGCGCCGGCCGTTCCATTCGTTGCGTGGCGTTAATGCGCGTCACACTTGTGTTTCGCTGCCGGTCAAATTACAAAGTCGAACTTCCGAGCCAACTGGAGGAATTTTTATGCCACTACCGACTGACGACAAGCGCCTGGCCCTCGCCAAGGAAGTGATCCAGGCCTTTGACGACCTGCACGGAGTTTTTCCGGGATACCGCCCCGCGCATGCGAAAGGGATTCTGGCTGTGGGGAGTTTCACTCCCACGGCCGAAGCGGCCCGGCTTTCGGTCGCGCCCCATTTCCAGGTGGAGACGCCGGTCTTTATCCGATTTTCGAATTTTGCCGGCGTGCCCATGGCGGCGGACAACAAGCCGGACGAAGCCAGCCCGCGCGGCTGCGCGGTGCGCTTTCAACTCGGCGAACACCAGCACACGGATATCGTCGCGCATTCGACCGATAGCTTCCCGACACGCACCGCCGAGGAATTCATCGAGTTTCTCCACGCGGTGAAGGCCAGTGGACCGGATGCGCCGCACCCCACGCCGATCGAGCAATTCTTGAGAAGCCATCCGAAGGCGCTGGCATTTGTCATGACGCCGAAACCGATCCCGACGAGCTTTGGGCGCGAGTCCTATTTCAGCGTGTCGTCTTACAAGTTCGTCAACTTCAGCGGTGCTGGGCAATATGTGCGGTATCGCATTCTGCCGGAGGCCGGGAATGCATACCTGAGCACGGAGGAAGCCGCAGGCAAGGGGCCGAATTTCCTGATGGAAGGGCTGGCCAGCCAGCTCGCGACCGGTCCGGTCAAGATGCAGCTCTGGGTGCAACTTGCCGAGGCGGGCGATGTGGTGGACGATGCTACTACGCAGTGGCCGGTGGAGCGCCGCCAGTTATTACTCGGCGTGATCTCGCTTACGAAGCTGGTTCCGGCGGATGACGTCGACGGGCGCCGCATCATCTTCGATCCCATCCCGCGGGTTTCCGGCATCGAGCCCTCGGCCGATCCCCTGCTCGAGCCACGTGCGGACGTCTACGTCATGAGCGGTCGCCGCCGCCGCGAACAAGCAGGGATTTAGGCGCGGAGCGATTGGGGCTCGCCGAAAAAGCGGCGGCAGGTAATCTGTTCCCTTTTTTCGGAATGCGAGAATTTGCCATCGGCGACATCCACGGGTGCATCCGCGCCTTGCACGAGGTGCTGGAGATCATTCAGCCGCAGAAGACGGATACGATCGTCTTCCTCGGTGACTATGTCGACCGTGGCCCGGATTCGTGCGCGGTGATCGACAGGATCATCGACCTGAATCAGCAGTGCACCGTCGTGCCCCTCCTCGGCAATCACGAACAAATGATGCTCGATTCGCGGAATAATCCCGACGCCTTCAAGGAATGGCTGAACCAGGGAGGACGCGCCACCTTGCAATCCTATGGGCGTCGAGGCTTCGGTTGGGACTTGAACGCCGTTCCGCAGGAGCATTGGGATTTTCTCAGCGAGCGGGTGCTCGGCTATTGGGAGACCGACCGGAATATCTTCGTCCACGCCTCCCTGGATCCGGAGCTCGATATGGCCGAGCAGCCGGACTTTTTGCTCCGCTGGCAAGTGTTCCGCGACCCCACTCGCCACAAATCCGGCAAACAGATTGTCTGCGGCCACACCAGTCAGAAGGCCGGATGGCCGGCGATCTTCGACGGAGGTGTGTGCATCGATACCTACGCCTATGGCGGAAGGTGGCTGACGTGTTTCGACCTCAGTACGCGGAAGTTCATCCAGGCAAACGAGCGCGGCGAGCACCGCTCGTTCGATTTCCCTGCGAGATAGTGAACGAATGAGCGGAACTGGACCGCTGGCAGATGGCGCCAATTTGTAGGGCGGCCATCCTGGCCGCCGTTCGCCGACATTGGCGCGACGCGTTGCTCGTGCTTCGTCCAGCTGCGAGATTGAGATCAAGTCCTTGTCTTGGGCAGAACACTCTTTAGGTATCACTTTGTGCGCACGGAACTCGTCACCACTCTGAAACGTAAAGCGACGAAAATCATCGCGGAACTTGAGGCTCACGAGGATCCAGTTTTGACCACACAGCATGGGAAACCGGCGGCGCATTTGGTAGCCGCGGAGAAATACGATTCGTTGCCTAAGCGATTGGCCATTCTCGAGGGAATCGCCCGCGGTGAGCGGGCCATCGAGGATGGTCGCGTCGTCTCACACGCCGAAGCGAAGAAGCGAATGGCACGATGGCTGAGCTGATTTGGACGGAACCAACCCGGCACGACTTGGAGGCGATCGCCGACTATATTGCGCTCGATAAACCCGAAGCGGCCCGACCGTTGGTTCAGCGTGTCTTCCGTCACGTGGAGCAATTGACGACACACCCGGAAAGTGGCTCGCGCCCTGCCGAACTACGTAAGTCTCGATATCGGCAAATCGTGGAACCACCCTGCCGAATCTTTCATCGATATGACGGAGACTGGGCCTTCATTGTTCATGTGATGCGGGGTGAGATGCGTCTTCGTAAATCGCGCCTGTCCAGAGGAACTCATTAGAGCGGCGAGTTAGTCCGACCGGCGCAACTGCCCGATAACGGCGAGAACCTTCTCGCGGATGCGGAACAATTCCTGCCGATAGTAGGCCAGGCGGGTGGCGGGGAATTTGGAATGGTCGGTGATGGCGTCGGCCGCGGTGAGCACTTCGTTGTGGATCTCGAGCGCGCGCTTGAGCCAGGCGATGATCATGCACGGGTCCATGTAACGATCCCTGCGGGCAATGAAACCGAGGGCGGAACAAAGCTTCACGCTCAGGATCATGAATTGACTGCTGAACTCGCCGAGAGCGTCGTCTTTTTCCCGGAGATTTTCGTCGCCTTCCTTGAGTTCATCGAGCAGCGCCCGCATCACGTCTCGCGCATGTTTCGCCACCGGATGAATGACCCGTTCGTCTTCGTCGTGGACCCAATCAATACCCTCGCGTTCGGGATCGGGTGGTTCTTCCTCGACCTCCTCGAATTCGTCGAGCTCATCTCCCTCCGCTGCTTCGTCTTCGCCCTCGTCCTCGTCGTCTGCATCGGGTGCGTTCTCTTCGACCTCGTCGCCACTTTCCACTCCCTCCTCCGCGAGCATCTCCTCGAGGGACGTCCAACCCATTTCCCGAGCGATGATCCTTTCGCTGTCCGGATGGTCGGCATATTTCTCGAGGAGGCGACGGTACTTTTCGCCGGTCATGTCGCTCTCCCGAAGCAGTTGTTCACAGCGAAATTCGTCCCACTTTTCGACCGCTCCATCCGCATCGACGGCATTGGCAAAGGAAGTATCGCCTTCCTCCGCCTGGCGCTTGCGCTCGGCGATTTCCGCGGCGGTGAAACGCCAGACGGGATCGGAGATTTTCAACCGATAGTCGGTGCTTTCGATTACCACTGCCCCGCTGCGTTCGCTGAACCATTCGACGTAGAGGCAATTGGCCATGTGCTCGGGTGGCTGTTCGCCGCGCTTGGCCATCATATAAGCCTCTGCTACCGGAACGTCGAAGACGCGCACCTTGCGAGCGGCCGTCATCTCGCCGGCGGTGCCGCATTGCCGCAAGGCCGGCGGCCGGGTCTTTAAAGGAATCGGCGCCGGATTTTCAAACTCCAGCAGGCAGCCCGCGACGTCCGGATGGCAGTCGCCCTCCAGATCCAGGGTGAGCGGTTCATCCAGCCCCGCCAGCCAAATGCGACCGATCACGCGGTGGCGGGTGCGGTTGTCGATTTCGCCGCGAAGTACGTGGTCGTGGATGCGCCAGGCCATAAGTTCGGGTCTAATCTCCTGTGCTCCATGGGCAAGCCATTTTTGTAGGGTTTTTCCCGTATCACCGGCCCTAAGTGCGCCGCCGCGGGCTGGTTTTCCCTCACATGCGCGATACACTCACCCCCATGTGTTTTTCCCGACTCCCTCTTTTTCTGCTGGCGGCCAGCCTGTGGAGTTTCGGTCCCGCACTGCGCGCAGAGGACTGGCCGGGCTGGCGCGGCCCGCGTGGGGATGGAACGAGCGCGGAGAAGCAGGTGCCGGTGCATTGGGATGCGACGAAGGGTGAAGGCGTGGCCTGGGTGGTGGAGATTCCCGGTGAAGGGTATTCGTCGCCAATCGTCCTCGGAAAGCGCGTGTTTGTGACCTCGGCGCAACCGGAAACCGAGGAGCGACTGCTCCTGTGTCTGGATCGCGATACCGGCAAGGAGCTCTGGCGGCGCACAGTGCTCACTTCTTTCCTGGAGAAGAAACATCGGGAGAACAGCTATGCGTCGAGCACGCCGGCGACCGATGGGAAGCGGGTGTTTGTGAGTTTTCTCGATGGGGCCGATGCGGTGATCGCGGCCTACGATCTCGATGGCAAACAGCAGTGGGTGGCGCGACCGGGCGAATTTCACAGCGTGCATGGGTTCTCCAGTTCGCCGGTGGTGTTTGAAGACAAGGTGATCGTCAATGGCGACCACGATGGCGAAGCGTGGATTGCGGCGATCTCGCGCGAGGATGGACACACCCTTTGGAAGATCGATCGCGAGAACAAAACCCGCAGTTATTGCACACCGCTCATTCGCGATCTCGCAGGCAAGACGCAGATGGTCCTCTCGGGCAGCAAGTGCGTGGCAAGCTATGATCCGCGGACCGGTGCGCGGAATTGGATCATCGATGGGCCGACGGAGCAGTTCGTCGCCTCGATGGTTTATAATCCGAAACACGACATGCTTTTCATGACGGCCGGTTTCCCTGCGCATCACATCCTCGGGATCAAGCCGGATGGCCAGGGCAACGTGACCGATTCCAAGATCGTCTGGCGGACGACGAAGGGTGCGTCGTACGTACCGTCGCCGATTTCGGAGGGCGACTACTTTCTGGTGGTGAACGACGGCGGCATTGCGAGCTGTTTTCACGCCGCGACGGGCGAGATGTACTGGCAGGAGCGCGTGGGCCCGCATGCGCATTCGTCGATCGTCTCCGCCAACGGACTGGTCTATTTCACGACCGATGACGGCGCCACGACGGTGGTAAAGCCAGGCCCGACTTTCGAAATCGTGACGCACAACGCGCTTGGCGAGATGACCGAATCGTCGCCGGCGATCAGCGAAGGGCACGTATTCCTGCGCGGGACGAAACACTTGTATTGCTTCGGCGAAAAGCACTGACGCATGCGGCTCGATCAATGGCTCTGGGCGGTGCGTGTTTACAAATCGCGCAACTCGGCGGCGGAAGCGATCAAAGGCGGACTGGTGAAGGTGAACGGCGAACGCAGCAAGCCGGCGCACGAGCCGAAGCCGGGAGAGATGATCACCGCGCGGGTGGGCATCATGACGCGCACCGTGCGGTTTCTGGCGGCGCCGAAGTCGCGGGTAAGCGCAAAGCTGGTTGCCGATTTTGCCGAGGATCTCACGCCACCCGAGGAGCGCGAAAAACGCCGCGAGCCGAACCTGTTGCCGCCGGGATTCCGGCCGAAAGGAGCGGGTCGGCCGACCAAGCGCGAGCGGCGGGCGCTGGATGATCTCGAGGAGTAGAAGAGTGCTATTGTTCCCCTTTGGCGATCGTGCGCAGAAGCTTTTCGAACTTCGGCGACTCGTGCGCGTAGGAGGGATAAGGGCGCGCGGCGTCCTTCGGGCGAAAGCGGAAGTGCTTGTACGGCCAGAGCCACAGATCCGGTCGCCGGCGCAGAAACGGCTCGAAAGCGTCCCAGCACTGTTGGGAGATTTGCTGCAACGTCGCATCCGGCGGAAAGACGAGGCCCGGCTGCATGACGATGCGCACAGAACCATCGGGCATCGGCTCGGTGGTCACCGGAACGAGGAGCGCGTTGCAACGTTGAGCGAGCACGGCATGCAGGAATGGGACGCACATTTTCAGGCCAAAGCCCTCGATCACGGTAGCCGCCTGCGACGGGCGGAGGTTGAGATCGATGAGCATGCCCGTGGCGCCGCCGCGCTTCACCACTTTCAACATGCGCAACAGCGAATTTTCCTGGGCAATGAGCGTCTGCCCCGAAACCTCCCGCAGACGGGAAAAAATGGCGGTGAGGCGCGGGTTTTTGAAGCTCTCCGCGACCATGACGTGAAAGAAGTCCGCGAAGCCAAAGACAAGGCCCGACCATTCCCAATTTCCCTCGTGCGTGGACATGAAAAGAGTCCCGCGTTTTTCGCGCGCGAGCTGCTCGCGGATCGCCTCGAAACCTTCGAGGTGCATGTAGTTGCGATAGGTGCCGCGGGCCAGCGATTGGGCCCAAAAGAGATCGAGCATCGTGCGGGCGAAGTTGCGGTAGGAAAGTCGGGCGATCCAGTGGCGCTGCTTGGGGTTGTAGTGGTCGCCAAACACGCACTCCAGGTTCGACAGCGCCACCGCACGGCCTCGGGCATCGAGAAAATAAGTGGCGTCGCCGAGCAGGATCCCGAGCTTGACGCATTGCTCACGGGAGAGATGGGGAACGACGGCGATGAGCAGCCGAACGCCGGCCTCCTCCAATTGATAGCGGAAGCGTTTCCAGAGCGAAAGCGCTGGAGTGGTTTTGGTTTGTGGATTCTCGTTTCTGGTTGCCAAGCTTTGCGACTTCAAACCAGAAACGACCCGGCTGAAACCAGAAAATATATCGTGGATACCGATTCCTTGCTTGCTCTCATCCGTTCCGTGCTCGCCCAGCCGACCGCGCCTTTTCATGAAGACGCGGTGCGTGGGGAGATCCTCATGCAGCTCGCGCAATGCCCCCATGTGCGCGTGGTGCAGGATATTTTCGGGAATGTGATCGCGCATTATCAGCGCGGCAATGCTGCCCCGCGCTATGCGTTTGCCGCGCATATGGATCACCCCGGCTATGTGGGCGAGGAATTCCTCGGTGGCGTCCCGGAAGAGTATCGCGCGAAGAAACCGCCGACCCGCGATTTCGGCGCCTTCGCGATGTGGGACCTGCCCGCCTGTGAAGTGAAGGACGGCCGGATCCATTCGCGAGCCTGCGATGATCTCATCAATTGCGTCACGATCCTCGCGCTCTTTCACGAACTCGAGCGGATGCAGACAGAGGCGAGCGTGATGGGTCTCTTTTCGCGCGCCGAGGAAGTCGGTTTTATCGGCGCGATCCATCTCGCGAAATCCGGCCACCTGTCGCACGACGTGACCATCGTCTCGTTGGAATGCAGCTCCGAGCGGAGCCCGGGTGCTGGAAAAATGGGCGAAGGCGTCATCATTCGCGTGGGCGACAAGACTTCGATTTTCAACGACGCGGACACCCGGGCCCTGACCACGCTTGCGGTGGAAAACAAGATTCCCTATCAGCGCTGCCTGATGAGCGGTGGCACGTGCGAAGCCACCGCCTATCAACTCTACGGCTATCGCGCCGCCGCGCTCTGCGTCGCGCTCGGGAATTACCACAATTGCGGCCCCGACACGACCATCGCCCCGGAATTTGTCTCCGTGGAGGATGTGCAGGGCATGGTGCGCCTGCTGGTCGCCGCGGCGACCGTCCCCGCGACCGCCAATCCGGCCGCCGAGTTGCGCGAAAAGCTGGAGAAGGGTCTCGAGAAGTACCAGCGGTTCATGTAACCGGGCCTGCCCGCATTTTCGAAATTTACGCGTCCGTGCTCATCGCTTTTCACAAACCTTACGGGGTCCTCTCGCAATTCACGCCAGATGGATCGCGGCATCGCCCCTTGGCGGATTTCGATTTCCCCAAAGGCGTGTATCCGCTGGGCCGTCTCGATGCGGAGAGCGAGGGCCTGCTCCTCCTGAGCGACGAGGCCGCACTGAATGCGCGCTTGTTGCATCCCACACGCGGTCACTATCGCACCTACTGGGCGCAAGTGGAGCGTGTGCCCGGGCGCGAAGCGCTCGCGCAACTCGAACGTGGCGTGCTCATCGGCGGACGCCAGACGCTCCCCTGCCGCGCGTGGCTGCTTGATCCGCAACCCGAGATGCCGCCCCGCGTACCGCCGATTCGCTTTCGAAAAAATGTGCCCGAGGCGTGGATCGCCTTGGAACTGGTCGAAGGAAAGAATCACCAGGTGCGGCGCATGACGGCGGCGGTGGGACATCCCACCCTGCGCCTCGTGAGAGTGAAGATTGGCCATTTCGAACTAGGCGCCCTCGCTCCCGGCATTTGGCGGGAACTGGGCGCCGCGGAACGTGCCGCGCTCTTTTCGGCGTAGCCGCGAATCTGAGTCGCTCTCATCGTATAAGGATTATCCTCAAAACCGGGATGGTTAGCTAGCGTGACACTCGTTTGGGAGGGAGCTTTTTTCGGGCACGAGCTACCTTGGCAAGGAGGTCGTTGGCTTTGGCCGTCCAGATAAATGGCTTTGGATCGCGGTTATGTTGGGCGATGTATTTTTCCAAAGCCGCGACCAATTCGGGTACGCTCCGGAAAACGCCACGTCGCAATCGATTGCCGGTGAGGTCGCGAAAGAAGCGCTCGACCATGTTCAGCCAGGAAGCGTTGGTGGGCGTAAAATGGAGGTGAAAACGCGGGTGTTTGCCCAACCATTTGTGCACCTTGGGATGTTTGTGGGTGGCGTAGTTATCCAGAATCAGATGCAACTCGCGATCGGCAGGAGTTTGCGCGTCGATCTGTTGGAGAAACTTCAACCTAAAAACGTGAATGGAGGAAAGTGACGCTTACGACCGTGACCGTGGCTTTCCATTGTGTTAAAACCAAGTTAACCTCTCCGCGCTCAGAACATTCCGCTGGCCAAACGGGCGGTCAGCAACGATTACAAGCGCTCCCATGAGCCTCGCAGTAGTCACCGGGTCCGCCGGATTGATCGGTTCCGAGACGTGCCGCCGCTTCGCCGCGGAGGGCTTCGCCGTCGTTGGCATCGACAATGATATGCGTGCAGAATTCTTCGGTAACGGCGCTTCGACCACTCCGATCCGTGAGAAGCTCATCCGCGAATTGCCTGGCTACCGCCATCACGCGCTCGACATCCGCGATGCGGCCGGGGTGGATACCCTCTTCCGCCAGCTTGGCAGCGCGGTGAACCTCATCGTCCACACCGCCGCCCAGCCTTCGCACGATTGGGCCGCGCGCGCCCCGCTAACCGACTTCGGCGTCAATGCCCTCAGCACGCTGCACTTGCTCGAAGCCACCCGCCTGCATTGCCCGGAAGCGGTCTTCATCTTCACCAGCACGAACAAAGTCTATGGTGACACGCCTAATCGCCTCCCGCTCGTGGAACTGGAAAAACGCTGGGAAATCCCCAACGACCACGCATGGCTACAGGGCATCGATGAAACCATGTCCATCGACCAAACGAAGCATTCGCTCTTCGGGGCCAGCAAAGTGGCCGCCGACGTGGCCGTGCAGGAATACGGCCGTTACTTCGGCATGAAGACCGCCTGCTTCC
>Ga0207667_10003788_pt1 | contig 18623 bp, 13 predicted proteins | sample KBSCornC52_FD_184301 | JGI IMG/M metagenome (GOLD analysis project Ga0207667, IMG submission 184301) | Corn rhizosphere microbial communities from Kellogg Biological Station, Michigan, USA - KBS Corn C5-2 (SPAdes) (version 2) | ecosystem: Host-associated > Plants > Roots > Rhizosphere > Soil ...
ATTGAAAAGGGTGGCATGGCTCACGTGCTCGACGATGCCAGCGCAATGGCGATCGTGCGCAAGGAACTGAAGAAGCGGCAGGATTCGATCGAGGGTTTTGAAAAGGGCAATCGCCCGGACCTGGCGGCCAAGGAGAAGTCCGAGGCGGAGATTTTACAGCATTATCTGCCGCAGCCGCTGACGCCGGAGGAGATCAGCGCCCTCGTCGCCGCGGCGATTGCCGAGGTGGGCGCCACTTCCAAGGCCCAGATGGGTGCGGTGATGAAGGTGGCCACCGAACGGGCCGCCGGTCGCGCGGATGGCAAGGCGCTCAGCGCCGCCGTGGCCGCCCAGCTCCCGTAATTTTCTCCTCCCTCACGTTTATGGTCTCCGCCATCATTGTCGCCGCCGGGAGCAGCCGGCGCATGGGTTTCGACAAGCTTTTCGCCCCGCTCGCGGGCAAGCCAGTGCTCTGGCATTCGATCAAGGCCTTCAACGACACCAAGGAGGTCGACGAAATCCTGATCGTGACGAAGGACGACCGGATGGACGAGGTGGAGGACCTGGTCTCGAAAGGCGGGCTGGTGAAAGTGAAGAAGGTCATCAGCGGCGGGGCCGAGCGGCACATTTCCGTGTGGAATGGGCTGCAGGCGGTGGACAGCAAGGGCAGCGAATACATTGCCATCCACGATGGGGCGCGGCCGCTGGTCACGCCGAAGTTGATCAAGGCCTGCCTCGAGCTGGCCAAAACCCATGGCGCCGCGACGTGTGCTTCGCAGATCCCCGACACGGTGAAACGGGCCAACATCGAGCAGATGGTGACCGAGAGCGTGGAGCGGACCGGGCTCTGGGCCATGCAAACGCCCCAGGTTTTCAGCAGCGGCCTCATCCTGCAGGCTTACGCCGCCCTCATGGCCAAGCACGAGATGGTCACGGACGAGGTTTCGGCCGTGCAGAAGATGGGCAAAAAGATCGCTCTCCTGAAGAACGACGACTGGAATTTGAAGGTGACCTTTCCCCATGACCTGGAGCTGGCGGAGCACGTCCTCGCACTTCGGGAAAAAAAATCCGCTAAGTCTACCAAGGCGCGCGCGATACCTCGCTAATGGATTTCCCGTATCGTCTCTCCCGCCTGCCTAACGGCGTGCGGATCGCTTCTGTCGAAATGCCCTGGATGCGCAGCGTCAGCGTGGGTGTTTGGGCAGGCGTGGGCGGCCGGCATGAATCGGCCGAAATGAGCGGGATCTCCCATTTCATGGAGCACCTGCTCTTCAAGGGGACGAAGAAACGGACGGCCAAGCGGATCACGGAATCCGTGGAAGGGCTGGGCGGGTATCTGAACGCTTTCACCACCGAGGATCACACCTGCTATTACGCCAAGGCGGCAGCCACCCATCTGCCGGAGCTGTGCGACGTCCTGGGCGACATGTATCTGGACAGCCAGTTCGCGCCCGGGGAGATCGAGCGGGAGCGCGAGGTCATCCGGGAAGAGATTTTGATGTATCGGGATCATCCGGCGCAGCATGCGCAGGAGTTGCTGACCGCCACGATGTGGCCGGAGCACCCCCTCGGCCGCCCGCTGACCGGCACGGTGGAAACGATCGCCAAGATGAAGCGGCCGCACTTCCTCGGGTTCCACGACCGGCACTACACCGGCAGCACCACGATCATCACGGTGGCCGGCCCGGTTTACCATGAACGGGTGGTCGAGCTCTTGACCCCCATCTTCGAACGACTGCCCAAAGGGCGGGCGCCGCGCTTTACCCGGACGCGGCCCAAAGACGGTGCAGCGAAGGTCTCTCTTTATACGCAAGAAACGGAACAAACCCATCTGGCCATGGGCTTTCACGCCTTTGGCCGGACGGACGAACGCCGCTATGCGCTCAAGTTGCTGTCGGTGATTTTGGGTGAGAACATGAGCTCGCGGTTGTTCCAGAAACTGCGCGAACGCCACGGCTTCTGCTACAGCGTGCAAACGAGCATGGTGACCCTGGCGGAGACGGGAGCGATCCAGGTTTACGCCGGATTGGACGCCGCCAATCTCGAAAAAGCGGTGCGGATGATTTTAAAGGAACTGGAGAATATCTGCCATAAGACCCCGAGCCGCACGGAGTTGAAGAAGGCGCAGGATTACACGATCGGGCAGACTTTCATGGGGCTCGAGTCGACGTCGAACCAGATCATGTGGATGGGGGAAAGCCTGCTCGGCTACGGGAAGGTCCTCGATCCGGCGGAGGTCGAGCGGAAGATCCTGAGCGTGACGCCGCAGGATATTCAGCGCGTGGCCTGCCACTGCCTGAACCGCGTCCGCCTCGGCGTAGCCGTCGTCGGCCCGCTGAAGAACGAAGAGAAGATCAAGGGCTGGCTGCGATAGCGGAGGCCGGGGAAATCCCCTGGAGGGCCGGCGCTCCGTCGCCGCCCCAGACCACTGTCCTACAAGCGTGGCCAGAAAAGCTCCGGGGAGCGCACCCGTCCCGGGTGCTGGTTTTGGCGTCCCGCCAAAACGAACTTTATAAATCTCCATAGAAAGGACGATTCCCCCGCTCCGGTTGGGTAGGAAAGTCCGTTTCGGCGAGACGCCGAAACCAGCACCCGGGACAGGTGCGCTCCCCGGAATTCCGCACCCGCGCTTCATTTTGGATTCACCATCTCACGCATAGAGCTGCCGCCCATCCAAACACGGCGACGAAGATCGCCGCCCTACAATATGCCGCCCCTGCACTCTACGCACCCTGACGCCCCGTCCCCTTTTTACTCCACCGGCGTAGCAACCTCTCCAAACGCAACACGGCGCGCCGGGCTGTGAACCGGCGCGCCGCTCCTGTTGCAGGAAGAGGTTCGGAAAATCAGGCTGCTCCGCCGGCAGCTGATTCCATATTTTCGCTGTGCAAATTCGGGCTCTTGCCGAAGGCCTCGGCAACGCTCGGCACCGGGACGGGATTGTTCGCCCCAAGCATGTCGTTGTTTTGCTGGCTCTCGTCGCGGCGGCTGAACTTCACGCCGACGAGCTTCGAGACGCCGTGCTCTTCCATGGTCACACCATAGAGGGCGTCGGCGCGGGCGATGGTTTTCTTGTTGTGGGAGATGACCACGAACTGCGATTGCCCGACGAAGCGGTCGAGAATCTTGATGAAACGGTTGATGTTCGATTCGTCGAGCGGCGCGTCCATTTCATCGAGAACGCAGAAGGGCGACGGCTTCACCATGTAGATGGAGAAGAGGAGCGCAACGGCGGTCATGGTCTTCTCACCACCGGAAAGCAGCGAGATGGAGGTCAGCTGCTTGCCGGGAGGCTTGGCGATGATGTCGATACCGCTCTCCAGCGGATCACTTTCATCGGTCAGGACGAGGTTCGCCTTACCGCCACCGAAGAGCTCGAGGAACATCTCGCCGAAGTTGACACGGATCTTCTCGAAGGTCTCGGCGAAGAGTGTCTTGGTGGTGGCGTTGATCTTGGTGATGGTCTCGAGCAGTTCCGCCTTGGAGGTCGTGAGGTCGTTGTTCTGCTGCTCGAGGAAGGTGTGGCGCTGCTCCAGCTCGTCGTATTCCTGGATGGCGTCGAGATTGACCGGCCCCATGGAATCGATGCGCGAATCAATCTCGCGGACGATGGCATCGATCCGATCCCAATCGATGGCAAAGGCATCCTCGACCATCGGCTCTTCAGCCTCGGGCTCGGGAGCTACTTCGACCTGAGCCGCCGGCGCTTCGGTGGTCTCGACCGGCGCACCGGAAGGCGCTTCTTCCGCGGCCTCAGCCGCCATGGCGCGCTGCTGGCGCTTGGCGTGATCGCGGATGGCCACACGCAAGCCGTGGAGGTCGCGTTCGAAAGTAGCGAGGTCGATCTGGTAACGCTTCTGGATGTGCTCGGTGATCGAGGTGAGCTTCATCTCCACCTGGCTCTGTTTCACCTCCAAGCGGCTGCGCCGGTCATGCGCTTCGCTGAGCTGATGACGCAGCACGCGCAGGGCATTCGACATCTCCTCCGTCGCCGCGGCCAGGCCAGAACGCTCTTCAATCATCGCCGCCACCGCCGATTCCCCTTCCCCGACTTCACCACGCAGGCGTTCGAGGTTCGACGCGATCTCGGCATTTTCCGCCACGGTCGCCTCGGCACGTTGTTGATAACCGACGATATCCTGCTGGCGCTGCTCGATGAGCTCCATGAGCTCAAGGATGCGGGCCTCCATCGGCGCCCGCTGATGATGCAACGAGGAATGCCGCTGACGCTCGGTCGCCACCTTCACCCGCAAGTCGTTCAACTCCGCCGCCAGTTCGCCTTCGCGGGAACGGAGCACCTCGAGTTCATTTGCCCCCTCGGCGCGACGCGCCTGCAGGGCTTCGAGCTGCTGCATGTTCGAGGCCACTTCCGATTCGAGCCCATCCATGCGGTTGACCGCTTCCTGATAACGCGCTTCGCTGCTGGCCCGTTCGCCTTCGAGATTCTGCTGCTTGCGCTCGGTCTCCCTGGCCTCGCGCTCGACGAGGGCGAGCTGGCTGCGCAGCGTCGAGAGCTGCACGGTGAGGTTTTGTTTCTCTTCGCGAGCCTCATCCAGCCGGACTTGCGCCGACTCGATCTGCACCACCAGATCCTGCCGCTTTTGCGTCGCTTCCTCGACCTGCAGGCGAATCTGATCCGCCTCAGCCTCAAGAGCATGCATCTGGTTCTTACGCTCGAGCAGCGAATTCGTTGCACCTCCGGCCACACCGCCGATCATCAGGCCCTCGATCGTCAAAAGTTCGCCACCGGCAGTGACAAAAGCGGCCGGGTGACTGCGGCGCAATTCCAGCGCCTGCTCCAGCGAATCAACGAGGTAGGTATTGCTCAGCAAGGCATCGAGCAGCGGCGCGAGATCGTCCGCGCTGCGGACCAGCGAACGCACCGGTTGCAAGCCAGGGATCGGCACCACGGCGCTGCCTGCAACCAGCGGCATCAACTCCCGCAAAGCCAGCGTCGCCCGGCCAAGCCGTTGCGAAGTCAGCGATTTGATAACCGCGTCCGCCACCATCACATCCTTCATGACCACGGCCTGCAGATGACCATTGAGCGCCGTCTCCACCGCCCGCACGTGCTGCGGCTCGACTTCGATTAATTGCGCCAGCGCGCCCGCCACCGCGGGTTTGAAAAAGTCGGGGTTATCCAGGCCACGCAACACCGCCTGGGTGCCTTCGGAAAGGCCTTCGCCACCTTCGATCAAATTGCGGAGCACCTCGACCTTCGAGTCGCGTTCAGCCAGCGAACGCTGCGTATCGCGCAGCACGCGATCCGTCTCCGCCAGGCTCGCCTGAATCTCGCGCAATTGCGCTTCCGCATCCGCGAGTTGCGCGGTCCGCAATTCCGACTCCGACACCGTGTGGTCAATCTCCGCCTGGGTGTTGCGCAGGCGATCCGTAAATTCCGCGAAAGCAAACGTGAGTTGATCCAACTCGCCCGTAAGAATCTGCATACGTGCCTCAGCACCATCACGTTGCTGCGAGACGCTGGAAACCTGCCCACGCAGGCCGCTGACCCGGCTTTCGACCCGCGCCATGTCGTTCATGGCATTGCTGATCGCCCGCTCCGCTTCCTGCCGTTGCGAGGTCAGCGCGGCCGTTGCGGCCTGCTTTTCCTCCATCACCCGCAGCTCGCTGGCCAGCATCGTCGTGATCTGCTCCAGCTCCACATCGGTGTCGCGCAACTGCGTTTCAGCGATGCGGAATTTCTCCTCCGCGCCGGCCACGTCGCCGCGATAACGTTCGACCAATTGCTCGAATTCCAGCGCCCGCTCTTCGTTGAAAATGATGCGGTTTTCGTGATTCGAAATGCGCGTCTTGATATCCGCGACACCCTGCCGCGCGCTGTTCAAGCGCTGCTCGATTTCGTCCAACGCCGCCCGATGCACCGCCGCTTCGCTCTCCCGCGATTCGATCTCCTGCTGGCATTCGGTCTGTTGGTCGGAAAGGCGCGCCAGCTCCACTTGGGTGGACTCCTGTTGCTCCGCCAGCAGATCAAACTGCCGCTTGGCCGAATGCGTCTCGAGCAGCTTGAGGTCGGAGATCAGCGACTGGTAACGCCGCGCCTTGCCGGCCTGCCGCTGCAGGGAACCGATCTGGCGCTTCACTTCCTTGATGATGTCCGAGAGGCGCAACAGGTTGGCCTCCGTGGCCTCCAGCTTGCGGAGCGCCTCCTTCTTCTGGGCCTTGTATTTGGTGATGCCGGCGGCTTCCTCAAAGATCGCGCGGCGGTCTTCCGGCCGCGACGAGAGGATCATGTCGATCTTGCCCTGCTCCATGATGGAGTAGGCTGAGCGGCCGATGCCCGTATCCATGAAAAGCTGGTGGATGTCCTTGAGACGGCAGGGCGTCTTGTTCAGGAAATACTCGCTGCCGCCATCGCGAAAGACCCGGCGGGTGAGGGTCACCTCATGCCAGTCGAGGCCGAGCTGCTCTTCGCATTCGGCGAAGGTCATCGAGACCTCGGCCATGCCCACCGCCGCCCGGGAATCGGTGCCGCTGAAGATGACATCGGCCATTTCCCCGCCACGCAGAGCCTTGGCGGATTGCTCCCCGAGCACCCAACGCATGGCGTCGAGCACGTTGGACTTGCCGCAACCATTGGGCCCGACCACCGCCGTCACGCCGCGATGGAATTCGAGCTTGGTCTTGGGAGCGAAGGACTTGAATCCGAAGAGTTCGAGCGACTGGAGATACATGCGAACGAATTGAAGGGTTAAAAAGCTGCTGAAAACCGGCTATCCGGGGGTGGACGAGCGGAGAATGCCCCGGCCACATCACTCTTCGCAAGCGCTATCTGCAGTGGTCTCGAAAAATTTACTCCACAATATGTTGTGGGTAGCGATTTACGGAGGGTTACGCAGGAAGCTCCTCTGTAAGGTGCTTTCCCTCAAGGCAAAAAGCGCGGTTTGCAGTTCAAAAAGAAGGCCCTTCCCGACCCTTCTCCCCTGCCCTTTGGGCTTACCAGAGGCCCCACGGCTGGATATCCTGGCAACCGTTTTTGTTCCAAAGCCGGGCGCTCTGGTCGTGGACGTCCAGGAAATACCAGTCGAGGTCTTTATCGTAATAGAGCGTCTGGCAGATGCTGTGGTGTTGCCCTTGAAATGTGCCGAGGCCAACCACGGTCGCGTAAATGGGGGCGGTCGCCCCCTTGGCGTCGACGCCCTGCCGTACGGCGATGACCGTCACGTCGGTCCAGGCCATGGCTTCCATGATCCGTTGGGCGTCCGATTTTTCCAAAGGCGGAGGGTCCGCTGCGAAAGCTACAGAACCCGCCATCATTCCCAGCCAGACCAAATACAGGGCAACACGCTTCATTTGGTTATCTGACGTGGGACGCCGCGGTTTGCTTCACGGAAACGTTAGCCACCGGCGGATAGGAAGAATGGGAAGAATAGGAATAATGGGATCCTATAGCTCCTATTTTTCCCATTCTTCCTGTCTTTCCTATTGCCCTCGACGGTCATAGACCGCCGTGACAGCAAACCCGCTTCGCCGTCGAAGCCCGCCCCCTACGATGCCCGCGCCGGCACAGCGCTGAAAAGCGGGACCAATCCCTCGGCAATCGTCGGGTGGGTGAAGATCGCATCGCGCAGAGTCGTGTAGGGCGTGCCGGCCAGCATGGCCACTTGCACCACGGCGATGAGTTCACCGGCTTCCACGCCCAGAGCGGTGAAGCCGAGGATGCGATCGCTGTTCGTGTCGATGAGCGCCTTGAGGAAACCGCGCGTCTCGGAAAGCGTGCGGGTCCGCAGGATGGTCATCATCGGGATCTTCGCCAGCCGATAGGCGATGCCCCGCTTCTTCGCCTCAGTCTCGCTCAAGCCGATCCGCGCCAGTTCCGGATCGGTGAACATGCAAAACGGCACCTGGCGCCCATTCGTCACCCGCCGGCGGCCGGCGAGATTGTCGCGCACGATGCGGAAGTCGTCATAGGCGATGTGCGTGAAGTGCGGGCTGCCCGCGCAATCGCCGACGGCCCACACGCCCGCGGCGGTAGTCTCGAGGCGATCGTTCACTTTCACAAAACCGCGTTCGGTGATCTTGACCCCGGCGCGGTCGAGACCGATGCCGCTGGTATTCGGCGTGCGACCGCTGGCCACGAGGAGATGCGAGCCTTCGAGCACCAGGTCCTTGCCGTCCCGGGTCACATGCACTTTCACGCACGTGCCGGATTTTCCCTCCACGCGGTTGATGCGGGCGCCGGTCATGATGCGGACTCCTTCCTCGCCGAGAAATGCCTCGATCTCCTCGGTCACGTCCGAATCCTCGCGATGTAACAGGTGCGCATTGCGCTCGAGAATGGTCACGTCGCTGCCAAACCGCCGCATGGCCTGGGCCATTTCGAGACCGATGTAGCCACCGCCGATGACCACCAGATGGGGCGGAACGCGATCAAGCTCGAGCGCCTCGATATGGGTCAGCGGTTCCGCTTCGCGCAAGCCGGGGGTCGCTTCAATCGTCGCCCGGCTGCCGGTGCTGATGACCACTTTCTCCCCGCGCAGGAGACGCGTGCCGCCCTCGGCCAATTCCACCTCGATCGACCGTGGCGCGACGAAATGGCCGGTGCCGATGACGAGTTCCGCTCCGCTCGATTGATAAATATCGCGGTGCATCTGGACGAGGCCGGCGACCATCCGGCGTTTGCGATCGCGCACTGCGGACATATCGATCCAGCAATGTTCCTTGTGGATGCCGAACTCGCGTCCGCGCCAAAAGTAATTCGCCACCTTCGCGCTATGGATCACGTTCTTGCTCGGCAGGCAGGCGATGTTCGGGCACGAACCGCCGACGTATTTCCGCTCGATCACCGCCGTACGCAGGCCTTTTCGCGCCATCGTCCAGGCAAGATACTTGCCGGCTTCGCCGCTGCCCAACACGAGGAAATCATACTCTTCGGGTGACTTGTCAGATGTCTGCATGAAATTCGATGGGCTTCAGCCGCGGCAACTGTCCTCCACCCATTGAAGATAGGGCGGCAGGCCGGCACTCACGGGGATCGCGAGGATTTCCGGCACCTCGTAGGGGTGCAATTCGCGGATGCGCGTTTGCAGTTCCAGATAACGCGCGGCGGTGGTTTTGAAAATCACGATGACTTCGCTACTCGTCTCGACCTTCCCCTGCCAGCGATAGATCGACTCGACGCCGGGCACGAGATTGCCGCACGCCACGCGCTGTTCCTCGACGAGTTTCCGCACGGCAAGACGAGCCGTTTCGGCGTCGGGCCACGTGGTGAAAACGATGTAAACGTCGTTGGGGGCTGTTTGCGAGTCGATAGCGGTTTGTAATGTCTTCTATCGACAACACGCCAGCCGGATTTTAGTCGCGCAGATCGTTGAAAATGTTGTCCTCTCGTGAAAGGCCCGCAATTTCGCGGAGGAAAAATTTCGCCACGTCACGCGACGAGGCGAGCTCAACGTCGGAGGGATGCGCTCCCGCGCGTCCCATTTTCGATTAGGGAACGCGCAGGAGCGCGCCCCTCCGTCAGGCCGCCACCGGTGCCGCCGCCGTCTGTCGCACGATCCAGCCTCCACCGACCACTTCGTCCCCGCGATAGCACACCGCAGCCTGGCCGGGGGTCACGGCACGCGTCGGAACGTGCAGGCGCACCCGCGCTTCCCCGTTCTCGCCGGGATACACGGTGGCATCGGCGCCGGGGTGTGCGTAGCGAATCTTCACATTCACCTCGAAAGGTTCCGTGGCCGGCCCATCTGCCCTGAGCGAAGCCGAAGGGTGCCACAAGCAGTGGTCGATGGTAAATTCCTCGGTCATCAAATCCTCGGCATCGCCGAGAATGACACTGCTCGTTGCCGGATCGATATCGATGACATAGCGCGGGCGCGGCGAACCGCCGGGCAGACCCTTGCGCTGGCCGATGGTAAACATCTCGATGCCTTCATGCTCGGCGAGGCGATTCCCCGCCTTGTCGTAAATGCCGCCGGGATGAAATTCCCCCGCGCCCATGTGCGATTTGAGGAAGGCTTTGTAATCGTTGCCCGGCACGAAACAGATTTCCTGGCTGTCCGCCTTCTCCGCCACCTTGAGGCCAAGTTGGCGGGCGATGGCGCGGATTTCCGGCTTGGACATTTCGCCGAGCGGACAAATGGCGTGCTGCAACTGCGCCTGGCGCAGGCTGAAAAGAAAATACGACTGGTCCTTCCGCGGATCGCGCCCCTTGCGCAACACCGCGCGGTCGGCGTGGTGCTCGATAATGGCGTAGTGACCCGTGGCGATGTATTCCGCGCCGAGCGCCTTCGCCTTGCCCCAGAGGTTGCCAAACTTCACCTTCTCATTGCACATCACGCAGGGATTCGGCGTGCGGCCGTTTTTATATTCCTCGGTGAAGTAATCGATGACGAGACGCTCGAAATTTTCGCCCTCATCCACAACGTAATGCGGCACGCCCAGCGCATGGGCCACGCCACGCGCATCGGCGATGGCTTGCGGACCGCAGCACTTGTCCTCCGCCCGCGAGATGCAATCCTGCGGCCACACTTTCATCGTCACCCCAATGACGTCGTAGCCCTGCTGCTTGAGCAGGTAGGCGGCGACACTCGAGTCCACGCCGCCACTCATGCCGATGACGACACGGGGACGTTGAGCAGATTCGGAGCTAGGAATGGAGGTGAGCGAATTCACGGAGAAAAGCGGCCCGTACCTTCGACGGGAAAGCGGCTTTGCTCAACCGGTTTTTTCAGGAGACCAGGATGAGAGCCGATTTGGTAGCGCCCGGAGGATACCGCCGAGGCGCAGAGCGGCGCAGCAACCAAGGAATTTTAAACGCAGAGGTCGCAGAGCCGCAGAGAAAAAGTGTTGAGGGACTGGTTGGAACTGGAGCACTCGCCAAATCAGGTCTGGATAGCGGGAAGCGCGTTGGAGGGCCGAGGTGGCGGTGGGGAATAGTGGCGGTCGGTAATGGGCGAGCCACCGCCGAGGCGGTGGCGTATGGGACAAGCGGCCGCAGGTCTCAAGGTGAGCCACCGTCGATGCTGGAAGAATGCACTCACTCGGAAGCGACGGCGCGCTTCCCTCCAGTTCCGATTCGGTAACGCCATTGGGGAATGTATCCTTAATGGATTAAAGTCCACCGCTACCAGCATGGTATCGCTACGCGATTTATTGGCCGCGAACTTTTCCTCAGTGGAATTGTGGGAACGCGCAGGAGCGCGTCCCTCCGTTTTCTTCTCTGCGTCCTCCGCGCTTCTGCGTCTCTGCGTTTAAAATTACTAACCACCCGCAACTAGGTGCGCGCCGCGTGATATGCGCCGCTAACCACTACTGCAAAAACCGCGCGAGGTTTTCCTGTTCCCAATTCTTGGCGCGGCGGAACCAATGGAAGCGGCGCTCCTTCTCGAGGAACTTATCGTGATGCACGAGCCGGCGGCCATTCTCATCGTACTCATCCGGGACCATGGCATGTAACATCTCGTGATAGACGACGTATTCCAAAAACCAAGTGGGCACGAACGCACGGTCGAGCAACGGATGAATGCGAATGATCCTATCTTCCTCCTGGATCGTACCGAAGACCATGTAAGTCTTCGGGCGCTGCTTGCGCTTGCGGCCCCAGACAATGCTGTACCCGCGGAGGCGATTGCGAAAGTAGCGGGCGTTAATCTTATCGAAGATAGCGCCGAGATCGAAAAAGCGCCCCTTTTCGGCGAACGAGAACTGCCGTTGCATAGGCAGTTTTGGAACTGAGACTTTGCGCTTGCGCGTAGCCATTTTAAAGCGTGCGGATGAAGTTACGCGCGCAGGCTACGAGTGCGTTAAATAGCCAACAAGGATTAGCTTTCCCGGGATGAAGATTTCTGCTGTGAGTCCGAAACTTGCTCCAGCTTCTTGACGCGGGCGTAAAGCTTTGGCAAGCGGGCAATACAGGCCAATTGTTCCTTTTGTTCCTGAATCGGGGTGGCCGGATAGCCAAAGAAAATCTCTTTGGGTGGGACACTTTTACTCACCCCACTCTTGGCGGCAATGATCGCCTGATCGCCAATCTCGATATGGCCGACGATGCCGACCTGGCCGGCCAGAGTCACATAGTTACCCAGCTTGGTGCTGCCCGAAACGCCGGCCTGGGAAACGAGGATGCAATGTTTCCCAACTACCACATTGTGAGCAATTTGCACCAGATTATCGATCTTGGTCCCCTGTTGGATCCAAGTCCGGCCAAACCGGGCGCGGTCAATCGTGGTATTGGCGCCGATTTCCACCTCATCATCGACCTGAACGATACCCGTTTGCGGGATTTTGACATGCTTGCCTCCGGCAAACTCGAAACCAAAGCCATCGCTCCCCAGCACCACTCCGCTATGCAGGATCACGCGGTTACCCACCTGGCAACGCGCCCCCACGGTAACCCGCGGGGCAAACTGGCAATCCTGTCCAATGTGGGCCTCGTGGCCGATATAACCGTGGGCGCCGATAATCGTGTTAGCTCCGATTTGCGCGCTATCTTCGATGACCACAAAGGGTTGGATGGAAACATTCTCCCCCAGCACCACGTTTTTACCTAACACCGCGGTCGGATGCACCCCGGGCGGAAACCGGATCGGTTCCGGGGCAAACTTTTGCAGTAACTGGGCAAAAGCCAGCGACGGATTTTCCACCTGAATCGCCAGGGCGGAAATCGTCTCGGAAAAATCCGCGGGCACGAGCACCGCCGTGGCGCGCGTGGCCTTGAGCTGCGTGATGTACTTGGCGTTACCGAAGAACGTGATCTCGCCGGGCTCCGCCTCGGAAAGCGAGGCGACCCCGTGGACCTTTGTCTCCAGGCCGGAAACGGAAGCAAGCCGCCCTCCAACGAGGGCGGCTATTTCCTGAACCGTGAATTCCACGGTCAACAATTACTTCTTGGATTTGCCCGACGGAGCCGTGACGGGCGTCGCGGCCGGCGCTTCCACAGCGGACGAGCGATTCTTGTTCAGCGAGGTGATCACCGAATCTGTGAAATCATAGGATTCGCGCGAGTAGAGCACGATCGGCACGCCATTGAGGCTGGGGCCGGACTTATCGAAGACGAAATCGAAGTTCTCGGCCTTCACCTTATCGGAGACGATCTTGTTGATGTCATCGACGATGCCGGCGCGCATGCGGACCGACTGCTCCTGCAGCTGCTTTTCACGGGAAGCCTGGAACTCGCGGATCTCGCGATCCATGTTCTGCAATTCGGCCGCCTTGTCGCTGCGAACCTTGGACTTCTGTTCCTTGGATTCCTTGCTGAGTTCCGGCTTCTGGATGTCCTCGTCCAGCTTCTTCACCTCTTCGAGAAGCTTCTTGGCCATGTCCATCCGGTCTTCCAGTTCCTTCTTCGCCGCGTTACGGGCTTCGTTGATCTTCGATTCCGCGTCCTTGGTCTTGTAGTAGGAATCGAACACGCGCTTCATGTCCACGGTGCCGAACTTGGTCGACTGCGCAGAAGCCCCAGCGGTAGTGATGGCCGCCACGAGCAGGAAAACAGGGATTGCGAGGTATTTTTTCATCAGGTTAGGAGAATAAGAGTGCGGGAAAACGGAGGACAATCAGACCCGAGCCGGGCTGATTCGTTCAAAATTGATAGCCGATATTGAAGTTGAACTGGCCGTTTTTGCTGGAGAATTGATCCGTCCGCAGAGGGAAGCCGTAGTCGATGCGCACCGGACCGATCGGGAGATCGAGGCGGACACCGATACCGACGTCGTCGTTGATATTGCTCGTGCCGAAATCGTAGGTTCCGGAATTGACGAAGCCGACATCGTAGAAGACCGCGCCGCGCACTTTGTCGACGATCGGGAAGGTGTATTCGACCGTCAGGCGGGCGAGCGAATTACCGCCGATGGCCTCGCCATTTTCATCCTTCGGACCGGAATCGCGGAATTTGAAACCGCGCAGGTTGTTGGCGCCACCGAGGTAGAGGCGGTCCCAGATCGGAACTTCATCCCCACCAGCCCAGGTGCTGACCGAGGCCACTTCGCCGTTGATCGTCAGGATGCCGTCAAACGGCAGCGAGAAGTATTTCGAACCTTCGAGGTCGAAGCCGTAGATTTTTTCCTGACCGCCGAGGAACCCACCGGCCACATAAGCCGTCAAGTCGACGCGCTCGCCCTTGCGGGTGAGGAAGAGGGAGTCACGCGTATCGTAGGTCAGACCCAGGGAGATCTGGCTCTTCAGCAGACTGCGCTCTTCGGCCTTGATGGTGTCAGAAGCGCTGCTGTCGACCTGGAAGATACCGGCGTCTTCCAGGCGATACTCGGCGCGGCCGGTGAGGAACTGGTTGAGCCGTTTGCGGGCGGTAATGTCGAACCCGTAGTGGCGCTCGCTGTAGACGTCCGAGGTAAACGACGCTTCGCGGTAGAAGATGTCGGTGCCCACGGCGATCTCGCGATCCATGAAGTAAGGCTCGGTGAGCGACATGACGAAGTCTTTACGCTCGGTGCCGTACTGAACACGGATACGGAACTTCTCGCCACCGCCGGTGAAATACGGCCAGCGCGTGATGTCGAAGTTGCCCTGCGTGATTTCCGCGAAGCCGAGCAGTTTGTCGATCGAGCTGAAGCCGGCGCCGAAGTTGAACGAACCGGTGCGCTGCTCCTCGACGATGACGTTCAGGTCCTTGCGGCCAGGCACCAGGGTATCCGCGGGATACGTCTCCACCTTGGAGAAGTATTTGGTGTTCATGAGACGCTGCTTGGCGGCGTCGACGTAAACGGTGTTGAAGATATCACCCGGGTCGAGCGGGAATTCGCGGCGGATGACCTTGTCCTTCGTGCGGGTGTTGCCGGTGATATTGATGTGCTCGACGTAGCTCTGCGCGCCTTCCTCGAGATTGAAGGTCACGTCGATGGTGCTGCCCGGCCCAGGAGTCGTGGAAGCGCCCGCCTGGAAATCGATGTAACCGCGGGTCCCATAGAGATCCTGCACGGTCTTCACGTCGGCGCGGACAGATTGCGGCGAATAGACGGCGCCCGGCTTGATCTTCGCGTTCTTGGTGACCTCGGGGATGGTGAACACCTTCGCCCCGTTGTAGACCACCTTGCCCACGTGGTACTGCGGACCTTCCTGGATGACGAAAGTGATGTCGGCCTTTTCATCCTGCCGATCGATCCGCGGAGCGAGCACATTCACGTCGATGTAGCCGGCGCCGAGATACTTCTCCTTGATCGCCGCAACGTCGCCTTCCACGTTGTCGCTGTTCAGCTTTCCGCCGCCGGAGAAGATGTATCGGATGCTCTTCGGGCGGGTCTTGATCGCCTTGAGCAATTCGCCGCTGGAGAAGACGGTGTTGCCCTCGAACTTCACGTGCCGAATGACCATCTTGCCGCCTTCGTTCACGTCGAAGGTCACCAATGCCGTGCCGGCCGTGTCGTTCATGTCGACATGATATTTCACGTCGATTTCCGAGAAGCCTTTATCGCTGTAGTACTTGATCACCTTCTGGCGATCCTGTTCGAGGCCGGATTCGTCGAGCGTGTCGCCCGGCTTGGCCGAGATCTCCTTGCGGATGCGGCTTTCTTTCACCTTGGTGACGCCATTGAGGCGCACCTCGGTGATCTTCGCCTTGGACTGCACGACCACGATCACTTTCACGCCATCGGCCACGGGCTCGCCGAAGATACGGACGTTCGAGATGTTGCCCGTTTTATAAAGATTGCGGATGTCTTCCTCGACCGCCTGCTCCGAGTACGGCTTGCCAACCCGGGTGCGCATATTCGCCAACAGCTTTTCCTTGCTGACCGTGCTCGCCCCTGCGTACTGCACCTCGATGGAACGCACGATGGGTCCGCTGAGCGGTTGGGTCTGACTGCCCGCCGGAGGCGGCGTCTGCGCATGAACCGAAATGACGATGGGGTCCGCGGTCAGGGCGCCAAGAGCGGCCAGGACCATAAGATGGCGAAAATTCATGAAATAATGGGCTGCAAATCCCCGGCCGGGAGCGCACTCCCAGCGGAAAGCCCGCGTATATGAGGGGTTGGGCGCGAGGCGTCAAGCAGCCTTTTTCCGAGGCAGACCCCTCCCAGAAACCGCAACGCCTCATCCGCTATAAGCAGTTCTAATTCAAGAGCTGGTACCAATTATTCCGGCGTCGCGCCTCATAGCCGGCATCCCGGATCAGGAACTCGATTTCTTCCTTGGCCAGCCGGAAGCTGGTTCCGGCGGAACTGACCACGTTTTCCTCCATCATGACGGAGCCGAAGTCGTTGGCCCCATATTTCAGGGCCACCTGGCCGATCTTCGGCCCTTGGGTGACCCAGGAGCTCTGCAGGTTCTCGATATTGTCCAGATAAATGCGGGAAAGCGCCTGCATGCGCAGGTACTCGCCGCTGCCCACCGGTTCGGCGCGCAGCTTGGTGTGTTGGGGCTGGAAGGTCCAGCAGATGAACGCCGTAAAACCACCCGTGGCGTCCTGTTGCACCCGCAGGCGGTCGAGATGTTCAATCCGGTCCTCCAGCGTTTCCACGTGGCCGAACATCATCGTCGCGCTGGAGTTGAGCCCGAGTTCGTGGGCGATCTCCATGACCTTCAGCCAATGGTCGCTATCGCATTTGAGGGGCGCGATGCGATTGCGCACTCGATCGACGAGAATCTCTCCCCCGCCCCCGGGAATCGAGCCGAGGCCGGCTTCCTTGAATTTCGCGATCACCTCGCGCAGCGGCATCTGGAAGACCTCGGAGAAGTGGTTGAACTCCGGCGGCGAGAAGCCGTGGATATTGATGTGCGGATACTTCTCGCGAATGTGACCGAGCATCGCCAGATACCAGTCGATATCGAGCTTCGGATGATGGCCGCCCTGCAGGAGAATCTGCACGCCGCCGATGGCGGAGAGCTCGTCGAGCTTTTGATCGAGCTGCTCGTGGGAAAGCACGTAGTGGTCATCGTCCTTCTCGGTGCGATAGAACGCGCAGAACTTGCAATACACGTTGCAGACGTTCGTGTAGTTGATGTTCCGGTCGATGATGTAGGTGACAATGTCGTTGCCCCGACCGTCGAAGGCATCCTGCTTGATGAGATTGCGCCGGCGATTGGCCAGTTCCCCGAGTTCGACCAGTGGGAGGCGGTAAAGTGCAAGGGCGTCTTCGCGAGTGATACGCTCCCCGGCGAGGACTTTGTCGATCAAGGCATCTTCAACTGTGGCAACAAACATAGACGGCGGAGAACATCCAACATCCAACCCCCAACGTCCAACATCCAATTTTGGTCCAGGTCACGGCGCCCGCAGACGGTGGGCGGGAGGGGAAGGAAACATCCAACATCCAACACCCAACGCCCAACATCCAATGGCGCAAGCGCGCTGCGGGACTGGTGAGCGGTCGGAGAATTGGATGTTGGGCGTTGGATATTGGATGTTGGGTGTTCGCCGAAGGCGCCCCTACCCTCTCTGCAGCAGCGCCCGGCAGATTTTCCCAATCAGCCCCGGCCCTTCATAGATGTAGCCGGTGTAGAGCTGCACCAGTGCGGCGCCGGCGTCGAATTTCTCCAGCGCGGCGTCGGCGTTCATGATGCCGCCCACGGCGATGACCGGGACTTTGCTGTGCTGGGTGATGAAGCGGATGATTTCAGTGGAGCGAGCCTGCAACGGGGCGCCACTGAGGCCGCCCTGGGTGCGCTTCGACTCGGGCACGCTGGAGTGGTCAATCGTCGTGTTCGTCGCGATGAGACCGGCGATCTTGTGCTCCTCGACCAAGGCGAGGATTTCCTCGATGGCTTCCCAGGTCAGGTCGGGCGCGATCTTCACGAGCACCGGCTTGCCGGCGGTATTGCGGCGCTGGATGTGGCCGAGCAATTCGTCGAGCGCCGGGCGGTCCTGCAGGTTGCGCAGGCCGGGCGTGTTGGGCGACGAGACATTGAGGACGAAATAATCGCCGAAGTGCAGCAGGCGCTCGAAGGAGAGCAGGTAATCAGCGGTCGCTTCAGCCAGCGGCGTGACCTTCGATTTGCCGAGGTTGATCCCCACGGGGATCGTCGGCCAGTTGCCGGAATCCTTTAGGCGCTGCAAACGCGAGGCGACCAGGTCGCAGCCGTCGTTGTTGAAGCCGAGGCGATTGATGAGCGCGCGGTATTCCGGGATGCGGAAGATGCGCGGCTTGGGATTCCCGGGCTGCGCCCGCGCGGTGATGGTGCCGATTTCGGCGAAGCCAAAGCCGAGCCCTTCCCACGCCGGCAAGGCCACGCCGTTTTTGTCAAAGCCGGCGGCCAGCCCCACGGGATTCGGGAAGCGCAGGCCGAAGACCGTTCGCTCGAGCCGCGGGTCGGGCTTCGGGGCGAAGCGCTGGAGCAAAGGACCTGTAAACGCCAGCGAGTCCATGGCGAGATGGTGGATTTTCTCGGGGTCGCCGAGGAACAAAAAGGGACGGATGACTTCTTTGTAGAGATTCATGCAAAAACAGCCACTGGGGCCGGAGAGCTACTTTCCAATACAGAATGTGCTGAAGATTTTGCCGAGTATTTCCTCGCTGTCGGCCTTGCCTACCACGTCGCCCACCGCGTCCAATGCTCCGCGCAATTCTTCGGCGACGAACTCCGGTGACATCCCGCCGGTCAACGCCCCGCGGGCCGCCTCGATGAAACCGCGCGCCCGGCCGAGGCAATCCGCATGGCGCGCATTGATGGCCAGCGACCAGTCGCGATGCGCGGTCGAGCCGCCCGCGACCCGGGCGACGATGGCCTTGGTCAGC
>Ga0207667_10003789_pt1 | contig 18620 bp, 18 predicted proteins | sample KBSCornC52_FD_184301 | JGI IMG/M metagenome (GOLD analysis project Ga0207667, IMG submission 184301) | Corn rhizosphere microbial communities from Kellogg Biological Station, Michigan, USA - KBS Corn C5-2 (SPAdes) (version 2) | ecosystem: Host-associated > Plants > Roots > Rhizosphere > Soil ...
TTCCGCGCGCGGCACCTGAAGCTCCCGCGCCAGCCGCGGACGAGCGCCCGCGAGCTCCTCGTGGCCGGCCGCGACTCGATGTGGGGGCTCCTCCTCATCATCATCATCCTGGGCGGCATCTACGGCGGCATCTTCACGCCGACGGAGGCCGCGGCGGTCGCGGCGGTCTACGCCTTCTTCGTCGCGATCTTCGTCTACCGCGACATGGGGATGAAGGACGTGCCGCGCGTGCTGGTGGACGCCGGGCGGGTCACGGTGATGCTGATGTTCATCATCGCCAACGCCCTCCTCTTCGCCTACGTGCTCACGACCGAGCGCATCCCGCAGACCATCGCGGAGCAGATCGTCTCCTGGGGCATGGCGCCGTGGGAGTTCCTGATCGTCGTGAACGTGATGCTCCTCATCGCCGGCAACTTCATGGAGCCGACGGGCATCATCCTCATCCTGGCACCCATCCTCTTCCCCATCGCGCTGCGGCTGGGCATCGACCCCGTGCACCTGGGCATCATCGTCACGGTGAACATGGAGATCGGGATGGTGACGCCCCCCGTGGGGCTCAACCTCTTCGTGACCTCGGGCATCACCGGCATGTCGATGATGCACGTGGTGAAGGCGGCGCTCCCCTGGCTTTCGGTCCTGATGGTGTTCCTCGTGATCGTGACCTACGTGCCGCAGCTCTCGCTCTGGCTTCCGCACCTCATGTTCTGACGGCGACGCCGGGATCTCGCGGCTCCAGCGCCTCAGGCGGCGACGGCCTTCCAGCGGCGCGTGACGAGGAGCCGGAGCTTCCGGCATTCGGCCTCCGGGAGGGCGCCGCCCTGGGCGCGGAGCGCCGCCTCGAATTCGCCCATCGCCTCGCGCGTCGCGGCGGCGAAGAGCTGCGCCTTCAACGCGTAGAAGAGCGGCGAGTACTCGCCGAAGAGCTCGCCCATCACCGGGAACGACTTGCGGTGCACGGGCGATCGGCCCAGGCGCACGAGCGCCTCGCGGTGCTCCGCCGTGGGGTAGCCCTTGTGCCCCGCGAGACCGTAGCCGGGGTATTGGCGGTCGAGCGCCTCCATCATGGCGTCGCGCGCGGTCTTCGCGATGATCGAGGCCGCCGCGATGGTGAAGTTGATCCCGTCGCCCTTGTTGAACGCGTTCTGCGGCATGGGGATGCCGGGGACCGTGCGCGCGTCCACCAGCACGTGCTGCGGCGGCCGCGGAAGGCCCTCCACGGCCCGGCGCATCGCCAGCAGCGAGGCGTGGTAGATGTTCACCGTGTCGATCTCCTCGACCGTGGCGATCCCCACCGCGACGCCGGAGGCCTTCGCGCGGATCTGCACGGCGAGGCGCTCGCGCGTCGCGGCGTCGAGCTTCTTGGAGTCGTCCACGCCCGCGATCTCGGTCTCCGGCGGGAACATCACCGCGGCCGCGACGACCGGCCCCGCGAGGGGCGCCACGCCGGCCTCGTCCACGCCCGCGATGTCGCGGACGCCGGACTTCCACAGCACGCGCTCGAAATGGCGCATCGCGTCCAGGCGCACGCGCTCGTCGCGCTCGCGCTCGAAGCGCTTCTTCAACACCGCGTGGAGCTTCTGCACGCCCTGGCGCTTGTCGCGTTGCAGGCGCGTGAGGATCTGGGCGGAAACGGGGTCCTTCGACTCGACGTAGCGCTTGCGGATCTCGTCGACGGAGAGCTCTTCGACACGGGCCATGGATGCGATTTCGGGCGATGCGGCCGTCTCGGGACGGCTCGAGGAACGTTCGGGGATCGAGATCGATTCTATATCAAGGCGGCGCCGGATCGGCGCTCCCAGGGTTCGGGGGCGGATCGGGCTCCCGGCAGCCCTCGCACGGGCGAAAAGGGCGGAAAGCCGCCTGTCTTTCGCCCCTCTTTTGCTCCGCCAAGGAACGGCCCGCCGCAGGATTTGACTAAGGCGGGAATGACAACGCGAAAACCGCCCCTGCTGGCCTGCCCCGAATGCGACGCGCTGCAGCGGGAGCCCGCGCTCGATCCGGGCGGCTGCGCGGACTGCGTGCGCTGTGGCGCGGAGCTCTACCGGGAGAAGCCGCACAGCCTCGACCACACGCTCGCCTTCCTCCTGGCCGCGGCGGTGCTCTTCGCGTTCGCGAACGCCTTTCCGTTGATGGAGATCGACGCCCGGGGCCTCGTCTCCACGACCACGCTCGCGGGGACGGTCCAGGCGCTGTACCGGGACGGGACGCCCAGCGTCGCCGCGCTCGTGCTCGCCACCGCGATCGTCTTTCCGGCCGTGGAGCTCGCCGCCATGACGTACATGCTCCTGGGGCTTCGCCTGCGCAGGGTGCCGCCGGGGCTTCGCATCGCGTTTCGCATCGTGAACGCCGTTCGCCCGTGGCGCATGGCCGAGGTGTTCGTCCTGGGCGCTCTCATCGCGATGGTGAAGCTCCGGGACGTGGCGACGGTGCATGCCGGGATCGCCCTCTATGCCGCGGGGGCGTTCGTCTTCCTCCTCGCCGCGGCGGACGCCGCGTACGAGCCGCGCGCGGTCTGGCGATGCGCCCGGGAGCTCGAGGCGTGATCGCGACCGCCGCCAGGAGCGGCCTCCTCGTCTGCCAGGCCTGCGGGCTCCTGAACCGCCCGGGGGACGAGGCGGGGAGCTGGCACTGCGCGCGCTGCGCCGCGGCGGTGCACTGGCGCAAGCCCGCGAGCATCGCCCGCACCTGGGCCTTCCTCCTCGCCGCGACGATCCTCTACATCCCGGCGAACCTGCTGCCGGTGCTGCGCACGGGCTCGCTCTTCGAGTCGGAGAACAACACGATCCTGGGCGGCGTCACCTACTTCTGGAAGACGGGATCCTGGGCGCTCGCGATCATCGTCTTCGTGGCGAGCATCGTCGTGCCCGCGACCAAGATCGCCGTGCTCTCGCTCCTCCTCGTGACCGCGCGGCGCCGCTCGACGTGGCGCCCGTTCGACCGCACGCGCCTCTACCGCCTCACGAGCTACATCGGGCGCTGGTCGATGGTCGACATCTACATCGGCGCGGTCTCGGTGGCGCTCGTGCAGCTGAAGCCCTTCGCGTCGATCGATCCGGGCCCCGGCGCGATCTTCTTCGGCGCGGTGGTGATCCTCACGATGCTCGCCTCCGAGAGCTTCGACCCGCGGCTCATCTGGGACCCGGTGGACGGCCGCCATGACTGACCTCCCCCCGCCGCCGGAGTCGCCGGAGGACGTGCCGCGGGCGGTCGCGCGGAAGGAAAGCCCGCGCACGCTGCAGCTGGTCTGGATCGTCCCGATCGTGGCGGCGCTCGTGGGCGCGGGCATCGCCGTGAAGGCCTTCCTCGACCGCGGGCCGTCCATCACGATCGAGTTCCGCAGCGCCGAAGGCATCGAGGCCGGGAAGACCAGGATCAAGCACAAGTCGGTCAACGTGGGGACGGTGCGCTCCGTGAAGCTCTCTGCGGACCACAAGCGGGTGATCGTGACCGCCGAGATGGCGCCGGACGCGAAGGATTTCCTGGTGGACGACACCCGCTTCTGGATCGTGCGCCCGCGCATCGCCGGGGGCGAGGTCTCGGGCCTGAGCACGCTGCTGGCGGGCTCGTACATCGGCGCGGACCCGGGGCATTCGAAGACCGCGCGCCGCGATTTCGAGGGCCTGGAGACCCCGCCCGTGGTGACCTCGGACCTTCCCGGCCGCACGTTCACGCTGATCGCGTCGAACCTGGGCTCGCTCGACGTGAACTCCCCGCTCTACTACCGCGGCATCCTCGCGGGGCGCATCGTCTCGGCCAAGGTCGCGGACGACGGCGGCGGGGTGAAGATCGACGTCTTCGTGCAGTCGCCCTACGACCGCTACGTGACGGACCGGACCCGGTTCTGGAACGCGAGCGGCGTCGACTTCTCCGTGGACGCGAACGGCGTGAAGCTGGAGACGCAGTCGCTCGTGACGCTCCTCCTGGGCGGCATCGCGTTCGAGTCGCCGCCGGAGGAGGTCCCCGCGAAGCCGGTGGCCGCCAACGCGCAGTTCACGCTCTGGGACAGCCGCAGCGAAGCGATCCGCCCGCGCGAGACGGTGGTGGAGACGTACGTCATGCGCTTCGCGCAGTCGGTGCGCGGCCTCGCGGTGGGTGCGCCGGTGGACTTCCGCGGCATCACGGTCGGGCGCGTGAAGCGGATCGACCTCGAGTTCGATCCGCAGACGGTGACCTTCCGCACGGCGGTCCAGGTCGAGCTCTGGCCGAGGAGGCTCAGGCCGCGCAACGCCCGTCCGGGCGGCCGCTGGGATTCCACCTCGAGCGAGGAGCGCATGAAGAGCTTCGTCCGGCACGGCTTCCGCGGGCAGCTCCACAACGCGAACCTCCTCACGGGGCAGCTCTACGTGGCGCTCGACTTCTTCCCGAAGCAGCCGCGCGCGGACATCGACTTCTCGCAGACGCCGCCGGAGATCCCGACGCTCGCCGGCGGCCTGGGCGAGCTGCAGGAGTCGCTCGCCAACATCATCAAGAAGCTGGAGAAGGTGCCCTTCGACGCGATCGGCGAGGAGCTCCGGAAGTCGCTCCGGGACCTCCAGGCCACGCTGAAGAACGTGGACTCCCTCACCAAGCACATCGACACCGAGCTCACGCCCGAGATGCGCTCGGCGATCCAGCAGGCGCGGAAGACGCTGGGCGCCGCCGAGAAGGTGCTCTCGACCGACTCGCCGGTGCAGGGGGACCTGCGCGAGACGCTGGACCAGGTGAACCGGGCCGCGGAGTCGCTGCGCTCGCTCACCGACTATCTCGAGCGCCATCCGGAGTCGCTCCTGCGCGGGCGGCGGGAGGAAAGGAAATGATCCTCGCGAAGACGAAGCGGGGGGCCGCGATCGCCCTCCTCCTCGCGGCGGCCGCCTGCGGCTCGCCCGCGCCGAAGGAGCGCTACTTCACGCTCGCGCCGCCCGATCGGGGTGGCCCCCCGCCGGCCGCGGACAAGCCCAGCATCTTCGTGGGCCCCGTGTCCGTGCCGGAGGCGGTCGACCGCACGCAGATGGTGCTCGCGACGGGCCCGAACCAGGTCGACATTTCGGACGACGATCGCTGGGCCGAGCTTCCGCGCAACGCCATCGCGCGCGCGATCGCGCAGACGCTGGGCCGGGCGCTCGGCACCTCGCGCGCCTTCTCGAGCCGCACGGCGTCGGGGACGCCCGTGGACTATCGCGTGTCGATCGAGGTCCGCCGGTTCGACTCGTCCCTCGCCGACGGCGCCACGATCGACGCCGTCTGGACCATCACCTCGCCCAGCGGACCGGCGCGCACCGGGCACGCGTTCGTCCAGGAGCCCGCGGCCTCCCACGATCCGGCGGGTGTCGCGGCCGCGCACGGGCGGGCGCTCGAGCGCATCGGCCGCGCGATCGCCCAAAGCATCCGGAATGCCGGCTAGGTTCGCGCTCGCCCGTCAGCGCGACGGCAGGATGCGGTTTCCGGCGAGCACGAGGAGCGCGCCCGCGAGCGTCGCCACGACGCGATCGGCGAGGAGCTCCACCCCCGGCGGCGCCCCGAGGTCGAGGATCGCGAGGATGAGCGGCGTCGTCACCGCCGTGTAGGCGAGGTAGCTGCGCTCGCGAAGCGAGCTGCGCGCCGCCGCGAGCGCCCCGATGGCGATCGCGAGCGCCCACGCCGGGAGCGGCGCGGCGAGGAGGAGGCCCGTGCCGATCACGCCGGCGAGCGTTCCGATCGCACGCTGGGCGGCCTTCGCGGGCCAGGGCTCGGCCTTCCGCTCGGTGAGGAGGACCACCGTGATCGCGATCCAGTGGAGGTGATGGGCGGGCCACGTGGCGCGGAGGATCGCGGCGAGGCCGAGCCCCGCGCCCAGGCGAAGCGCGTATTGCCATCCCTCGAGCGTCGCGAGCGATCGGCGCCAGCGCGACCCCCTTTGCCCCCATGTGGCCGTCGGCGGCTCGGCGATCGCGGAGGGGGCGGTCCGGCGCCATCGCCGTGCGGCGGCGCCCAGGGCGGCGCTGGCGGCGGCGGTCCATGCCGCGCCGGCGAGCACGAGGAGCGCCAGGCCGGCGCGATCGGCCACGCCGTCCGCGATCGCGGCCGCGATGAGGAGGAGAAGCGTGAACCGGATCGCGCCGATCGCGACCGGGCGGCTGAACGAGCCCGCGAGCGCCGCGAGGAACGCCACGGCGACGATGGCCCCATCCTCCCGATGACCCCCGCCCGCCGCCGCGACGGCGACGGCGGCCAGCATCGCCGCGGCCGCGGGAACGAGCGTCGCCCCGATCTCGCGCGCCTGCTCGCGCGCGTCGCGCCCGGGCGCGATCCCGCCCACCGCGAGGCCGCCCACGCAGATCGCGAACCCTTCCGCGGGATGGCCCCATGCGGCGCCCAGCGCGATCGGCACGCCCATGCCGAGCGCGGCGGCGGCGGCGCGCGCGAGATCGTCCCCCCTCGCGGCGGACGCGGTCAGGTGAGCTTGAAAGCGACCCACACGGCGAGGAGCGCCAGCGCGAGCGCGACGAAGAGCCAGGGGCCGGCCTTCGCCCGCGGCACCTCGCCCGGCGAGAGCGTCTCGTGCCCGGGTAGCCGTGTGGGAAGCTTTGCGCCGGCGCTCCTCACGGCCTCGAGCGTCGCGGCCTCGCCGTGGGACGCCTCCATCTTCGCCACCGCGGCGCTCGTGCGCGAGTGCTCGCGCAGCCACTTGAGCGCCGCCATCTTGTCGCCGCGGCGCCAGGCCTCCGCCACCTCCGGCGGGACGGCCCCCAGCGAGGCGAGCGCCGCGATCACCTCCGGAAGCGACCCCTTCACGTTGAGCGCGGTGGCGTCCTTCCCGCCCGCCTGCTCGAGCGCCTCGACCGCGGCCTTCGCCTCGGCGAGCCCCGCACCGGTCTTCTCGCGGAGGAGACGGATGGCCTCGATCTTGCGGCCGGTGCGCCACGCCTCGACCACTTCCGGCGGCAACCCATCGCTTCGGCTCGTCATGGCGGTCACGGCTCCCCGGGCTTGAAGGGCGGCTCCTTGCCCTCCGGCACGTCCTCCCGGGCCATGGCGAGGAGCATCGCGAGGCCGATGTAGGTGCCGGCGACCGCCGTGAGGTCGATCACCTGCTGCTCGCCGAGGATGCGCCTCGCGCGATCGAAGGTGGCGTCCGCCACCTCGTGCCCGGTGGTGAGCTCGGTCACGAAGTCGTAGACGATCGCCTCGTCCTCCTTCATCGCCGACGGGCGCCGCGTCGCCTTGAGGTCCGCCACGATCCCGGGTGCGAGTCCCGCCTTGATCGCGATCGGCGCGTGCGCGAACCACTCGACCTGCGAGCGCCATTGCCGCGCCACGATGAGGATCGCGAACTCGTTCAGGCGCAGCGGCACCGACGAGTTCCACCGCAGGTAGGCGAGGAGATCGAACACGCGCTGGCCGAGGACGGGGCTGCGCAGCAGCAGGTTGTACGGCCCGCCCAGGCCGATGCTCGAGACTTTCATGACCTGCTCGCCCAGCGGCTTCTGGTAGACGTTGAGCTGGTCCAGGGTGAGCTGCGGGAAGCGGCGCGGCATTGCCATGGGTCGGTTCATCCCCTCGGGGTGGCAAGCTCGGGAACCTGCGCATGGTATCGCGGCCCGGCCCTTCGCGCGAGCCCGGGCGCCCGGGGCATAATGCGGGCGCGGGGGTCCGCATCGCGACGGGAGGCGCGTGCCGGAGATCGTTCTCGAGAAGGTGACGAAGCGCTTCGGCCGCGCGAACGCGGTCGATGGCGTGAGCTTTCGCGCGGAGCCCGGGAAGTTCGTGGTGCTGCTGGGCCCCTCGGGATGCGGCAAGTCGACGCTCCTTCGCCTGGTCGCGGGCCTCGAGGAGCCCAACGAGGGCCGGATCGTCGTCGACGGGCGCGACGTGACGCGGCTCTCGCCCGAAAAGCGCCGCATCTCGATGGTCTTCCAGTCGTACGCCCTCTTCCCCCACCTGACGGTCGCCGAGAACATCGTCTTCGGCCTCAGGGTCCGGCGCCTCCCGGCGGCCGAGCGCGCGGCGCGGCTCGCGAAGACCGCGGAGCTGGTGGGCCTTTCCGCGCACCTCGACCGGAAGCCGCAGCAGCTCTCCGGCGGCCAGCGCCAGCGCGTGGCGCTCGCCCGCGCGATCATCGCCGAGAACGGCATCTGCCTCATGGACGAGCCGCTCTCCAACCTGGACGCGCAGCTTCGCCACGGCATGCGGGTCGAGATCCGGGCGCTCCAGCAGCGTCTCGGGATGACGGTGGTGTACGTGACGCACGACCAGGTGGAGGCGATGAGCATGGCCGACCGCGTCGTGCTGGTGCGCGACGGGCGGATCGAGCAGGAAGGCTCGCCCGCCCACCTCTACGCGCGGCCCGCGACGCTCTTCGCGGCGCGCTTCATCGGCACGCCGGGCATGAACCTCGTCGCCCTCGCCGACGGCCCCGAGGGCGCGGTCGTCCGCGGGAGCGCGCAGGCGGTGGCGAGGGGTCCCGGCGCCGGCCGCATCCTGGGCGTCCGTCCCGAGCACGTCGCGGTCGTCCCGTCCGGCGGCGTTCCCGGGACCGTCGAGAGCTCCGAGTACCACGGCGCGGACACGATCCTCAACGTCCGCGTGGGCGCCGAGACCTTCCTCGTCCGAGCGCCCGGGCAGCTCGCGCTCGCCCCGGGCTCGCCCGTGCGCATCGCATGGAAGCCCGAATCCATGCACCTTTTCGACGCGGCGACCGGCATGCGGGAAGCCGAGCCGCGCGCCGCACCCGCGCTTTCGCATCACTAGCCGCAACCCGCGGCATCCGCCGTTCGAACGAAAAAGGGAGGCACCATGAGATCGATCCTCGCAATCGCCACGGCAGCGCTCATCGGCCTCGTGGCCCCGGCCGCGCGCGCCGACACGGAGCTCACGTTCTACTACCCCATCGCCGTGGGCGGCCCGCTCACGAAGGTGATCGACGGCCTCGCGGCGCAGTTCGAGAAGGAGAACCCCGGCGTGAAGGTGCACCCGATCTACGCGGGGAACTACGACGACGCGCGCATCAAGGCGCTCGCGGCGCTCAAGGCCGGCCAGCCCGCCCAGCTCTCGGTCCTCTTCTCGATCGACCTCTACGAGCTGCTCGAGCAGGACGTGATCGTCCCGTGGGACGACGTCGCCTCGACCGCGGACGACAAGGCGTGGATCCGGTCCTTCTATCCCGCGCTCATGGCGAACGGCACGTACAAGGGGAAGGTGTACGGGATCCCGTTCCAGCGCTCGACGATCGTCCTCTACTGGAACAAGGACGCCTTCAAGGAAGCGGGGCTCGATCCGGAGCGCCCGCCCGCGAACTGGGATGAGATGCGCACGATGGCGCGCAAGCTCGTGAAGAAGGACGCGAGCGGGAACGTCGCGCGCTGGGGAGTCGAGGTGCCGTCGACCGGCTACGCGTACTGGATGTTCCAGGCCTTCGCGCGCGAGAACGGCCAGGACCTCATGAACCGCGACGGCAACAAGACCAACTACGACAATCCGGACGTGGTGGCCGCGCTCCAGTACTGGCGCGACCTGGGCGCCAGGGACAAGGTCATGCCCGAAGGCACCGTCGAGTGGGGGACGCTCCGCCAGGCGTTCACCGAGGGGAAGACCGCCATGATGTGGCACACGACGGGCAACCTCACGGCGGTGAAGGACACCGCGAAGTTCCCGTTCGGCGTGGCGATGCTCCCGGCGGCGAAGCAGCGCGGCTCCCCCACGGGCGGCGGCAACTTCTATCTCTTCAAGAAGACCACGCCCGAGGAGCGCAAGGCGGCGCTTGCCTTCGTGAAATTCATGACCACGCCGGAGCGCGCGGCGGAGTGGAGCATCGCGACGGGGTACGTCGGCACGCGGCCGGACGCCTACGAGACGCCGAAGCTCAAGGAGTACGCCGCGAGCTTCCCGCAGGCGGTCGTCGCGCGCGACCAGTTCCAGTTCGCGACCCCGGAGCTCTCGACCTTCCAGACGGGGCGCGTGCGCAAGCTCCTGGACGACGCGATCCAGGCCTCGCTCACGGGCCAGAAGACCCCGGCGGACGCGTTGAAGGCCGCGCAGGCCGAGGCGGACCGGCTGCTCAAGCCCTATCGCTGAAGGCCCGATGAAGCACGTGCAGGGATGGCTGCTGCTCCTGCCGGCGGCCATCCTCCTCGTCGCGTTCACGCACTACCCCGCGGCGGCGACGCTCTTCGACAGCTTCTTCTCGACCGGGACGGCGGTGCGGCCGTCCCGGTTCGTGGGGATCGCCAACTACGCCGCCCTCGCGGACGACCCGGTCTTCTGGCAGGTCCTGCGCAACAACGCCATCTTCGCGCTCGCGACGATCCCCACCTCCATGGCGCTCGCGATGACGATGGCCGCGTGGGTGAACGGGAAGCTCCCCGCCCGCGCGCTCGTGCGCATGAGCTACTTCACGCCCACGGTCCTTCCGATGATCGCGGTGGCGAACCTCTGGCTCTTCTTCTATTCCCCGCAGATCGGCCTCCTCGACAAGATCACGGGGGCCTTCGGCGCGCCGAGCCACAACTGGCTGGGCGATCCCCACACCGTGATGGCGTGCCTCGCGGTGATGACGGTCTGGAAGGAAGCGGGCTTCTTCATGATCTTCTACCTCGCGGCGCTGCAGTCGCTCCCGCCGGAGCTCGCGGAGGCGGCGAGGATCGAGGGCGCCTCGCGCTGGTATTTCTTCCGCCGCGTGACCTTCCCGCTCCTCATGCCGACCACGCTCTTCGTGCTGGTGAACGCGACCCTCAACTCGTTCAAGCTCGTGGACCACCTCTTCATCCTCACGAAGGGCGGCCCGGACAACGCCTCGAACCTGCTCCTCTACTACATCTACCAGGTGGCGTTCAGCTTCTTCGACACGGCCTACGCGGCGACGCTCACGGTGGTCCTCCTGGCGCTCCTCGCGGGGCTCGCGATCGCGCAGTTCCAGCTGGTCGAGCGGCGGGTGCACTACCGGTGAGGCCATGAACGCCCTCGAGAAAGGCGCCGCGTGGCTCCTGGGGCTCGCATGGGTGGCGCCCCTCCTCTACGCCGCGTGGGCGGCGATCCATCCGGCCGCGCTCGCGACGCACTTCGAGCTCCTGGCGCCCCTCACGCTCGACAACTTCCGCAAGGCCTGGAGCTACGCCCCTTTCGCGCGCCACTTCGTGAACACGGTCGCGCTCGTGACGATGGTGCTCTCGGCGCAGCTCGTGATCTGCACGCTCGCCGCGTACGCCTTCGCGCGGTTCGACTTCGCCGGACGCGACGTCGCCTTCGCGCTGGTGCTCGTGCAGCTCATGGTGATGCCGGAGGTCCTGATCGTCGAGAACTACCGGACCATGGCGCGGCTGGGGCTTGCCGACACGATCACCGGCATCGGGCTTCCCTACATGGCGAGCGCGTTCGGGATCTTCCTCCTCCGGCAGGCGTTCAAGACGATCCCCCGCGAGCTCGAGGATGCCGCGCGCGTCGAGGGCTGCTCCACGATGGGCGTGCTATGGCGGGTCTACGTCCCGCTCGCGCGCCCGACCTACCTCGCCTACGCGCTCGTCTCCGTGAGCTACCACTGGAACAACTTCCTCTGGCCGCTCATCGTGACCAATTCCGTGAAGACGCGGCCCCTCACGGTGGGCCTCGCGATCTTCGGCGCCCCGGAATCCGGCGTGGACTGGGCCGTGATCAGCGCGGGCACGCTCATGGCGGTGGCGCCGCTCCTCGTCGCCTTCCTGGTCTTCCAGCGCCAGTTCATGCAGTCGTTCATGCAGGCCGGGATCAAGTAGGCCAAGACAAGCCCGCCGCGAGGGCAGGCCCGGACGGCTTCAATCGCGGCGCTTCCGCAGCCACGCGCGGACGGCGGGATAGAGGAGCGAGAGCGCGAGGAGCACCCAGAGCGCGTTCCCGACCGTGGAGGAGAAGAGGATCCTCGGATCGCCCTCGGACAGGCGCAGCGCACGGACGAGATAGCGCTCGAAGATCGGCCCCAGGATCACGCCGATCAGGATCGCCGCCACGTGGTACTGCGTCTTGTGGGCGATGTAGCCGATGATGCCGAAGACGACCGCGACTCCCATGTCGAAGACGTACTGGCGCTCGGAGAAGGCCGCCACGACGGTCACCAGGATGATGATGGGGACCAGGTACGTGGTCTCGATCAGCACGATGCGCGACATGTAGCGCGCGAGCGGGAGGATCGTGAAGATCATGAAGAAGTACGAGAGCAGCATCCCCACGAAGACGCCGTAGGCGAGCTGCGGGTTCTCGCTGAAGAGCTGCGGCCCCATGTTCATGCCGTGGTACTGGAGGACGATCATCATGACCGCGGAGGTGCTCCCCCCGGGGACGCCCAGCGCCATCATCGGCACGAGCGTCCCGGAGCACACGCCGTTGTTGCCGCCCTCCGCCGCGATCACGCCGTCCGGATGTCCCGTCCCGTACCGCTCCGGCTCCTTCGACCACATGCGCGACTGCTGGTAGGCGACGAAGGATGCGATCGAGGCGCCGGCCCCGGGCACGATGCCGATCGCGAGGCCCACGAGGCCTGTCCACACGATGTGCCACCAGCGCTTCACCGAGTAGCGCAGCGCCTCCGCCGTCTGGGTCCAGTTGCGCCCCGAGGTCCGCTCGCGCACGTCCGCGCCCACGATGAGGCGCCGCTCCACCATCATCAGCGCCTCGCCCACCGCGAAGAGCCCGATCAGCGCGGGCACGAGCGGCACGCCCTCGTAGAGCTCGAGGAAGCCGAACGTCGCGCGCGGCGTGTTGTAGATGTGGTCGCTCCCGATCATGCCGATCATGAGCCCGAAGAGGCCCGCGATGAGGCCCTTCAGCACGTCCTTCGCGGCGATGACGGCGATCAGCGTCAACCCGAAGAGCATCACGACCACCATCTCGACCGAGCGAAGGTAGAGCCCCATGGTCGAGAGGACCGGCAGGAGCGCGATCGTCACGAGGCAGGCGATGAGGCCCGAGAAGACGGAGGCCACGAACGAGAGCACGAGCGCGAACTGCCCCCGGCCCTGCTGCGTGAGGGGATAGCCGTCGAGCGTGGTCGCGGCCGCGCCGGGCGTCCCGGGGATGCGCACGAGGATCGCCGGGATGCCGCCTCCCAGGTGCGTCGCGCAGTAGAGCGACGTCATGAAGGCGAACGCGTGCTCCACCGGCATCGCGAGCGTCAGCGGCAGCAGCATGATGAGCGTGTTCTCCGCGTTGAACCCGGGGAGGAACCCCACCACGATGCCCAGCAGGATGCCCGGCCAGATGATCCACCAGAGGGCGAGCTGGCCCGTGAAGAGCTGCCCGAGGAGGTCCCACGTCACGGGGGAAGCCCTACCGGAAGACGCGCAAGAGGAGGTTCTCCACCGGGCCGTGCGGAAGGCCCGAATCGAGCGCCACCGTGAAGAGGAGCGAGCACGCGAGGGCCACGCAGAAAGACACCACGAGGATGCGCCGCAGCGGCCGCACGCCCATCACGGCGAACCCCGCCGCGAGGGCGAGGAAGAGCCCGAGGCCCACCCCCGCCCACGGAACGCCCGCGACCAGCGCGATCGTGACGACCATCATCCCGAGGCGCTTCCCCATCGCCCCGGCGGGCTCGACCAGGGGCGCGAAGCTGAGGTTGGCCCTCCCGCGTGCGAGGTCGATCGCGCTTCGCACGAGCTGCACGCCCACGAGCGCGATGAGGATCCAGCCCACGATCACGCCGTTCGCCTTCGCCTCCCACTCCATCGCCGAGGTCGTGGCGAGGAAGTACACCGTGAAGGCGAGCGCGAGGAGCGGGATCAGGAGCTCCGCGCCCAGCGCCCTGGGCTTCTGCGTCACTTCCCGCCCTTCTTCGCGGTGAGGAGGTCCCGGTACTCGTTCGCGAGCTCCACCATATGGTTCGCGTACCTCGTGCAGAGCGCGCGGTCGCCGTACTGGATGGTCTCCACGGGAGCGCCGGTCTTCGCGTACTCCTCCTTGTACTTGGGATCGTCGAAGACCTGCCGCGAGGTCTTCTCGAGGAGGGCGAACTCGTCCGGGTGCCTCTCGATGAAGTCCGTGTGCACCGCCCACGAGCGCGAAGAGGGCAGGTCCGGGATCTTCGTGCCGGCGACCTTGTTCACGGCGGGCGCGTCCGTGTACTTCGCCATCCTGTGGTTGTCGTTGAAGATGCCCAGCACCTTGAGCGTCTGGTCCTGGACGATCACGCCCGCGATGGGGAGGGCCCCGATGTCGCATTCGCCGTTCAGCACCGCGACGCTGGTGGGGCTCCCGCCGCCGTAGGGAACGAGGTTGAACTTCCCGCCGGTCGCCTTCCCGAGCGAGAGGACGCCGATCGAGGCCGGGTGCGGGAGCCGGCTCACCGCGACGTTCACCGTGCGCTTCCTGGATTCGTCGATCGCCTGCTCGAGCGTCTGGATCTTCCCCTTCTTCGAGGCGAAGACGATGCTGTCGTCCACGTCCAGGCGGCAGAAGTACTGGTAGTCCTGCGGAAACTTGTACGGCGGCCTCTGCAGCGCGTACATGATCATCTCCGGTCCCATGTTGCCGAAGAGGAGATGCTGCCCGTCGTGCGGCATCTTGCCCACGAACGTCTCGTAGCCCACCTGCCCGGCCGCGCCGCGCATGAACTGGTACTCGAAATGCGTGCCGAGGAGCTTCCCCCAGAAGTCGTCGAACACGCGCGCGAGGCGGTCCGCCGAGCCGCCCTGCCCCGTGGGGATGATGACGCGCATGTTTCCGGACGGGAACTTCTCGGCCGCGATGCCGGGCGGAAGCCGCGAAAGGGCCGCCGCGCCGAGCGCGCCGCGCAATAGGCGACGCCGCATGATCGAATGCGTCATTCGATGCTCCTCCTCGTGGTTTGGACCGATTATCCCGAGGGGCGCGACGGCGAGTCAATGCGGAAAGTCATTCCGCATGGCGGAATCGCGGATGGCCAGACCGGCGGATCGGCGTTCGACCGGATGCTTGGTACGCTTCATTTCAAGCCCTTCCCTCGCGGGCCCGCCGCCCGCGGCTCGACCGCCGAAAGGAGACGACGATGCAACGATTGAATGCCCCCCAGGCATCCCCGGCGCCCTGAAGGCGATGCTGGGCCTCGAGGCCTTCCTCGCCAAATCGAGCATCGAGCACCCGCTGCTCGCGCTCGTGAAGATGCGCGCCTCCCAGATCAACGGCTGCGCGTACTGCCTGGACATGCATTCGAAGGACGCGCGCGCGGAAGGCGAGACCGAGCAGCGCCTCTACCTCCTCGACGCGTGGCGGGAGACCGATTTCTACACGCCTCGCGAGCGGGCGGCGCTCGCGTGGACCGAGGCCCTCACGCTCATCGCCGAGACGCACGCCCCCGACGACGTGTTCGAGGAAGTGCGCGCGCAGTTCTCGGACCGGGAGATCGCGGACCTCACCCTCGCCATCGCCGCGATCAACGGCTGGAACCGGCTCTCGATCGCGTTCCGGACGAAGGTGGGAACCTACAAGCCGTCGGCGAAGGCGCCCGCCGGCGCCGGCTAGGCGTCGATGCGCACCGCGGCGATCCCCATGGCGGCCCGCGCGTCGCCTACTAGTCCTCGAGCCTGATGTTCCGGTCGTGGACGAGCTGCTTCATGCGCGAGACCTCGCGCCCGATCTGCGCCGTGAACTCCGCCGGCGAGTTGCCCACCGGCCGGGCGCCCACCTTCTCCAGGCGCGCCCGGAACTCCGGATCCGCCATCGTCTTCTTCATCGCCTCGGTGATCTTCGCGAGGACGTCCTGCGGGACCTTCGCCGGGGCGAGGAGGCCGTACCACGCCTCGTCCGTGAAGCCCTTCATCCCCGCCTCCTCCATCGTCATCACGTCGTAGCCGGGGATGCGCTGCGGCGAAATCACGCCGATCGCGCGCAGCTTCCCGCTGTCGATGTACGTCTTGGACGACGGGAACTGGTCGAAGACGCTGTCGATCTGGCCGCCCATGAGGTCCTGCATCGCGGGGCCGGAGCCCTTGTAGGGCACGTGGATCATCTTCACCCCCGCCTCCGCCTGGAACGACTCGCCCAGCATGTGGTTGATGCTGCCCACGCCGGAGCTCCCGAAGGAGTACTTGCCCGGATTGGCCTTCAGCACCTTGATGAACTCGACCAGGTTCTTCGCGGGAAACTTCGGGTTCACCGTGAGGATGTTCGGCATCGACGCGATGTTGGTGATCGGCGCGAAATCGTCGAGCGTGTATTCCGGCTTCGCCCGCGTGGCCTGGTAGACGATCATCGTGCTCACCGTCGCGATGGCGAGCGTGTAGCCGTCCGCCTGGCCCCGGACCACCTGCATCGTCCCCAAGGCGCCCGCCGCTCCCCCCACGTTCTCGACGACCACCGTCTGCCCGAGGTACTTCCGCATCGTCTCGGCGGTGAGGCGCGCGATGATGTCGGTGCTGCCGCCGGCCGCGAACGGCACGATGAACTTGACCGGATGCGTCGGATACTGCGCGACGGCCGCGCCCACGGCGAAGCACGAAGCGACCGCGGCGAGGGCCGCTTTCCAGGCTTTCATGGCTTTCCTCCTATTGTGGTTTTCTCACGGGATGGCCGGATTCTACAGCCCTCCACGGGAAGACGATGGAAGGCTTCCGAGGGCCGCCGCCAGCGCCGACTTGGCCGCCGCCCTCGCGCGCTCCGACGCCGCCTTCGCGTCGTTCATGCAGGCCTTCCTCACCGCGCCGCGCTGCTCGTCGCACTTTTCCTTGTCGACGGCATACGCCGCCCTGGATCGCGCGATGGCCGCATCGTAGTCGGTGCGCGGGCTCGGCTTGTAGGCCGCTTCGAGCTCCGCCTTCGCGACGTCGCGCGCGCCGTGGACGCGCGCGATGCACAGATCGAGGGCGTTTCCATGGAGTGGGCCGCATTTCTGGCGTTCGGCCTGGTACTCCACGGCGATGCGTTTCTTCCCGGCCTGATACTCCTGCTTCGACATGCCTGCGCCCACGGCGGGGCCGCATGCGAATGCGATGAGGGCCATCGCGACCGCCGGTGACGACGGCATGAAGCTCATGCGCATACGGTCCTCCCCTTTGCGGGCATCCGGCGGCTAGTGTACGCCGGCGCCCCCTCCACAAGAACCACATCGCGGCCGCGCAGTCTGAGGAGGCATGACCCCGCGCTCCAGGCGCCTGCGCACTACGGCGTTCGCCGCGGCGGGAATCGTCTTGGCCTACGGCATCCTGGGCGCGGTCGTGGCACCTCCCATCGCGAGGAAGCTTCTCGCGGACCGGCTGGGCGGGCGGCTGGGGAGGGTCGTCGCGCTGGACCGCCTCTCCTTCAATCCCTACACGCTGCACGCGATCCTCGGCGATTTCCGGATCCTGGAGCCGGACGGCAAGACGCCCTTCGCCTCGTTCGGGTCGCTGGACGTGGACGGAAGCATCGCCTCCCTCTATCGCCTGGCCCCCGTGATCGACAGCGTGACGCTCACGGGCCTGCGGATCCACCTGGTCCGCGACCGGCCGGCGCACTACAACGTGAGCGAGCTCCTCGCGCGGCTGGCCCCCGCGCCGCCAAGGCCAGGGCAAAAGGCGCAGCCCGCCCGGTTCTCGGTGAGCAACATCCGGGTGAACGAGGCCGCGCTCGACTTCGACGACCTGCCCCGCAAGGCGAAGCACCGGGTCGCCCACATGCAGGTGACGGTCCCCTTCGTATCGAACCTGCCCACGCACCTGAAGGACCAGGTCCAGCCCTCCTTCTCGGCCGAGGTGAACGGCACTCCCGTGACGCTCTCCGGGGAGGCTCTGCCGTTCGAGGACACGATCCGCACGCGCTTCGACCTCGACATCCGGGACCTCGACCTGGCGCGCTACGTCGCGTACCTGCCCGCGGATCTCGCCTACAAGCTCGACACGGGCAAGCTCGATGCGCGCATCTCCTTCAGCTTCATCGAGGCGGCGAACCGCCCGCCCGCGGTGAACGTCGCGGGCACCGCCGCGATCGACGGCCTCGCGCTTTCCACGGCGGAGGGCCCGCTCGCGCGCGTGAAGCGGGTCGAGGCCGATATCTCCTCCCTCGACCCCTTCGCGGGCACGGTCAAGGTCGCCTCGGTGCGCCTCGCGGGGGCCTCCGCCATGCAGGACGGCTGGACCATCGCCTCGGCGCAGGCGCACGGCATCGACGCGGACCTGGAGAAGCACTCGGTCGACGTGGCGGCGCTCACGACGGCGGATGGCCGCTTCACGCTCACGCGCGGCGCGGACGGGTCGCTCGAGATGCCGCACATTCCCGCGAGCGAGCACCCGGCGAAATGGACGCTCGCGGTGGCGAAGCTCGACCTCTCGCGCTACGCGGTCACGGTGATCGATGGAACGGTGCAGCCCGCGGCCACCCATCGCATCGTCTTCACGTCCCTGGAGGCCGACGGCCTCTCGACCGAGAGCGGGTTCAAGGGAAACGCGACCGCCAAGGCGCGCATCGGCAAGGACGGCACCCTCGATGCCTCGTCCACGTTCGCGCTCGATCCGTTGTCGGTGAAGGCGACGCTGGATGCGCGCGCGATCGACCTGGTCCCGCTCCGCGCGTACGTCGCGCAATTCCCCGCCGTGGCGCTGAAGAGCGGCTTGGCATCCGCCAAGGGCACCCTCACCCTGGAAGGAGCGCCGGACGCGCTGCGGGTGGGCTATGCGGGCTCCGCGGAGATCGCCCGCCTCGCGACCCTGGACACGATCAACCACGAGGAGCTCCTCGACTGGCGATCGCTC
>Ga0207667_10003795_pt1 | contig 18600 bp, 36 predicted proteins | sample KBSCornC52_FD_184301 | JGI IMG/M metagenome (GOLD analysis project Ga0207667, IMG submission 184301) | Corn rhizosphere microbial communities from Kellogg Biological Station, Michigan, USA - KBS Corn C5-2 (SPAdes) (version 2) | ecosystem: Host-associated > Plants > Roots > Rhizosphere > Soil ...
CTCCCACCCCACCCGTACATTTTCCCGCCGCTGTCAACACCCGACGAACGATTACCACGCGCCACACAATAAAGTGACGGGAGGGCCTTGACAATCAAGCAAGGTAGCCATTGGCCGAAGGCCATGGCGGACCGGGTCGCGTGGGGTGACTGAACGCAAAAACCCCAGCCCGACTCACGTCAGACTGGGGCCGCCCTTCGCGATTGAGGATTACGCCATGTCGCTTCGAAGCTTTGCGTACAGGGTCACCTTCGGCAGTCCCGAGCCGGACGGAGGTCCCACGAGTGGAACGAAGAAAAACACGACGGCCAGCACGGCCGCAATGATGAGGTAGTGATGCGCCCTCACGACTTCGTCACCGGCGTAACGTCCGCCTTCGCGAGCGCCTTGTCGGCCGCGTCGACGTTGACCGAGTCCAGGTGGCTGGCCGCGAGGTTGCCGCCCACCGTGGCTGTCACTCCGAGCGCTGCAATCACCCACGCGGGAGCCGCGAGACCGCCCGTGACGATGATGGTGGCCGCCGCTCCCGCTGCATAGGACACGTAGCGCATGATGGTGGAAAACGACATGGTCAACCTCCAATGAATTTCAGGAAATCCCGAATCAGAACGAACGCGCCGACCGAAAACGAAACCGTCGTGAAGATGAGACAGCCCCACATGAACCCGGACACAGCCATTGACGGATGAGGCCCCCTGTATCTCGGCTCCAATTCAATGGTCCACTCATTGCGTCCCGGCTTGCGCTTCATTTCCATCGACATTTGTACCCTCCCAGTAATCCAAGGATAACAAAGACCACAGCGCCGGTCAAAGACAGGTCAGCTAGCACTGGGTTTGCCTCGTAACAGGCTCGCGGTATCCGGATAGGGAAGAATCCACAGCGCGAAGGCGCCCCACCCTCCCAGTGCAAGGACCACAAGCCCGATGAGAATCCAAGCGTAAATCATGCTGGAGGTCCCTGGTACGTCGCGGAGTCCGTCGGACCTGACGTGTGTTGGATAGTGACCTTGCGGTCCTGGGGAGAGCCGGAGCGCGCCAGTCCGAATTCACCGGTAATGATGCCAGTAGCAATCAAGTAAAGCTGCTGGTCACATGAGTGATGAACGGCGGCAACGATGGCGACGGCGGCGCCAATGCTCAAAACCAGGATATGGCGTATTTGGTCACTCATTGCCCTTGCTCCTTTGTTACGGCCACCCCCAGAGTTCCACGGACCAGGGGCCGGTGTCAGCGGCCCATACAAGCGAAAGTCCGGTGACAGCGTTGGTCACGTCATCCAATGACGCCGCCCAAATGGTATCGCCGTTGAACGCTCCCGTGTTAAACGACGCTGCTACCTTGCTCGACATGATTTTTCGACCGAGCGTAGGTATGTCGATGTCTACAATCGCAAAGCCTGACAACGCCGTTCCGCCTGGATTGTTGACAGGAAAACTCCCGGTCCCATTAAACACGGCGGGAGGACCCGCTGCTGTGGGTACATAAATTTCGGTGAAATTGTAAGTCCCAGAAGGTCCCGTCAACAAAATGTGGTCGATGCTTCCGGTCTCGCCTCCGGTATTGTCCACGCGGATGACCAATTGCAAGCGGCGATACTTTCCGGCCGTCCACGTTGGGGTGAGATACGTACCAGAACCCGTCACATCGGAATGAAAGTCAATGCGGTCTGGCAGGTAAGCCAGCTTGGCACGTTCGACGGCCGAGATTCCGCGTTGTATCCAGTCCAGCGCGCCAGAGCCAACGTCCACGGCGTCATAGAAACGGCGGTTGGTTTGGTCGAACGCCACTTGCCCGAAGAAACCGGCATTGGCAATGGGTGGACCGTTGGACGGCGTAATAATGGACAGCGACGTATCCGGAATCGTGAACGCGGGGTTACTCAAGTCGATTTCAAAGCACGTATGTTCGACCTCGAAACACGCCCCGGCTGGCGTCGTCCCGTCGGTCACGATGCGCAACACGAGAGCGTTGTAGCCAATGCTATTGGGGGACGCGACACTCATCACCGAAGCCTGGTTGATATCGTTCCAATTCGCCGGGACACAATAGGCAGTGATGTCAGCGCCAGTCCCGCCAAAGTCATTGCCGCTCACCAGGACCTGGGTGACGCCGGTCATCGAATTCGGCTTGATGCGAAGCGATTTCGTTAGACCGCGGAGCGGGAAATAATAGTCCGTCGTGGTGTTGGTCTGCGCCAGGGGGAGCGGACACAGCGGAACGGTCTTACTGTTCTTGTAGAATCCGAGAGACGTAACGATGTTGTCGACTTGGTCACCGCGAAGCGCGACGTAACAATCGTTGGTGACGTTCTTCCGGTCCAGCGTCGTGACATGCATATTCGGGCCGCAAATCAGTTGGTACGCCCCGCCTTCCAGTCCCATGAATCCAACGTTCAGCATGTCCATGTTGCCAGCCGTTGTACCGCCAAAGCCGACGATGGTCCCTTGTGCGGTTGCCGACTTGACCTTCATAAAGACGCTGTCGATGCGCGTGTTTCGACATTGCGCCTCGCGCGATAGAATCTGCAACACCGCGCCGTCTTCCGGGTTGATGTCGACGCTGATTGACCCGAAATAATTGTCGTGCTGCGAAGCCAGCGTAAACAGTGACGCCGGGACGTCTCCCCCCGTCGCGCGGTTGATACGAATGTTCGGGACGCGCAACCCCTCGCCGCCAAGGCCGTTGGAAACCAGTCCCTTCGTCGAGGCTACCGTAATGTCGTCGAGGGTTAGGTTTCGATAAAATTGACCCGCAACAAAGACGTCTTCAAAGATGAGATTCCGGAAGGAGGCATTGTCCTGGAATCCGGTGACCTTCATCATGTCGTGTTTTGTCTGGATGCGGCTCGGATTGAATCCGACGCCACTGGGCATTCCTTCCGGACAACACTGGTAGATTTCCACGTCACCAGACGGCCCCTCCGTCGGGGTTAATGCTTTGATTTCTCCAAATACGTAAGTGAACCAAATCCCCCCGCCGTCCGTGGGGTCGGCTCCGAAGCGGCACAAAACGATGTCGCCAACGCTCAAACCGGTGATGTCAGAGACGCCGGGAAAGATCGAATCTCCTTCGGCGATTGGAGGGTCCGTCTGCGTCCAGGTTCTCATTCCATAGCCGGAGGCGACCAAAGAACCCTCATCGCCTACCGCAAACACGTTGATGGGCTGTGTATGCGTCGGCTGCGAGGTCTGAAAAAAGACGGTATTACCAGACCCGCGGATTTCGAAACCGACGTCGCGTGGACGAGGGGCAAGGTGCTCAGAACCATCGAATTGAAAACGCCCCGGCCCGAAGTTGATACCGGCGAAAGAGCCGGCCAGCAATGCGCTAACGCGATTGAGTTCCGAGCCAATGATGACTGTTCCCGTTGGGTCGAACGACAGACGCGGCGTTGCAGGGACCGCCGTTCCGCACCGTTGGGCCTTGAACATGACGTCATTGCCCAGGTTGATGAAGCGGAACTTGGGACCGGCCGGATTGGAGTTCAGTTGGAACAACAGGACTCCGTCATCCGGAGCCGACGTGTCGAAGTCCAGGCGGTAGAATCCTTCCCCGCCGTCGCCGCGTGCCATGTATCCGCGGCAGAAGAACAGGAAGTCAGGGCCGATGGGCCCGAGGTAATTGCGAAGGTCGACGACTCTGTCGAACGTAAATACCGGCGTGACGCCGGAGGAGGGAAAGTCAATCTGTGTCCACGTTCCCGGCGTTCCGCCGACCGTGCAACGCCACCCGTAAACAGTGACATCGTCATCTCCGACGTACAACCGGAGGTCGCCGGTTTCGTGACGAAACCACTGGTCATCGTCGTCGTCCTCCGGCGACTGACTGCCGTAACTGACATACCGACCGCCAACGTTTTGCCACCCAATGTTCAGGGCGCTGTAATTATCCAAGGCGCCGAAGAGATTGACAGAACGTTTCATGGGTCCTCTCTAGTAATTCTGGTGATACAACGACACCAGGAAACCGACCTCGAAATTACCGGCCGGTGATGCCCCACCGTTCATGTTCAGAACCAACGCCAGTCCGTCTCCGACGGCCAGAATATCGGGACCTGATACGTCGATGATGCGGTTTTGGGCGCCGACGATGTCGGTGTCGAGGGTGGCGGACCCAATGTCGCCCGACTGTTTCTTCAACGTCAGGGTCAATCCGTCCGTAACGTGCGCGAGAGCGTTCCGACTGAAATACCCGGACAGGACGATACGGTCACAGGTGTAACCGTCGGCGCCGAGGAAGGGGCGCGAGTAAGCGATTTCCAGGGGAACGGCAGGCTCTCCCGCGGCGGTCCAATCATCCGTTGCCGCCGCCGCAAACATGTCGACGGCAAACTGATTCCACGACCCTTTGAACAGGTAGTTGACGGAGCCGATGAGTCCGAATTTCGGCAGGTCCACGGTACCACCTCCACAGCAATCGGATGTAACAGTCGTTCCGTCGGCAACGTCGGTCGTTACCCTGGCGCCAGGGCAAATGATGCAATTCGCGCCGATGGTGACGTCGGGTCCAATGATGGCGCCCTTGCCAATGGTCGTGAATGGGCCGACCTGCACATGACGAAGAACGGCGCCGTCATCGATGAACGTCCGCGTCGCCACATAGCAACGGTCGTAAATGACGGCGCCGTGTCCAACATAGGCCCATTGGTCGATGCTGGAATCTCCATTGACGTAGGCGGACGGTTGAACGAAGGCAGTATCGTCAACCGTCCCGCCCCCTCTCAGTGCAGGATGAGAGCCCATCGATTATGCCGCCGAAGGGGTCGCGCTCTTCTTGGCCGCCTCTTCCGCCGCGATGGCCGCTTCCTCCTCCATCAACTTGCGCCGTCGCGCGACCAACTCCTCGCGCCGCTGCAACTCGCGAAGTTCCGTGTCATCCGCCGCGTCGACGAAGATGTTCTTGGAACGGTCGATGATGTTGTAGCGGACGTGGCCGACCTTGTCTCCGAGCGCCTTCAGGTACTCTTCCGCTTCGGTGTACGTTCCGAAGGCGCCGACCGTTTGCGTGGAAAGTTCTCCCTCGTCCTTGGTCAACTGGTAGCGCTCCGAAGGGTCGATGCTCTTTCGCGACATGTGCAGTCTCCTTTGTGTTTCGTGACGAAACTAGATTTTCAGCCCAAAAACGTCCGCGGTGTGTTGAATGGAGGAGCCGAGGTCCGAGATAGCAGATATTTTATCACGGTTTTGGTAGACACCGTAAATCTGCTTTCCGTAGCAAATGGCGAGACCAATCAATAGTCCGCAGATTGCGCCAAGGATGAACGTCGATACCATTAGACTACCGCCGCAACGGCTGCGACGTCCCTGAGAAATGACCCCAGTCCCACTCCGGGGTTTGGTTTTGGCTGTGAATGGCCAATGGCGAAGCCAATGAGGGCGCCGATGATGAACCCGACCACAACGAAGATGGCAATTGAGGTCATAGCTTGATTCCCGTGAAACCGGAAATTGTCCCGAGGATTCCGGGAGGCGCGGACACTGGTTGAGGTTTCCCGAGGAAGAAACCGACCATGATTCCGACGATGAGGGCAATCAGGCCGGCGAACAAGCCGATTTCTTTGCCGCTCATGTGGTCACACTTTCTCGGCGCATGACAGACAGCCAATGTGTAGCCATCCCGCAATGGCAATGGCCAGCACAATCAGGCCGACGAACATGGCGGTTTGCAAGAGAAGCATTTACGAATCTCCCAACTCCGTCCCGTAGGAGACGGTTCCGCGGCCCGATGGCGTGATGGTCGCTTCGGATTCATCCGCAATGACGACGCCGGTCACCTTCTTTTTGGTGAAAACGTAGATGATGAGACCGACGATGAAGATGGCCGCAATGACATGCGTCGACTTGATTTTCATATGACCCTTTCGGACACGTTGACGTCAACCGGGCGGGCGTTCAGGACGACTTCAAAGAACAGAACGGTCATGAGGACCAGGACAACTCCGACGATGACCGATTCGATGAACACTAGAACAGGCTCCCGAAGGACTTGACGGCAGAGAGTACCGTGCCGCCTACCTTCTTGCCGACGTTGGCGGCGCCACCCGCCAGGTCCTTCGTTACGCCGACGGCGCCCGCGGCAACGTTCTCGACGGCCTTGACCTGCACCGACACAACCTTTACCGGCAGTCCAATGCCCGCCTGAACTACCTTCCCACCCGTCGTGATGATGGAAGAGGACACCTTGCCCGCGTCAGTGACGACGGTTCCGCCGAGGTTCACCGTTCGTGACAGGAGACGCGCCGAAGTATCGACAGCGTCTTTGCCGAGAGTCAAGGCGCCGTCGGCCACAAGTTCTGCCCCTTTCAGGCCGTACTGAAAGGACGCCGCGCCGATTCCCAGTGTCGTATTCGCCAAGACGCTGGCCGCGGTGCCCGGCTTGAACGCCGACGACAACGCTGACCCGGTTGGGTTTGACGTCGTGGCAACGCTTCCGCCAGGGCGACGGAGGAACATCCAAGCAAGGAAGGCGGCCCCCGCAACGACGGCGATTCCGATGAGAAGCATCACAGACCCCCCGTTTGAATGAACACCGGGTCAGCGTTCGATATGTTGAGATACCCCAGCATGTTCTGTATCGCGTCGATGTCCCACCAGGGGCCGGTATAATGTGCTGTCACCGCGCATATGATGTTGCCGACGACCCCAGTGTTGGCGTATTCGTCGGCGCTGACCTCGATTTCGATGAGACAACCGTCGCACATGTTCGAACCGAGGTTCGTATGGGCGCCGTCGTCACCGATACGCATGCCCGGGGCAAGGGCGTAACTGGCCGGGAGAACCTGAGGGGCAATCGTCAGGGGTTTTTGATAGATGACCTGCCCGTTGGTGGTCATGGTGTACGGGATGACCTTGCAGGTACCGGGCAACGCCGGATATGACGGCATGTCGCGGTTTCCTTGTCCTGCCAGTCCGACCGTGATGAGCACTGACAGGTTAGGGGTGATACCTTGCAGGTTCAAGCGGGCTGTCTTGAGTCCCGTGGTTCCTGCCCCGGCCCCGGGGCCGAGATTGAATGCATTGACTTCCTGTAGGGGGCGTTTGAGATTGCCCTCTTTGTAGGAGCCGGTTCCGCCCTGACGCTGCGTTGTGCGTGACATTACGCGGCCCTCACTGCAAGACGTGGAAGAACGAAGTACCAGACCACGAAAGCAATCACTAAGAACGCCCCCAACCCCAGACCAAATGGAAGTAATTTTCGTGCGGCGTTGTCGAGTTTCGTGACGAAACTGGCAACGGTGTCGGGCGCACCTTGAGAGCCAACGACATCCACCCCTGGCGCCGAGACACCGTTATTTGCAAGCTGTGATGCCAGGTCTGCAAAGCGATTCTCGAATTGAATAAGCTGGTCTCGATTACCATCGTTTAGCGCCGTCCAAAGGTTTCCCAGGAACGAAGAGCCAACGAACGTCGAGTAATACCAGCCTTCCCACTGACTTTGAAATAATACCCACGCGGTGACGAGGTCTTTGGGTACATCCGGGTTGCCCTCAACCTTGGCGTCGAGGAGTTTGACCATTCCTTCCAGCGTTTGGGCATCGGCATTGAGGTCGTCTCCGGTAAAGAAGTCGTCCGGGCCGATTCGGTATGTCGCTTGCCCAATCGTGTTAGACATGAGTCAGACCTTCATACCGCCGCGACGGACAACGTCTTTCGTGAGGAGTTGCTTGGAACGGGTCCCCTTGTCCGGCAACGGGTCCAGCAAGCCGGTCCCCTTGAGCTTGGGAGACGACTGGAAAGCGTTGTAGCGTGAGCCGGGACCGCCAGGCGGGTTTTGCATGAACAGCAAGTTCTTGAATTGCTGATTGGAGCCGGGCAGCCCCGCTCCCGTGAAGGGAGACGGGGTTCCGGTTGCGCCATAGGCCGTGGGACTGTTGTCCGGGCCGACCTTTTGCGCCATGGGTTGGGACTGGTCCACCGTGACGCCATTGGACGGCGCCCCTCCCGTGGGGAGGTTCGCAGGGTCGGACTTGTGAGCGAGAACGACCACAACGAGAGCTAGAGCGATGACAGCGACAATCACGGTGGACCTCCGGGTTACTTGCTGGCCGACTTCGTGACAACCCCGAGCGGAACGCACCACAGCTTGCTCGGGTTCGGGTTCTTCACGTTCTTCTTGCCGAGCTTGGGGACCAACGTCAGGTTGGCGGGATTCAATCCCATCGCGGCGAGATACTCCGCGCATTTGTCGTCCGAGATGGCCTTCATCTCGTGCGTGTAGACGCGGAACACGTTGCTCTGAGAAGCGTTGAACACCATGTCCAGGGGATAGTTCCCCTTGACCTTTTGCAAATAGCTGGCGAGGCAGCCAATCTCCGGCCACACCAGCGGCGTGTACCGCGAGTTGGACGAGTTGAGGTATCCAGTCGACCCGCTGTCCGCCGCGGAATTGGGCATCGGATACGGCTGTGCCGTATCGAAGATGTCCGTCGCGGCGGCCCCCGAGGTCGGCAGGCCCAAGAACGGCCTCCGATGGGACGACTGAAGGAAGCGGGCGTAGATGCTATCGATTAACAACGACTGTTGCTGGTCCCGCCAGGGCATCGTGATGCTGTTGATTTGGTCGGCCGTACCCGACCCGACGAATCCGCCCGCCTGGTGCGAGTAGTACATGCCTAACAACCGCGAGGCGTCCTCTACTCCCTGCAACGCTCCGGCCGTGCCGACGTTGATGAGGGTGGGACCGTTGCTGGACGAGTTGGCAGGCGTCTCGTAACGCCGGAGGACGACGTGAGGCGGGATGATGACTTCCGGCCACGGTACGGTGTCGAGGCATGCGGACATGGTAACGGAGTTGATGACGTCGGTTCCGGCTCCTTGCGCGCCGAACGGGTCCGTGGCGTCGTTGACGAAGATCTCCAGTTGGCCGTCATTCAACCACCCGAGCCAACGCGCAAACTGGTCTGGCCACGGGTTCCACTTCTGCGAAAAGGGGAGGTAGAAGTGAACGCGCTTCACGACCGTTGCCGACGCGGCGAGAATGGGGTCTTGGTTCAACCCCTCCGTCATGTACCCGTTCAACACGAAGTTATGCAGGTTCTTGGCGACGATGCCACTCATGACCACGGGGTCGATGAGGGTGCCATCCATGGGCGTGTTCAGGTTGAACGACTTGATTGCCGCCGCGAGACGGTCCGCCCAAATCGGAGCCATGCCGGAGCCGGCCGTGCGGGTCACGCTCACGATGCACGTGACGATGATGCCACGCACGTAATTGAACATGTTGCCGATGCGGCTTTGGTCGGCGTTGATGTTGTACTGAACGGAGTTCCCGGGGGACACCGCAACGGTGCGGTTACCAGCCTGGTTTCGAAGGTCGATTTGATTTCCCTGGCGCATTTGCGTCTCCTGGTTTCGTTACGAAACTGGGGTTAAGCCGACGCCAGGCCGATGGCCTGCAAAGCGTGGCGGATGGGGCCGGTCAGCAGTCCCGGCTTGAAAGCCTCCACGACCAAGACGATGACCAGGAAGGCCAGTCCGACCATGATGGCGAGGAGGGGCGTTTTGGTGAACACCTTCGGGACCGCTTTGATATCCGCTACGACTTCGGCCATTTGAATTCCGCTCCTTTTCATTCGAACATGGACACGGTCTCCTCAGACAATTTGTGGACCTTACCGTCCCATGGTTCGTCGTTCCCTTTAATATACAACACAAATGAATAGTTTGGCAATCCTCCACCCTTGGGACCTTTGATTACTTTAATCATCTCGGGCGGGAGATTGCATTGGTCAAGGTAGTTCAGGGAGGTTCCCGTCAAACGGCCGAACGTAATGGAAGTGGCCTGAGACCGCAATACAGCCGGCATGTTCACAGTCTCTTGCGTAGTGCAAAGCAGCGACACCCCCATTTTTCGGCCTTGCTCTGCTAGCTTGAGCACGGCAGGTGCCGCAACATTCTTCCGCCCCTCCGTCGCCGCTTCGCTGATTTCCTCGATTACCGTCACGTGCGGATTCGGTTTCCATACGTCGACTCCGTTCTCGCGAACGATGATTCCCTGTCGCGCATACAGCAACGATAGCTCTGCGACTTCTTGCGCGGACACCGTAATGTCGCGACGTGGGTCTCCGCGAAACGATACTACCGGCGTGTCCCCCTGTTTCCAACCGCGCGCAATCCACTCGGCGGTACTAGACACCTGAACGGATTTGGGGTACTCCGCGAAGATGCCCTTGGTATCGTGGACCAAGGCAAAGCCCGCGTATCGCTTCATGAGGGTGTAATAGACCACGGCCCGCATCAACGATGTTTTCCCGCAACCCGACTCCCCCAGCGCAATGTAACGATACCCCTCATTGACAATCATCCCGTGTTTCTTTTGAGGGGCGGCAGGCGCAACAATCTGTTCAAGGATTGCGCGGTCGGCGGCCGGGATGTTGTCACTCATCGGAGTAGTAAGAGCAACCCCAGAAAGACCAGCAAGCCGGCCAGAACCTCAATCAGAAACGTCAGGTCGGCCCGAATGGTCGCGACCTGTTCTTCCACGGTCGGCGGGGCGTAAGTCAGACCGCCTTGAGTCCCTCGGAAGAGTGAGACGAGGTCTGCGAATCGGACGAGGCGCCCTCCACTTTCTTCGGTAGGGGCCGGCTTTGAAGCAACATCGACAGGGGCATTGCGAACGTCAGTAACAGCAACATCGTCCATGGTCCAACCTCCCAGTCGCCTACGAGTTCTTGAAACGCGGTCGTGGCCGCCTTGCCAAGCTCCCCAACCGCCTTTGCCGAAGGGTTCACTGGCTCGCGGTGCGCGACTACGCAAATTTTCTTGGCTCCCTGTGCAACGCCCGCGGCGTAGGCGATACCGAAGAACTCGCAAAGGGACTTTGCGCGGGCGACGGATTGCTCGCGCTTCTTTTTGGTTTCCGGGTCTTCCTCCGGTTCTGGCAGCGGAATGGTTTCTTCCGCTGCAACGTCCGGTTGAGGGTTAATTCCCATCGCGCCGTTCACGGCCCCGGCCACGTTGACATCAATCGTGGGCAATCCAGGTACCTGGGAGGGTAGACCCCAATCGTCCAAGACTGGCGCCGTTGTGGATATGGGCATGTCTTGTGAACGACGCGATGGGAAAAGTGTGTCGGCCGTGCGCTTGGCCGCAATCTCAGAGTTGAACGCGAGGCGGACGCGCCGACCCTGTTGGGTAACGCCGGAAAGCTTCCACTCCCCTCCCGATTGCTTGATGCGGAAGCTTCCCGGCTTGTCGGCGGTCCGCATAGGTCACACGTTCCCGGCGAAGTAATCACCCAACACGGACTGAACACCCTTCTGGATTTCGTCCATGTCCAGGATGCCCGCCGGATAGGCCACCATGCACGCTTTCACGTGCGGCTCCATGAGGCGGCGCAACTCCGGCCACACCATGACCAAGGCCGGCAAGTTGCCGACAATGGAACCGAGAACGTTGTTGACCACGTCGCGAGGCAAAAGTTTCAGCGCGGCGCGAAGGTCTGCGATGAATGCGTCGATGTCCATTGGTACCCTCCCAGGTTTGTTGGTTTCGTGACGAAACTAATCGTCGTGCGAGGCGAATCCGGAAGACGAAGCGTAGGCGCCGAGATTGGCGTCCGTCGGGTCCGGGTCTTTGAAGAAATGCGGCAACGCTTTCTCGCCCGCGTCAATGACCTTCGTCCCGAACGTGAAGATGGACGCCAGCGTTGACGGAGGCGCCGACGTCGAGGCGACGGGAAATGCCGATGAGCGGGTCATGGCAAAGACCAAGAACCCGCCGACAACGACGACGGCCAAAATGATGAGTGTCGAGCGTGACATTAGAAGTGGGCCCTTCCCTTGAGAGATTCGATTTGTGGACCCGTGGCCGCTTTGACCAGGAAGTTCCCAGCCGAATCGACCTCGACGGCTCCAAGCTTGTTGCCGTTGGTGTCGACTCCGTTGACCCACTGGTTTCCGTTGACATCCGGCTTGTTGACACCGGGAACGCTGGCCGTTGATGGCGCGAGGTTCGTATCCGGAGCCTGTAACGTGGAGTCGCCTCCCGCTGTGGAAGGCTTGTTGTTCAGGCTTGAGGACGTCGACGACACATCGCCGGGCGCGGCGCCCGACGTCGCCTTGTTGCTGAAGTACCAAATCAGCAAGCCAAAGAATCCCAGAACACCCACCAATTCGACGATGTGTTTTGTTTTCATGCGTACATGACCAGGAGCTTGGGGTCTACGCCTGCAATGGACACGGGACGCAATCCGCCTTGCAGACGTTCGGCGTTGACTGCTGCGAACGACTTGTACTTGTCGGGGTCTCGCGCGTGTAGCGCGTCCTGTGCACGCGGAGCAACCCACTGATACGCCCCGCCAGTGACGTCTCCCGCCGCGCCACTCAAGACCGCTTTTGCGATTTCGACGTGACCCTGATAGGGGTCGGTCCAAGTGGAGACTGGACGAGAACCAACGCCCCCAGACTGCTTTCCGAAAGAACCGTCACACGCAATGTCGAAAATTCCGGCTCCATACTTATCAGCAAGATTTTTCGTAGCGCACGCGATTGCAAGCTGGTGGGCAACGGGGGAGTTTCCCTCTTCGGAGGAGATAACGCGGGCGAGGGTATAGGTGTCGAGGTCAAGGTTTGCGGACGCCGCAAGGTCGGCGGGGTTCTGTCCGATTTCGTTCGGCGCCGTTGGATTGGGACTCGAATAAGCACCGACATGCGAGCCTTTCACAATCGCCCCGATGGCGAATTGAGCGAGCGTTCCGGTTTGCGGCAGGATTGGCACGACGAATACGAATATTACCACGCCAATGATTGCAAGTACAATCAACACATTGCCGGTCTGTTTCGTGACGAAACTCATGGTCTTGATTGTATCACGGTGAGAACCACAGCGAATAAGCCTCTTTCTCCGTCAATCCCGCCTTTAGTGCAACGCGGATAAACTTGGCCTGTGACGTGATGACTTGGTCAATTCGCTCCTCCTTGATTCCACGCTGGCGAAGTCTCTCCTTGCGCGCTTCCTCGCGTGGATTGCGGAACCCCTTTCCGAATAGCTCCGCTTGGAAGACCTCGGACTCTGTCGGTTGAGAGCCCTTCGGGACTCCGGGGCGCCGACCTGCCTTGCGCGCCTCCTTGATGCCATATTTGCTCTTTGGAGCATGGCCGCGAGCAACCGCTCGCGAGTATCCAAGCTTTGCGGCGCGCTCTAAACGCCGCTTGTACTCTGCCGCGTAGTTACGCGGTTTCTTCAAAGTCGAGGTCGGCAAAGTCGATGTCCGGTTGTTCTTCGGCTATCAGCTTTGCCATCATCAACGCGATTCCCTCCGGACTTTTGGTCGCGGGTTCGTAGGGTTCACTTTCCCAATCGAAGTAACGCCAAGGAAGTAACCTCCCATCGTTACCAACACGCTCTCGCTTGGGAGCCGGGTCAAACGTAACTTCAACTGTGTGATTGACCCATTCACCATAATCTCGACTTCTACTGTATCCCCTCCCCGACTTGTGTATCGCCGACTTCGCCCCAATGAAACGTTGAAGTCCAATGAGCTTACAGGACTTGGCACGCGCTTCGAACGCCCGGACGACGATGTTGCAGCGGTCATAGAGGGCCTTTTTTCCGATGCCCCGCCCACGCACCTTCTTTAGTTGACTCTCGGACGGGTTGAGCGGGAAGTACACACCCGGACGAGCCGCGAAGATACCCGATTCGAAGGTTTCCGATTCCCACCCCCCGAGCGGCTTTGGGAGGTCATAGGTTCCGGTGTCCTTAGGTTTAGGCAAAGTCAATGGGTAGCGCGAAAAAATCCCATCGGTCGCCAACATGAGAATATTCCACGAGAATTCTCCTGTCAAATGGATGGCATCTAGGAGCATTGCTCGCGTGTTACTCGTAATAACACTGGCCCAAATCCAATTTTGGAAAGGAGGCGACAGACCTCGGCTTTGCGCGAGCGAGCCATAGATAGCGTTGGGGCCGAGCTTAAGAACGATTCCTTTCGAGTCTTTCCCAAGGCGGACACGCTCACGGTAATAATTGGGTACCTCACGGAAAGGATGACAATCGCAGGAACACTCATATAGCCAAGCCTCCTTTGCTCGCGTTGCCGGTTGTAGCTTCTGTCCCGCTATGAATTCCTCTCCCCAGACCCAACCCCCCATGCCTCCCAACGGGAACGCTATGGTTCCAACCGAAGAACGGACGGGAAACGGGCCGAATGCGGCCAGTTTCGTGACGAAACTAGGCGGTATTGTCCAACGGACCAGTGAGAGTCGCGCCTTTGCAATGTCGCGTGAAGTAGGGGCCTGCGCGTGATGCCAAGTTCCGTGGGTAAGGCACGGGAGGAAGTACGTCTGATAGGGGTAGGCGGACGAAATATCGTAGTTGTAAACAGGCCCATCGACGGAACCGATAATCGAATTCTCAAACCGTCCTCCGAAAAACGACCGCGAGATTGCATCTCTCATCTCCTCCGGAGGGGGTGACATGAACTTTTTGGCGTCCATCTTCTTGAGAATCGCCTTAGCAGTGCTCCCAGCGCCATAGAAAGTAGCGAGCGGAATACCAACGTCAGTATGAGCATTGAGAAGACTTCGAAATAGCTTCGCCAAAAGTCGGCATTCGTCATTGCAGTAAGCCTCAATTTCGGCGTCACCCATTTCATCGAAGGTCGAACGCAGGTCTTTCATCTTGACGATGTTGGCGAGCGTTGCCGCCTCGCCAATCTTCCAGTCCTCAAGCGCTTTGCTGAACTTCCCCTGAAAGAACGCGAATACATCCCAGACGGTGATTTTCTTCTTACCGTACTGAACAGTAAACCGACGGTTCATGAAATTCAGCTTGAAATCGCGCCAGCGAACGGGCCGGTAGGTGATGCGGTCGTCTCTGACGATGGCGCGTGTCTCCTCGTGAAACAGCATGTAAAGCGCCTGATTCGGCAGGTCTTGAAGAATCTTCGTGAGGTCGTAGAAAAATGCATACCCCACATAGACGGCTCGGTTAGGCAGGTTTACGAGCCATTGAAGAGTTTCATACGTGCGGAGGCGCCCGCCAGGACGCGCGCGAAGCGAGAACGTGATACCGGACTCATCGCTCGCAGCAAGGTAAGTATAGCGGTGTGGACGTCGACCCTTTCCTTCGCCGTCAAGCCCAAAGATTCGGTCAATGCGGCGAGGCTTTCGTTGCAAGCGTCCTGTGCGCGGTCGGTCATCATCGCGGCTCCTTGGTTCACGCTCCCGATGGCGGTAGGCTCCTTGTCCGCATTTGCTGCAAGGATTGCCATCGGGAGCATGTTCCAGTTTGAGAGACATTTGCAGGGAGAGAGGGAGTCGAACCCTCTGAGGTCGGTTTTGGAGACCAACCCGCGCCCGGCGCCCTCCCCCGAACCGTTAGGCGGTACGGACCTCCCTACGACTTGCTTCGGCCATGACGATGGTTATTTCCGTGACTGCCTTGCGAACCTTTTCATGCTCCGTCGTCGTGATGCGCTCGTCTTTCTTGGTCAAGGTGACGATGCGCTGGAGTGCCGCGATGTAGAACTCGTAACTTTGCGGCACCTTCGCGGCACGGCTCATTGTTAGGTCGCCTCGACGTCAGTGATGCCCGGCTTGACCACCCGAAACATCACCGAAATATCGTTCATTTGGTGATTGCGCCGCGTGGTCACCTTGCCGTTCCACCGGATGAACAACTGTGCCCGCCCGCCTGCCGCTTGCGCGATGGTGTGATACTTGCGGCAGGCGCTCGCGACTTGATGGGACGCAATGACGTTGTCGATGCGGGCCGTGAACGCTCGCAACGTGGTCGGGTCCACCGGGTTGAACATGAACACCGGGAGGTTGGACATGGGAACCTCGCCGGTGACCGGGTCCGGCTTGCCACCCATTTGTTCCACCTGAACAGACCCACCCTCTCCAATCAATTCCCCCAGGTAGATGGGCACCTTGCCAGCCGTCGAGGGATCTCCAATGCCGAAGGTCTTTTCCTCGGCAAAGCCCTCACTGAACATGTTCGCCTGAAGGGCAGCGGCATCATCGGGCATGATGAACCCCGGGGCGGGCGTGCGAGTGGCGAGGGCAGTTTCTTCGTTGGTGCGTTTGGCCATGGTGTCAGTTTCCTTTCATTCGGTTGAGAAAGTCGTTCACGAGTCCGATGTCATCTTCGTGGTGGGAGTCTTCCTGGATAGCGCTCCCGACCGTATGGCTGTGGCCGTCACAAATCATGATGAGGACGGCCTTGGCTCCCGTGGACTCTCCGATTTGTTCGGCTAAGTCCGAGACCTCATCACTTGTTAGCGTCCGGGGCATCGATGACACCTTTGATGCTATCGACCTTGCCGATGAGGTAGTCGATGACCTGCAAGGTCATGTTGGGAGCCTTGGCCTTCTTGAGAGCGGCCTTGAGGGCCTTCACCTTGTCGGCCTTGACGGTGAACGACTTCTTGGGACCCGGCTTATTGGTGCCGGACGTCTCCTCCTCGTCTTCCTCTTCGTCGATGTCGTCCGCTCCGGTGTTGACGGCCGTTTCGATGGCCGCCAGTTGCGCCTTGCGGTTCTCGAAAGCCTTGACCTGTTCGGCCTTGTCCTCGATTTTGGTCAACTCCACGAGGTAATCGACCTTGGCCGTCGGGTCGTTCTTGGACCAGGCCGTCACGATGGCAGGCGCCAGCATGCCATAGCACGCCACCAGTCGCGACGTGTATGACTTGGACACGCCGACCCGCTTGCAGACCTCATCGTTCTTTAAGCCGAGGTCGCGAAGGCGGGCGAAGGCGCGAGCCTGTTCATACGTCGACAGGTCGCGGCGGCCGATGTTTTCGATGACGTTATCAATGGCATCCTGAACGCCTGCCTCGTTGACCGGAGCTTCCGCTTCGATGATGGCGGGAACCTCCTTGAGACCCGCGGCACGCGCCCCGGCGAGACGACGCGAGCCAAAGACCAGGCGATAAGTGGGCTCTTTCGTGCCGCCGACCGCACGAATCTTGATGGGCTGTTTGATGCCCTCGCTCTTGATGCTCTGAACGAACGACATGTCCGGGTCTTGCGTGGGGTCGAACTTCGTGGTCCGACTGTTCCAGGACGGGTCCTGGATTGAGTCGACGGGAACGTTGCTGACAATGGGCGGTTTTTCCATGACTCTCCTTAGGGCGTGTTTTCGAACGTTGATGGCGCTTCGGTGTGAAGAATATGGAGGAGGTCTGAGACCCGCTTGGCCGTCGACGCGAAGTCCTCGCGCGATTCACGGATTGCCTCGCCACTGAACGGGTTGGACCACGTGAGAATCCAGAACCCGTATTCCCGCTTGACGTGGATGGTCATTTTGATTGCCACCTTGTAAAGATAATCACGTAAACCATGACCTCGAATGACGACCAATGAGCATTGAGGAGGTCCGCAAAGGTCATTCGTCGCCCTCCTTTTGAGTGAAATACAAGAACAAGATGGTTGTCGCGGCACACCCAACGATGTACCCAATGACGATACCCTCAAGAAGTTGCACGTTTTTTCTCCGCGAGTTGTTCCATGAAGATGCACAGGGGCCGGAGGCTGTCAAAGTGGTAGGAGATGACCCCGTGCCCCTTTTCCCTGACGGTGAGATTCCAGCCCCATCGGGTCGGGTTGACCTCGAATTTCATGGATTGACCTTGTTAACAAGGAGAGACAGAGCGAGATTGCGCGCGTCCTGGCGGCGCCTCCGGTCGTTCTCGACATCGCGCAACCGTGCAACATCGTCACGAAGGAAGGTCAAGACGGCGGCGATGGCGATCTCGATAGAATCTCCCTCACCCTGTGCTATTCCGTACCCTTCGAAATCGACAATAATTTCCCATCGCGGTACCGTTGATTTCCCATCGCGGTAAACGCTCATCTTGCTCTCTACGCGAACCGATGCGACCTCTGGAATCTCGTACAGTTCGTCAAGCGTCATAGGCGGAAAGAGTCCGGCAGGACTCCCCTCTCTTTGTACAAGTCGACGGCGGCCTGATTGTTCACCGCGTACTTGAAACCGTTGCCCCGTTCGCGAATGATGATTTCGCAAATGGCATCGTAAGACGCCGGCAAGTCACGCTCTTTCTTCTTGTCATTCCACTGACCCATGATGACCGCCCTAATTTCCGCCATCCACATCATTGCGACACCGTGACGTAGAAGGGGAGCTTGATGTCGCGCGCCTCGTCTGCCATGGCGCGGACCTTGTCAAGCGAGAAAGAACGATAGAAGGGTTCCCAGCCGGCGATTCGAAGGATGAAGAGAGTGTGCATCACTTCTTCTCCGGCTTGGGGTGGTTTCCACATGTGCAGAAAGGGGGGTTTCGGTGACCTTCCGCTAACACTCTGGCCTTCGTCCTCCGGTCTTCCTTCGTTACATGGTGACCAAGGGGCGCGGTACGGATTCTGCCAAGGGGCGCGGTACTGATTCTAGAAGCTTTACCAGGCATTGGAACCTCCCAGGTTTCGTGACGAAACGTTGTTACCCATTCACAGTAATGGATATCGGCGTATGGGTCAAGGTTCTTGATAGACTTCGGCACTTGACGTCCGTTCAGTCACCCCACGCGACCCGGTCCGCCATGGCCTTCGGCCAATGGCTACCTTGCTTGATTGTCAAGGCCCTCCCGTCACTTTATTGTGTGGCGCGTGGTAATCGTTCGTCGGGTGTTGACAG
>Ga0207667_10003796_pt1 | contig 18593 bp, 22 predicted proteins | sample KBSCornC52_FD_184301 | JGI IMG/M metagenome (GOLD analysis project Ga0207667, IMG submission 184301) | Corn rhizosphere microbial communities from Kellogg Biological Station, Michigan, USA - KBS Corn C5-2 (SPAdes) (version 2) | ecosystem: Host-associated > Plants > Roots > Rhizosphere > Soil ...
TTCCCGCCTACGCCGAACTGCAAGGCGGCGGCGCGTTCCACCAGTTCCTCGGGTGCCGAGGCGCCGGTGAGGAAGCTGAAGTTGCTGCGACAGTGCAGTTCGGCGTAGGCGGGAAGCGAGGCCATGGCGAGAGACGGTGACGGCCCGGCCGGACGAACCTGGACGGGAGGGAGCAAGCGGGGAGATGGAAGGCCGGCGGATCGGCGTCGGATGACGGACGAAGCAGGCGACGATCGTCTGGGCCCGTGCGCGGCACGGGCGGATGGTTGCACCGGCAACCGCGTACGTCCGGCAGGCCGGGCGTGGTGTGGACCGGAGGCAGGGGAAAGAGGCCCGCCGTCAGTACTGTGTTTCGATACAGTCTAGGCCGGCAAAGCGCCGGATGCAAGCGCTGTTGCGAGTGATCGGACAAGACGAACGTCCAGCCGCGCCAAACACCGGAAAATGCGCCTTTTCGCGCACGTCGCCCCCATGACAGGCTCCATCGAGATAACGTCCTATCAACCGCCGTTCCGGGAACGCTTGGTCGCGCTCTGGCGCGCCAGCTTCGCGCACGGCGTCGGCGTGCCGGTGCCGCATCCGCTGGCGGATCACCTGCGCCATTTCGACGACAACGTGCTGACGGAAACCACGGTGCACCTGGCCCTGCGCCATGGCGAACTCGTCGGCTTCGGCGCCTTCACGCCGGAGGCCGTGATGCAGTTGTACGTCGACGTCGCCCACCTGGGCCGGGGCATTGGCAGTCGCCTGCTCGAGCTCGCGAAAGCGAACTCGGGCGGCAAGCTCTGGCTCTACACCTTCGTCACCAACACGAACGCGCAGCGCTTCTACGAGCGCCATGGCTTCGACATCGTCGAGCGCGGCTTCGAGCCGGTGATGCAACTGGGCGACCTGCGCTATGAATGGAAACGCCCCGGACGATGAACCTCGCCCCCGACATGCCCGAAGCCAGCGATGCCCGGCGCCGCGTCGCCGCCCTCGCCGCGATGGCGACCACCATCGCGCTGGGCCTCGCTTCGCGCCACTGGCCCGCGGCCCTGCCCGCCGCGTGGGGAAAGTATCCCGGCGACGCCCTGTGGGCACTGATGGTGTTCTTCGGCTGGCGTGCACTGCGGCCTCGTGCGCGCACCCGCGCCGTCGCGCTGCTGGCGCTGGCCACGAGCGTGGCCGTCGAGTGCGCGAAGCTGTGGCAGGCCCCATGGCTGGTCGAGTTCCGCTACACGACGATCGGCCACCTGCTGCTGGGCCATGTGTTCTCGTGGCAGAACCTGGTGGCCTACGCCTTCGGGGTGGTGGGCGGGAGCGCGCTGGATCGCCTGCTCCCGGAACGTGCGATCCCGCGGAACCGGCCCGCGCCCACGCAAGTTGCGCGGCCGTCGCCAGAACACTGATACGCTCGCCACGATGAACACCTCTTCCATCGCATCCCTCGCTGCCAGCGTGCTGGCGATCTCGCTCGCCGGCTGCGCATCCGGCCCGGACACCGCCAAGGGTGCGGCACGGGAAGGGGTGCAACTGCAAAAGGCCGTCGAGGCCCCCCTGGCCGACCTCAACCTGGTCCGGGAGAAGATCCCTGCCGTGCTGCAAGCCGCCGTCAAGGCGCCCTACGCCCTGCCCTCGCAGCGCGACTGCCCCGCACTGGCCAACGAGGTGCGCGCACTGAACGATGCGCTCGGCGCCGACCTCGACACCCCGCCCACCGCGGCCAACCCCGGCCTGCTGGAGCGCGGCACCAACATGGTGGGCGATGCCGCCAACGACGCCCTGCGCGGCGCCGCCGAGAGCGTGATCCCGTTCCGCGGCTGGGTGCGCAAGCTCGACGGCGCGGAGCGCCACTCCAAGGAGGTCGCCGCCGCGATCGCCGCCGGTTCGGTGCGACGCGCATTCCTCAAGGGGGTCGGCCAGACGCTGGGCTGCGAGTCGCCGGCCGCGCCGCTGCAAGCGCTGGCGGCGTCGGCGGCCAAGGGCTGACGAGCGCAGCGCCGCCCACCGACGCCCGCTTGCCTCACCGGAGCATCCGATGCTGAGCCGCGCCCGCCCCGTCTGCTTCATCGCCACCGCCGATGCCGGCCGGGCGCGTGCGTTCTACGAGCAGCAGCTGGGGCTGGCGCTGATCGAGGACAGCGGCTATGCCCTCGTGTTCGATGCCCAGGGCACCCGGCTGCGCGTGCAGCGCGTGGAGGCCGTCGCGCCGCATCCCTACACGGCGCTCGGCTGGGAAGTGGACGACGTCGCGATCCAGGCACGCGCACTCGCCGCCAACGGCGTCGCGATGGTGCGCTTCCCGGGGCTGCCACAGGATGCCGACGGCGTCTGGACGACACCGGACGGATCGCGCGTCGCCTGGTTCCACGATCCGGACGGCAACACGCTGTCGATCTCGCAGGCGCCACGCGAGGCCTGAGCGCCCGACCGCATGGACCAGGCCATCGTCGGCTACCACCTCGACGACGAGGGCCACTGGGTGGCCGAACTCGCGTGTGGCCACTTCCAGCACGTGCGTCACGATCCGCCGTGGCAGAACCGCCCCTGGACGCAGACACCCGAAGGACGCGACGCCATGCGGGGCCGCCTGCTCGCCTGCCGCAAGTGCGACCAAGGCGCGCCGCCGGACGCGACCTGACACATCCCGTCGCCCGGGCGCCACGGAAAGGGCCTCGGCGCCTGCCGAACGCTCCAGTATCAGGGCGATTTGACGCGCGCGCCGCCCGCTTTGACCCCGACCCGCTTGTCAGAGCCCTCCTTTCGGGTATGGTAGCTCCCATCACCGAAAGGACTCCATGGCGAAACCGAATTACGCGTACGAGAAGCGCCAGCGCGAACTCGAAAAAAAGCACAAGAAGGAAGACAAGGCATTGAAGCGGGCGGCTGGCGCCCCTGCCGGCTCGCACGATGGCCAGGCGCCCGCCGAGCCTCAGACGCCGGCGTCCGCCGAGGACAAGACGGCGGGCTGAACGTCGCGCGCCCCTGGGGGAACGCGCGCCGCGTGATGTCCGCGCGGGCCTGCGCGCCCACCTCCCTGCGCGCCACGCCGCGGCGTAGCCGCCCCGAATCAGGCCACCAGGGCGGGAGCCACGTTGCCGGCGCGCAAGTCGTCGATCGCGGCCGGGCTCAGCCACAGCAGGGTGTCCACGTAGGTCTCGATGCGCGACACCAACGCCTCGCGCGGGCCTTCGCGCCAGGCCGCCGAACCGTAGAACTCGGTTTCCTGGGCGGTCAGTTCCGCCAGGCTGGCGAACGAGCGCACCAGGAAGTAGCCGTTCGCATCGTTGGGCACCGGGCCGTGGGCCACCACGTCCATGCCGTATGCGCGCACCATGGGCAGCGCGCGTTCGCTCGCGGCGACGTGGAAATCGGCGCGGGTGCCGGCCTTGAGACGATAGGCGCGGATCTCCACGAGGCGTCGCGCGGTCGTGTCGTGCTTGCTCATGGTCGCTTCCTCAGGCCGATTGCGGCCACAGGATCATCTGGGTGCAACGGAACAGGGCGATCGTCCTGCCCGTCTCGCGATGCGTCACCACGGCATCCCACACCTGCGTCGTGCGGCCGCGGTGCTGCGCGCTGGCGATGCAGTCGAGCGTGCCTTCGCGCGCCGTACCCAGGAAGTTGGACTTCAGCTCGATCGTGGTGAAGCCCGTCGCGCCGGCCGGCAGGTTGGCGATGCAGGCATAGCCACAGGACGTGTCGGCCAGTGTCACGACGCTGCCCGCGTGCAGGTAGCCGTTGGGCGCCATGAGCTTCATGGACACCGCCATCTCGGCGCGCAGTTCACCGGCGTCCACATGCGTGATGGCCACGCCCAGGTGTCCGGGCAGGCAATCGACGCCCATGCGGTTGAGTTCGGCGACAGTCGGAAGGCTCATGGCGGCGTGCAATTCGATGGGGATGGCGCATTCTGCTCCGCCTGCGGGCATGCTGCCGCGGGCTGGCGCCGTGCGGCTCGCCGGGCGTGCCTGCGCTGATGCCATCGCACGTCGGCCGAGGGTGCAGCCTGTCGCGCGATCCAGGCGATTCGTCGTGGCGGGCTTGAGTTGGGCGGCCTGGCGGCGCATCGTCAGGTCATCCGAGGCCTCGGCCTCGATTCCCGAGAGACCGCCATGTTCACGTTCCTGCTCTGGTGCCTGCTGTTCGTCTTCTGCTGGCCGCTGGCCCTGCTGGCGCTGGTGCTGTACCCCATCGTCTGGCTGTTGTCGCTGCCGTTCCGCCTGGTCGGCATCAGCGTCGGCGCGGTGTTCGCGCTCCTGAGCGCCCTCCTGTTGCTGCCCGCCCGCGCGCTGGGACAGCGCCGCTGAAGCGCTGAAGAGCCCAGGCGCCCGGCGGCGTGGCTGCCGCGCGCAGAACAGCCCGAAATCGGGCACTTGGCGCCGGGCGGAATTCGCCGCGCCGACCAGAATCCGTCGTCATGTCCCTACGGTGGCCCTGCCCCGCATCATGTCGACGCCATCCCGCTTCCGCCCCCGCTCGCACGCCGCCGCGCTCGCCTTCGCGCTGGCGTGTACGCTTGCGCCGGCCGCCCGCGCAGACTGCATCGACGACGCGGCGGCACGCCACCAGGTCAATGCCATGGTGCTGCGCGCGATCGGCTGGCATGAGAGCCGGCTGCAGCCGCAGGCCCTCGGGCACAACGCGAACGGCAGCATCGACGTCGGGGCGTTCCAGATCAACAGCGTCCACCTGTCCGAGCTCGGCCGCCATGGCGTCGACCGCGCCGCCCTGGCCGACGGCTGCACCAGCGCCGAAGTCGCGGCTTGGCACTATCGCCGGCAGGTCGAACACCACGGCAACAGCTGGCAGGCCGTGGGCACCTACCACTCGGCCACGCCTGGACGCGCGGCCTGGTATGCCAACCAGATCGCATCGATCCTGATGCGCTGGAGCGCCTTGCCCGCCGGCCCCCTGCCGTTTCCGCCGGGCACCACCGTCGCGTCGGGGCAGCCGCCCCCTCCGGCGAGCGAGTGGCACACCAAGAAGGCCGTGACGCCCTCCGCGCCTTCCGCCTGGCCCATGGCGATCGTGCCAGGTCCTCAACCGGCGGCCTCCGCACCCGCGCCGCAGCCCGCGCCAAGCCCCGCCATCGGCGTGGATCTCGCGGCCTGCCAGGCGCTCGCCTACCGCCCCACCTCACGCTGAACGCTTCCACACCAGACCCCGCCATGACCGACATCCCGACCTTGCACCCGCCGCTGCAATTGCCCTCCGACAAGCAGCACGGCATCGGCGCTGCGGTGAAGCACGCGCTGATGTTCGCGCCCTCCATGACCGACATCATGATCCACGAAGGCCAGGTGATCCGCGCGAAGTCCGCGCGCGGTACCTTGCCGCTGCACCAGTTGTTCACCGCGATCCCGCCGTTCGTCGTCACGCGCGAGCACATCGTGACCTACCTGGCGGGCTACGTGGACGGACAGGCGCGCCAGCACCGCGACGATCGCGGCCAGCACCAGACGGTGCAACAGTACTGGGACACCCGCATCAAGCCCGTGCTGGCACGCCAGCGCTCGGTCAACATCCGGCTCGATGGCCGCGGCGGCCACTCGCTTCGCTACAGCCTGTTCATGCACGGAACCGGCGAACTGGCCCTGGTCATGCGCATCACGCCGCCCGACATCACGCCGCTGACCAGCCTGAGCCTTCCCCACAACCTCGTCTCGACGCTCACCGAGGCGACCAGCGGCTTCATCATCATCACGGGCCCCACCGGCTCGGGCAAGAGCGAGACGGCCATGTCCATCCTCGACTGGCACAACGCGCAGCACTCGGGGCACATCCTGACCATCGAGGATCCTGTCGAGAAGAAGATCGCGCCGCGCAAGTCCATCGTCACCCAGCGCGAGGTCGGCTACGACGTGCTGAGCTTCGCAGACGGCATGCGCGAGGCCCTGCGCATGAGCCCCGACGTGCTGCTCACCTCCGAGATCCGCGACGCCGAGACTGCCGAGCAGGCGATCCAGGGCGGCGAGTCCGGCTCATTGATGATTGCCACGACGCATGGCAAGTCCGTCACTGGCACGATGCGCAAGATCCTGTCCTACACGGGCACCAGCGCGGACGTCATGCGCTCCGTACTGGCCGGCAACCTGATCGCCGTCATCCGCCAGGCGCTGGTGCCTTCGAAGGACGGCAAGCGCTACCTCATGGCGGCCGACGTGCTTTTCAACACCGGCAAGGTCACGCAATACATCGAGCGCGGCGACTGGATCGGCCTGGAGAGCGCCATCCGCGAGGACAACCGTCTCGGCGCCAGCGAGTGGGTGCCGATGAACAACCGCCTCGTCGAGCTGGTGCGGCGCGGCGAGATCGAGCCCGTCGAGGCCATGCGCGAGACGTCGGACATTCCGACCTTGAAGCGCAAGCTGGCGGCGGCCGGCACGGCGGTCATCGGACGCTGAGCCCGGCCGCGCGACATGTGAGCACGATCCCACGGCCGCAATCGTCATGGGCTCGAGCGCTGCCGGTCACCGTGCGGCGATCGGATCACGCCTCCCGAATGCCGGACGCGAGCTGACGAGCCGTTCCGGCTTGGGCCGGAGCACTCGAACGGGAGCGCGGCCGGCCGCTGGCTGTCGTCCGGGGGTGTCCGTTCATCGAGCACCTCGGCAGTACCGCGGCGCCTGGGCTTGCTGCCAAGCCCATCATCGACATCCTGGCTGGTCTGGCGTCGCTGGACGGCGTCGACGCGCTGGTCGATCGCCTCTGCGAACAAGGCTACGCGACATCAAGGGAGTTCAATGCCACGCCATCGATCGACGGTGGTTGATGCGTTGGAGGAACGGCCACCGCACGCATCACCTGCACCTCGTTGCGCATGGCGGCAGCCCCAGGTGCGACTGGCTGGCGTTCCGCGACGCGCTGCGATCAGGCCCGCTGCTCGCGCGGCGCTATGGAGACCTGAAGGCCAGGCTGGCCGCCGAGCACCACGCCGATCGCGAGGCCTATACCCAGGCGAAAGCCGACTTCGTCCGGGCGGTGACGCGGGGTCCGTCGCCGGCATGAAGCCCTTCTGCCTGACGGCCAAGGCTGGCGGCGCGGAGGATCGTCGCGGACTCGCGTCGCCTGCTCGCTGCTCACGGATACAGGCAGTAGACCTCCGCCACGACGTTGCTGGTCGTCGGGGCCCCGGTGCCATCGGTCAGCGAGATCGCCCAGCCTTGTCCGGTCCAGGTTGCATTGCGGTTCAGAATCGGGTTGCCAACCGTCTCCGAATCGGTCTGGGGCAGCAGGAAAATGGTCGCTTGCGGCGCGACGGGACTGGCGGTCGCGGGGCAGCCGTTGGGCAAGGCGACGGATGCAGCGACGAAGTCGCCGTGCCGCACGGCGAAGCCGGCCATGTACACGCGCGACGACGTCAGCCCCGACTGGCTGGCATAGTAGCCCCCGCGGCAGACGAGCGCATCACCCGATGTCGAATCGACGGCGAGCAGGCCCGTCGCGGCGCAGGACGAGCCCAGGCTGGCATAACGCGAGGTCGCGCGAAAGCCGCCACCCTGGCAGGTGGCCAGGCCGCCACCATTCATCATCGCCACTTCGCCGAGGGCACAGGCATCGCCTTCATTGACGGCGCCCGACAGCGTCAGTCGCTGGGCGCGGACAGCGCCAGCGGCGACCAGGTCGTTCCCCGCGATGACATCGCCGTTGGACGCGACCCGCAGCAAGGCCGTGCCGGCCGGATTGCGCACGAACAGGTCACCGGCCTTGACCACGAGCGCATTCGGATCGTCCGACCCGGACACCGTCATCGCGGGCGTCGCGAGGCCGCCGTCCGCGGACACATTGCCGTTCGTCACGAGCCCCGTGCCCGCGAGCGTGGAGACTTGCCCTGACGCATTCTTGAAGAGTCCCGTGGCCGCCGACAGGACGCCGTTGCACAGGATGTCGACTTCGCCATCCGGCCGCAGCGAGACGCAGTCCGTGCCGCTGCCATCGCGCAATTGCACCGGCTGCCCGTCCACCTGCAGTGCCGAGCGGAACTCGCTGCGCGTCGTGCCGTCGCCGAACAGCGTGTTGCCAGCCACGCTGAGGTTTCCCTGCAGGTTTGGATCGCGCGTGTCGCCGATGCGGATGAATTGTCCGAAGCGCGAGGAGGTGGTGCCCACCCGCACCGCGACGACGCCCGGCGGTTGGCCCGCCACCGGGTTGTCGACCTGCCAGGTGTTGCCGAAGCCCTGGATGTGGACGCGATCCATCGGCAGCGAGACGCCCGAATCCGCGCCGATGCGGGTCAGGATGGGACCGATCACGGCACCATCGCTTTCCACCGACCCGGCGCGAATCGGGCCGTCGAGCACCACGATGCCTTCGACGCCGCAGGCCGCCGGAACGCAGCCCGCCGGCGCGCGATGGAAGGTGATGACATAGGGCGCGGCGTTGAGGCTCGACGTGGACGCGGCCCATCCGGGCGGCAGGTACCCCATCGCGGCCAGTTCGGCGACCGTGGGCTTCCAGGCGAGTTCGCCGCCCACGGCGACCGGGCTGATCGTGACGCCGTTCCGGCCGAATGCGACGCCATTGCGGATCGCTCCCAGGCTGTCGAAGATGGCGTCGTTGGTGGCGTCGCGCAGCTTCTCGAGAATGGTGGCCTCCCCGTTGCCCGCGGCCTGCCGGGCCTGCAAGCGCTTGCCCTGGATCACGCCGACCGCCCCGAGCGCGGAGACGAGCAACCCCAGCAGCGCGAACACGAGCGCATTGCCGCGCTGGCCCAGGCGCGTGCTGCCGATGCGGCACGAGCGACGCGACGTCATGGCTCAGGTTCGACCGAAGACGAAATCGATCGCCACGTTGGCCGCCGATGTGCACTGCGTGTTGACGCGCGCGACGTCGATGGCGCCGTCCAGCGGCTTGACGTCCGTCGTGCCGATCGTGACGCGGCGCGCCAGGCTCTGCGCACCGTTGACCAGCTGGGTGCATTGCGACGCCGGCACGTTGGCATACGTCAGCTTGGCGGTACTGGGCGTGGTGGCGGAATTGTCGACCAGCGTGATGGCGCCCGAATAGCTGTTCGTGGCCGTGGCGCCGCCCGTGTCGGCCCGGGTATCGGGGATGACGCGCGAACCGACCGCCACCGCCGTGGTGAGCCCCGCATAGCCGTATTGGCCGTAGTTCTGCTGCGCTCCGCCGATGATGGCGCTGATCTCGCTGATCGTGCCCTGCACCTGCGCGTTGGTCTGCGCGTTCTGGTAGTAACCGATGCCCAGCGCGAGCACGATGCCGCCGATCACCAGGCCCAGCATGGTGAACACGAGCGCATTGCCATGCTGGCGGCAGCGCGGACGAAATGCAGGCCGGGGACGGTGTGTGTGCTGGAACATCTTCGGATCTCCTCTCGAGGTGTTGGCATGGACGACGAGTCGCCCGGAAAGTGCCCGCGCCGCAGGTCCTTGGGCGACTGCAGGGAGGGCAGCGGCGGCCGCATGGGCGCGCCCGTTCAATGCGTCGGGTGCTTCGCGTCGTACACGGCGCGCAGCGCCATCAGGTTGGACGGCTCCATCAGTGATGCGAACGTGCCGGGCACGGTCATCGATGCGACACCCATGAAGGTTGCCACCGAGGCGAACAACCCGACCAGCGCGAAATTGGCGATTACGGCTGCCTTTTTCACGCGGGTCAGCACCCGTTCACCTTCTGTCGTTCCGAGCTGGATCAGTACTTCCGAGAACGACGTGCTGGATCGGTTGAGCGTGGCGGCCCGCGAGAGCAAGTGTGCCGACAGGAGTCCGCGACGAAACGCATCGAGCGTCCCCGTCGGGTTCTCCTCGAGCGCATCGACCACGCGCCCCAGGTGCCACCGCATCCACGGCGACGCGCGCTGCGTGACGTCGTCGATGCTGCCCTGCAGGGTTTCGCCCGTGCGCAGCATCATTGCCATCGAGCTGAAGAGCATGCCGGCCTGGAAATCGCGGTAGAGCCCGTAGATGGGCCAGCCCTCCACGCGCAGCCGTGCCGCGCCGCGCCAGCGTGGCAGCGACCACAGGACGGCAGCGAGTGCCGCGCCGAGCGCCACCACCAGCTGTGCGCCCCAGGCCTGTGCGAAGTGCGCGATCGTGCGGGCCCAGCCGTTCATGCCGTCCCACAGGGCTTCCTGCGCATAGGGCGGCGTCGCGTCATCGATCACCAGGATCACCTTGCCGAGCAACGCGATGAGCGCGAAGCAGATCGGAATCGTCACCGCAGGCAGCGCGGCATGGGAGAGCATGACGCGCAGCATCTGCTGCTGCTTGTCGATGGCTTCTGCCAGGGCCCGCAAGGCCTGCGGCTTGTCGGCGGCACGGTCGACCGCCGCCAGCAGCAGGCCGTCGGAACGCGGCACGACGCCCTCGAGCAGGTGCGAGACACGGCTGGCGTGATCGCCGTCCTGGTGCCGGTGCAACACGAGGCGCAGGGCGCGCGCCCGGCTGCGCTGGCGCGTGAGGCTGGCATTGGCAATCTCGCCCTCCAGGAAACTCACCATGGCCTCGTTGCGCTGGTACATCTCGGCGAAGTCGCGATAGAACTCGGCGCGCGCCCGCCGGAAGTCCGACAGCGCCACCCAGTCGATCCATGCGCGCCATCCGGTCATGCGCCCGCCCTCGGCAGGATCTCGAAGCGCTCGAAGCCGTCAAACTCCTCGCAATTTCGCACGTCGATCTCGCCTTGCAGCGCCTTGTGGAGCGCGTGCTCGAAGACGGTCTTTCCGGTCATGTCGGGGCTTTCGAACTGGCGGTTGCTGGCGGAACGGAAGTGCTGCAGCGCGGCGTCGTCATCGTTGTTGCGCACGTGGCGCAGCCAGGTGCGGTCCGGCTGGAGCATCTCCGCGACGATCGTCTTGCCGAAGGTCCCGCGCCCCTGGCAGGCGGCGCAACCGTCAGGCCGGGTCCATTTCAGGCCCGCGGTGGCCAGCCCGAAGCGGCGCCGCAGGACGTCCTCGATCTCGCGCGCATCGGGATCGACGCGCACGGCCGCCGACGTCGGCAGCGCGCAGCAACGGCACAACTTGGGCACCAGCGCCTGGTAGACGAGCAGGTTGAGGATGTTGGGACCCGTGAGCGCCTGGCGGCTGACGCCGATCTGGTCGTTGGTCAGGCGAGGAATGATGTTGGAGATCAGGTGCGCGTGCACCGTACCCATCGCGAGGTGCCCGGTCTCGGCGATCTGCAACGCGAACAGTGCAGTGAGCTTGTCGCGGATCTCGCCCAGCATGACCCCGTCGGGATCGGATCGCATCAACGCGCGCATGACCTCGGCGTAGCGGCGCCGCGTCTCGTCGTCGTTGGCGATGTCGCGCAGCACCTCGATCTGGTGCGCTCCGGCGATCTCGTACTCGATCGGATCCTCCACCGTGTAGATCGCCTTGTGCGCCAGGCCCGGCAGCGTCTCGATGAAGCTCTTCAGGCTGGTGGACTTGCCCGAGCTCGTGACCCCCGACAACAGCACGATGCCCTTGCCTGCGCGCCCGGCCAGGCGCAGCAGGCGCTGGTGGCTGGGCGCATAGCCGGCGGCGTCGAAGCGGATCCGGTTGTCGTCGCCGGTGCGCAGGATGCGAACGACCGTCTTCGGACCAAGCCGTCCCTTGACGTTCTGGTAGCGCAACTGGCCCGCTGTCCCGGGCAAGTCGAGATCGATCATGCAGTCGACGAATTGATCTGCCGCGTATTGCGAGACATTGTTGCCCTTGCGGGTGCTGTTGTAGCCGGCCGCAATCGCGTCGACGATCTCCTTGCGGCTGTAGCGTCCGCCCTGGCCGTCCGGGAGTGGCTCCACGCGGCCATCGACCCGGATGCGCACCATGCCCAGGTTGCCGCGCACCTCGACGTGCAGGTCGGTGGCGCCGGCGGTCACGGCCAGTGCCACCCAGCGCTCGAACAGCTGCATCGGCCCGCCCCGGGCCCCGGCCTTGCCCGACGCGCCGGCATTGCGCAGGATTTCCTTGAGCAGGTGCGGCTCGGCCACCAGCTCGCCGCTCAGGCCGTAGCCGCGCGCCCGCAGCGCGCCCTTGACGGCCTTGACCGTGCTGTCGAGGGCCAGCTTGTCGGCGGCCGGCATCGTCGCACGGACGAGGCAGGCCTGCCGCGCCCCGCAATCGAGCGCCACCAGCCTTTCGTGCAGCACGCCGGGCAGTTGGTAGACGGCCTCCGGTCCGACCGTGAGCAGGGCCTGGTAGGACGGCAACTGGTGGAAGTGCACCAGGACGTCGGTGCGCACGGTGGTGTCGCGGAACGCCTGTTCGTGCGCACCTGCGCGTGCTGGCTCTCCCGCGGGAGCGGGCCGCCGCGCGGGCTCGTCCGCGTGTGCGGGCGTGACGCGTGCACCCGCACACGAGGTTCCGGCTTCAGCCAGCCGCCGTTCAAGGCGGGCGAGTGGCGCACGCGCGGAGGACGATCCCGCCACGCTCGCCAACCGCGGGGTCGACTCGGCGTTCGCGAGCGGCCCCGGCTCGGCCGACACGGGCGTACCGCCACGCACGGGGGCCACGATCGACGAGGCCGCCGACTCGGTCTGCTCACGACGCCGCCACATCTGGAGGATTCCCATGGATGGGCTCAGCGCGCCGCCGGCAGCGCGAAGACGCGGAGTCCACCGCCGCCTTCGTGGACGGCTTCACCCCCGTGACGGGCCAGCACCACCCGTTCGACAGCCACCTGGCGCACTTCCCAGGCGGTGCCCGGCACGCGCTCGCCGGACTCGAGCAGGTACGGCGTGCCGTTGACGACCACTTCGGCGACCACGCCCGCCTTCGAGGCGAAGACGCCACTCACCTGCAGGTCAGGCATCGGCGGCGCCAGGACGGCGTGCACCGGGGCGGCGGCGACCGGCACGGCCGCTGATGCAGGCACCCCAGGTGCTGGTGCGGCCAGCCCCGCCGATCGAGCGGCTGCCTGCGCCATCGCGCCCTCGAGCGCCAGCCGCTGCGCATGGCTGTAGTCGGCGATGGTCTGTGCCGCCGCCAGCGGCGCGAACATTGCCAGCAGGCAGCCGACGACACCGCCGTGACGGGCCCGGAAACAACGGTTAGCGTGCCGCGACATAGAACACTCCTGTGGCCGAGAACTTGAGCAGGCCGCGCGCATCCGACCCCTCGCCGAGATCGACCCGCAGGGATTCCCAGCTCACGAATGCCGGCGCGGTGCCGAGGGCTTCGACGATGAATGGCCCCGGGACGTTGTGCAGGTCGACGTCGCCCGCCAGCACGGCGGTCGGAAGATCGAAGGCCGACGGCACGTCCGCGACACGCGGCCACAGCGCGGGACGCTTGAGCTCGAGGACGACATCGGCGGTGCGCCAGCGCTGCAGCAATGGCCCCACGTCCGAGAACGCCGATGCAAGCGACCGCAGCGGTCGGCCCGGTGCGATCAACGAATGGCGCACGACCTTGAAAGGCCGACGCGTGCGCGCGACATCGAGGGCAGGCACCGTACTGCCTTGCGGCACGAGCATCTCCAGCGCGTCATCGGGAAGCGCGCGGCGCAGGTCCTCGAAGGTGCCGCCGCGGCGCACCCAGTCGCGCGTGCAGGCCTGGGTGCGGGCGCTGCACTCGGCGGACGCGAGGTTCCAGCCCGGGATCCAGGTGCCGTAGCCGAAGATCTCGTGCGCCGCCGCGACGAACGCCGCGCGCTCGGTGGCCATCGCCCCCTGCTGGCCGGCCAGCGCGGCCAGATAGCGCGGCACCGGATCGGCGGCGCGGGCCGCCGCCGCCGCCTTGCGCTCGGCGTCGACGCGATGCAGGTGCTGCACGAGCAGCCACCCGGCCAACGAAGCCGATATCACCAGGCCCGCACCAACCAGTGGCCGGGGATTGATCGGCATCGGCTGCAGCCGCGCGTACCGGTCGCCGCCGGAAGCCAACCACGCCAGATCAGCCGACTCGCAGTTCGGATAGGCCACCGGGTTGTCGCTCCAGATCGGCCGATCCTCGCCACCGAGCGCGTTGCGCGCGTCAATCTCGTTGCAGAGGACGTCGATCACCGGCACGCCATCCTCGAGGCAGGCGACGAAGTACTTGTCCTCCTTGCGCTGCGCGGCGGCGGGGACGCTGAGCACGAGCGCGGCATTCGGTGCACGCTGGCCCACCAGCCGCGAGAAGCAGGCCGCGGCGGCCAGCGTCCCTTTGGGCAGGCGCACGCCCTCTTCCGACGCGCGGGGCTGGAAGAGGCCGTAGCGAACGTTCGGCCCGACTTGCGCCTGCGCCCAATGGGTGGCGTCGCTGGTGAGCGCACGGGCCTCGATCAGCGCTCGACCGCGGCCTTGGCGCGCGGTCGGCGCGCGCCACAGCAGGCCGACGAGCAGGTCGCCCTGGGCGGTGCTCGCGATCAGTCGTTCGATGCTGGCCATCGTCATTCGCTCGCGGCTCAAAGGATGGTGGGGCGCACGAAGATCACGAAGTCCTCGCGCATGCGGGATTGCGTCTTGCTGCCGCCGAGGCCGACGGGCGCGTCGTCGGTCAGGGTGCGCCGGTCGTCGCTGGAGATGGTGCGGCTCAGGCCCGTGATCACGAGGATCTGTCCGGCTTTGAGCGCCACGGTGGACTGGTCGTTGATCGCCGTGGTCTCCGGGGTCTGCACCGTCTGCTGCGAGCTGCCGGTGCCCGACGTGAAATTGACCAGGTTGACCAGCGACGACAGCCCGATGCCGAACTTCAGCACCACCGTGTTGTTGTCGAGGATGAACGGCTGCGCGAGGTAGCGGTCGCCCGTCGTGACGGTGGAAGTAACCAGGCCGGGTGCCCCCACGCCCGTCGTGCTCGCGGCGCCCGGGATGGTGGCGCTGACGTAGGCGCGCCCGCCCAGGCTGGACTTGCGATCCCAGGTGCGGTTCAACGCGAGCAGGCTGACCTCGCGATGCTGGGTCGACACGCCGTATTCGCTGAGGAGCTTCAGCAGCGCGCTGCTTCCGCCCAAATGCGAGCTGATGCGGTTGGTGACGCCCGACTGTGCGGGCGTGAGGATGGAGAATCCGATGCCCGCGGCTGCGGCGCTGGCCAGCGTGGTGGGGGATCCGAAGCTGCCCGTGTAGGCGCCGCCGAGCGCGGACAGCACGGCATTCCATTCGATGCCGCGCTCGTCCGATTCATTGCGCGTGACGCTGTAGACGTCGAACTGCACCTGCGCCTGGCGAAGCAGGCTCTCGTTCTCGACACGCAGGAAGTCGCGCACCTTGGACATCGTCTCCCTGGTCGTGGTGACCGCGATGCGGCCGGAGCCGTCCGAGCGCATGGCCGACGACCCCGGCACGTCCTTGATGATCTGCCCGATGGCCGCGAGGACGGAGCCGATCACGTTGGACTTGCCGTGCTCGCTGACCTCGTTGCTGGAACTGGCGGTGCTGTTGGTGGCGCCGCCACCGCCACCGCTGCCGGAGCTGGTGGCGTTGGCCTGGTCGGCGCCGCTCAGGCCGAGGTGATAGTCCGTCTCGCTCTCGAGTGCCGCGATCTCGAAGAACTCGGTGCGCAGGCGCTCGATGACGACCACGCCATCGCGATATTCCCAGGACAAGCCCAGTTGGTCGGTCACCTGGTCGAGATAGCCCTGCAGCGTTCCGGACCAGCGCATCGCGACGGCGCTCGCCGCGCCCTCGCTCGTGGCCGCGGGCAGCATGAGTACGGGTCCGCCGGATTCGGCGGCGCCGGCCCCGCGGCCCGGAAGGGATGGCAGCGGCATCAGCGGGTGCGCCGCGGGCGATGCCGCATGCGTCGCCCCATCTGCGCGGCCGGGGATGTCCGCCTTCAGCCGCACTGGCACACCGGTGACCGCGGTGATCCGGTCGGCCATCGTGCGCAGGCTCACCTTGCCACCGGTGGCCGCGTCGTCGAAGTTCAGCCGTACGGGCTCCGTGAAGATGCTGGGCAGCCGCTCGCCGCTGCCCATCGGCACGCTCACCGACCCGACCCAGGCGCTGCGCGCGCGCCGCAGCACGGGCTTGGCGGCCTGCTGCGTGGCGCGCCGGTCGGCATCGGCCTGCGATCCCGCCGCCTCGCCTCCTTGCAATGCCAGCGCGCGCTCGCCGTGCAGCGATGCGGTGCCGACGGCGCCGGCCGCGTGATCTTCCTGCACGTGCTCGAACACGCCCGGTTCGGCGCAACCCGCCAAGGCCAGGAGCAACACCCCGGCCAGCGCCTGGATACCGCGCCTCGTGCGTACGACCATGGCTTGCATCACGGCGCCTCGCATTCGCGCGACTGCTCGCCCTGGCGCGTGATGCGAACCAGCGGCGGATCGTTCGCATAGATGCAGGCCTCCAGCGGATAGTCGCTCTGGCGGATGCCCGCGGAGTCGAGCACCGTCTTCAGCGCCGTCTCGAACGTGCCCTCGATGGTGTCCGGGGCGCCGATCAGGAAGTTGCGCTGCGCATCCCATTTCAGGCGCACACCCGCCTGCGCACCCCAGCGCTGGAGCGTGCGTTCGAGCGTGATGTCCTGCACCAGCACACTCCAACGCGTGGGCATCTCGCCCCCGCGCGCCGCGGCGTAGGGGACGACCGGCAGCGCAGGCGCGGTCACCTGGGCCTGGCTGGCCAGCGCGGCCAGGCCGCCCGCCAGCAAGGAAGTCAACGGAATCATGGGGCCCCTTTCCCGGACTCGATCGTCGGTTGAGCGATCACTCGGATGCCACGAAACGCACGACACGCTCGGCATCGAGACGCGCCTGTACCGGATAGCCCTGCGCGCGCAGGCCGGCGACGACCTGCTGCACCGCCGCGACGAACGACGGCGCTTCGACACGCATCGCGCCGTTGACAGGCGCCACCCAGTCGACGTCCCACGCGATCTCGTAGCCGCTGTCGCGCGCCCAGCGGCGCAGCGAGACGGCGATATCCCGATCCGCCTGCGTGATCTCGAAGGAAGGCGCCGCGATGGCCGCCACCGCGTCACGCGTCTGCTCCATGCTCACCCAGCGCAACGACGACGCGTGAGGGTGCGACACGGGCTCGTCGTCGCCATCGGCCGCGATGTGGATGTCGGCCGCTGCGACGCCGCGCGCGAGCAATGCGTTGCGCAGGGCCTGTGCGCGTTGCGTCGCCAATGCATCATGGGCGCCGGCGTCGTTGCGGCCGACGGCGGTGATGGCGGTATCGGCGCCGATGCGCAGCGCGAGCACGGTCAGCGCTTCCAGCACTTCGGGCCGGAGCGTGGCGCTGCCGGGCGCAAAGACGATGGGTTGTTCGTGGCGGATGCGTCGCACGGCGCGATCGGCCGGCGTGTCGTAGTCGACGCCATCCGTCAGGCCCGTGCCGGCCGATGCCAGCATCCGCGGGCCGACATCCTGCGGGGTGGTCGTCTCCTCGCCGAGCACGTTGCCCCCGCGGCGCACCGTGGCGCGCGAAGCGCCGAGCACCAGCGTGAATTCGCTGGCCGACGTGCGGGCCGAGAAGTACTGGCCTTCAGGTTGCAGCACCAGCAGCGCCAGCTCGTGTCCGGCGAACACCGCGGGCATGGCCTGGTTGGGCCTGGCCTCGAAATAGACCTTGCCGCTGCCGTCGTCGAACACCTGGGCGGGCCGCGCCGGCCTGTCGCCGCGGATGGCATAGCCGAAGTCGTACCGGCCCACGAAGCGCTTGCCGGGCAGGCTCAGGGCATTGCCGCCGATGGCCATCAGCAAGGCGGCGCAGAAGGCCCGCAGGAAGACGGCGCGGGGGCGTTGGGGCGTTGTCGAATCGGCTCTCATGGTCGAGACGATTCTGCGGATGTGCCGGAAAACTGCCCGGCGCCAAACTACCCTGAAATCACGCGATTTGCGCGCGGCGCGAATGCGCTCGCGGGCTTCAAATCAGGCGACACGCTCATCGCTGCTCATGTGCCAACGCCCGCTCGATCCGCCGATCCGGCACCAGCCAGATCAACGCCGCCAACAGGTACATCGCCTGCGCGAGGCCCGTCACGCAGAACGCCGACACGATGCCCATCACGTAAAGCACCGGCGACAACTTGCCCTTCCAGTCGGAACCGAGGGCGCGCCGCAGCACGCCGTCCTTGCCCTGTGCGCGCACGATCAGCACCTGCAGGATCTGCCACGACACGGCGGCCATCAGCAACGCCACGCCATAGACGGCCGACGGGACGGGCGCGAAGTGGTTCTCGCCCATCCAGCCGGTGGTGAACGGGAACAGCGACAGCCAGAACAGCAGGTTCAGGTTGGCCCACAGCATCCCGCCGGTCACGGTGGAGGCCGCGTGCAGCAGGTGGTGGTGGTTGTTCCAGTAGATGCCCACGTAGATGAAGCTGATCACGTAGCTCAGGAACACCGGCCACAGCTCGCCGAGCGCGGCCAGCGTGTCGCCATGAGGCACCTTCAGCTCCAGCACCATGATCGTGATGATGATGGCCAGCACGCCATCGCTGAACGCCTCGAATCGACCCTTGCCCATTGCCGCCTCCCGGCGCCCCGTGCGCCGCCGCGGATTGTCGCAAACGCGCGGATGGGCGCGGCCGGCGAGGCACCGAGGGCCGCGCCCGCCATGCGAACGCGGGGGATGTTCAACGCGTGTTCGGGATGTGCGCTGCAGGCCGGCGGGTGCACCATTTTTTTCCGTGAATCCTGCTCGACATCGCGGACGAAGACGACCTCGCACCGGCCACAGTCGGGCAAGCCGATTGCCATCACCAAACCACATGGATCGTGAAATCGATC
>Ga0207667_10003797_pt1 | contig 18593 bp, 13 predicted proteins | sample KBSCornC52_FD_184301 | JGI IMG/M metagenome (GOLD analysis project Ga0207667, IMG submission 184301) | Corn rhizosphere microbial communities from Kellogg Biological Station, Michigan, USA - KBS Corn C5-2 (SPAdes) (version 2) | ecosystem: Host-associated > Plants > Roots > Rhizosphere > Soil ...
CCGCAGCGTGCTCCAGCACAGAAGGCGCAACGCGATCCTCGTCCTCGCGCTGGCCGTCGTCACTGCGCTCTTGGTGCTGCTGAACGGCATCGCGTGCGGTATCGACGAGAGCATGACGCGTACCGCGACCACGCTCAACACGGGGCAGCTCAACGTCGCCGGCTTCTTCAAGGTGAGCCCGAGCCAATTTTCGCCCGTGGTTACCGGTTATCCGGAAGTGGAGCGCGTGATCCGAGCGGCGACGCCGGAGCTCCGCTCCGTCGCACGGCGAGGGCGCGGCTGGGCCAAAGTCATCTCGCAAACGCGCGCGATGCAGACCGGTATCACGGGCGTGGACGTCGAAAATGAGCCGGAGTTTCAGCGCGTGCTGCAGATCCGCTCGGGATCACTCGCCGCGCTGGCAGAGCCGAACACGATCGTCATCTTCGAAGGACAAGCCCGAAAACTCGAGCTGAAGGTAGGGGACGAGGTAACGCTCTTCGCTCAAACCACGCGCGGCGCGGCAAATACGCTCGATTGCCGAGTCGTAGCCATCGCCAAGGATGTCGGCTTGCTCGGCAAGTACAACATGTTCATCTCGAACCCGACGCTGCGTGCGCTGTACGAACTCGGACCGGAAACGGTCGGCGCGCTGCAGCTCACCTTCGACGGGCTCCGCCCCGCCGAGCTTTCGCCGATCGCGACGCGCCTGCGCCAGGCGCTTGCTGCCGCGGGCTACCAATTGATGCCCGAGGACGGCCGCCCCTTTTGGATGAAGTTCGAAAGCGTGAGCCACCAAGACTGGACCGGACAACGGCTGGACGTGACCAGTTGGCAGGACGAGCTGTCGTTCATCACTTGGACCATCGACCTCTTTCACGGCCTGGCATTCACGTTGGTGCTGGTACTGGTGCTGGTGGTCGTGATGGGTATCCTGAACACGATGTGGATCGCCATTCGTGAGCGCACGCGCGAAATCGGCACTTTGCGCGCGATTGGCATGCAGCGCCGCGAGGTGTTACTGCTTTTCTTGCTCGAATCAGCGCTGCTCGGGCTGATCGCGACAGCGCTTGGCGGCGGGCTCGGCGCGCTCGTGTCCAGCGTGCTCAACCAGCTCGCAATTCCGGTTCCGCCGGCCATTCAATTGTTCCTGATGTCCGAACACCTGCACATCGCGGTTCGCGGACCGGACGTGCTCGTGGCGGTACTGGTGCTCACGGGCGTTACCTGTATTGCCGCGCTGTACCCATGCATTCGAGCGGCCAGGCTCCGCCCGATCGAAGCAATCTCGCACCTCGGCTGAAAGCGCAGCGCGGGGCCGAGCGACTGTAGTCGGTCCCCGTGTCGTGCAGCGTGCGACGCTATTCGCCGGCGGCCAGTTGCTGACTGGCTTGCCTCAACGAAACTTGTTGTTCGATCCAGCGATAGGTCTGGGCGAGGCCATCCTCTAACGAAGTCGCGGGCTCCCAGCCGAGCACCGCGCGCAGTCGCGAATTGTCGCTGTTCCGGCCGCGCACGCCTTGGGGCTTGGTCAAGTCGTAGCGGCGGCGCAGGCGTTTGCCCCCGATTTCCGAGCACAGCGACACCAGCTGATTGACGCTGATCAGTCGATCTTGTCCGAGGTTCAGGGGTTCGTAGACGTCGGACTTCATCAGGCGGTGGAGACCTTCGATGCAGTCTTCGATGTAGCAATACGAACGCGTCTGATTGCCGTCGCCCCAGATCTCGATTTCGTCGCCGTCCTGCGCCAGCGCCACCTTGCGGCAAATGGCGGCTGGCGATTTCTCGCGTCCTCCGTCGTACGTCCCGAGCGGACCGAAGATGTTGTGAAAGCGCACCACGCGCGTGCGAAGCCCGAAGTCTTCCCGGTAGTGCCGGCACATGCGTTCTGTGTACAGCTTCTGCCAGCCGTAACCGTCTTCGGCATCCGCGGGGTATGCGTCTTCCTCGCGCAGGGGCTGCACGTCGGCGGATTTTTGCAGGTAACCCGGGTACACGCAGGCGCTCGAAGTATACAGAAAATCCGGCACGCCCGCCGAGCAGGCCGCGTCGAGCATGTGCAGATCGATCATCGTGTTGTCGCGGGTGATCTCCGCGCGATGCGTTTCGATGAACCCGATTCCGCCCATGTTGGCAGCCAGTGAATACACCTGATCCACACCGCGCACGGCGCGCGCGCAATTGTCCGCGCGCCTCAAATCCAACAGCTCGAATTCGTGCGCGTCGCTACGCTCGAACTCCGGTCGCTTGATGTCCACACCGCGGACCCAATAACCGCGAGTCGCCAAATAGCGACACAAATGATGGCCGATGAACCCACCAGCCCCCGTAACGAGTACCTTCGTTTGCGGCATACACTCCCAACTTTCCCGGCACGAGCCGTCGTCTCGAGCTCGTTCAATATGACTCACGAAGCTCGGATTCCCAAGCGCGAGTTACGCCGAATTCGCCTACGAAAGCCAGCAAACAAGAGCTGCTCGTGATGCGCCACGCTGGCTCTAGTTGCGCCAGCCTGCGCGAGTTGCGCCAGCGTCGCGACTCGAGAACTGAGAAACAAACACCATTCGGATAATCATTGCTGCTTATTAGTCGCAGCTGCTAGTTCCAAAGACGAGACTGGAATATGGCCAAACGTCTACGCATCCTGGTGATCGAGTTGGTGGCTCCTGGACAGACGAGCGGCGTGCAAGCGCGCGTACTGTTCCCGAACTTCGCAACGGTGATGGCGCAGGCGGTCGCGGTCTATTGTCGGCAAGCCGGCCACGACGTCGATTACCAGTGCTACACGGGTCGAGGTCCGCTGTTGGATCGTCTGAAAAACAAGCCCGAGCTCGTGTTCGTGTGCGCGTTCACCCACGCGGCATTGGCGGCCTACGCAGTCTCGAATTTTTGCCGCAAACAGGGAGCGGTCACTGTCCTCGGCGGGCCCCACGCGCGCGCATTTCCGGCCCATGCGCTCCGTCATTTCGATTATGTGCTCGGTTTGACGGACCGCGAGCTCGTGCAAGACATTGCAGCGCGCGCGTCGCCACAGCGCCCGATCGGCGTTTATCTCAGCGCCGCGCGCCAGCCCACTCGGCTCCCCAGCGTTGCCGAGCGCTGGGAGTTCATCGTCTCCACGCACGCCGGCGCTCCGGTCAAGGGCGTCGCGCTGCTGGGTAGCCTTGGCTGCCCCTACAGTTGCGCGTTCTGCGTCGATGCGGAGATCGCCTATCAACCGCTCGACTTCGACGAACTCAAGGCTGACCTGCGCTTCATTACTTCGAAGATGAAAAATCCGCTCGTGGTTTTTCACGATCCGAACTTCGGCGTTCGTTTCGATGAGACGCTTGGTGCGTTGGAAGAAGCGGTGGCGCCGGGCAGTGTCGACTTTGCTGCGGAGAGCAGCTTATCGCTGCTCAGTGAGGCGCGCTTACGAGTGCTGCAGCGCAACGGCTTTCGCGCAATTTTGCCTGGCATCGAGTCCTGGTTCGAGCTCGGCGCAAAATCCAAGACGGGCCGGCTGCAAGGCGCGGAGAAGGTGACGCAGGTCGCCGAGCACGTGAACCTGGTGCAGCGCTATGTGCCCTATGTGCAGGCAAATTTCGTGATCGGGCTGGATTCGGACGTGGGAGACGAACCGTTCCAGCTGACTCAGCGCTTCATCGATGCGGCGCCCGGCGCGTTCGCAGCGATCGCCCTGTTGACGAGCTACGGGCAAAGCGCGCCGCTCTCTGCCGAGCTCCGGCGCGAGCGGCGTTTGCTCCCGATGCCCTTTCATTTCTTGAACAGCGGCTACGCCACGAACGTCATCCCCAAGCACTATTCGTGGGATGGCCTCTACCAACGAATGGGCGCACTATTGCGTCACAATTTCAGTTGGAAGGCGATCATGCGCCGTCACCGCGCGGTGCGTGGAACGTTGCCTCGCTGGATCAACTTGGTGCGCGGCATCTCGGGTGAAGGGCGCGGCCGAGCGCGCTTCCTCGAACATACGCGCCGGCGCCTGGCGCAGGATCCGACCCTGCTCACATTTCTCGAGGGGCGCAGCAATCAAGTTCCCGAATTCTTCGCGGGAGAAGCACGAAGACAGCTCGGAAGCCTGGGGCCTCATCTCCCTCCCGAAGCCCTCAGCTACGACCCATACGAAGTGCTGGACGCTTCAGCCTCGCGCGCCACCGACACGGCTCCGCCGCACTCCGGCCTCGTCAACCTACGCCGCCCCCTTGCCGAAGCGCCGGGCTAGGGGGCCTAAGGGCCCAGGTCCAGCAGCGGCCGGCGTCGTGAGGCGAATGCCCGTCGCTTCGGCTTCGACTTCCCAGCCCGGCTTGATGAGCTGAGTCAAATCCCGCGCGGCGTTCGTGTTCCAGAACAGCACTGGACCCTGCGTGGTGTCGCGCGCGACGTGCAGCTGCAAGGCGGCCAAGCATTTGCCCGAATAGGTGGTCTCCAGAGCGATGCCGCGGCTCGCCGCCATGCCGACCGAGCACTGTGCGACTTCCGTGGGCTCGCCGTAGCCTGCACCGAGCTGTGCATGATCCAGCACGAAGCGCACGTTTGCCAGCTTGCACAACTCACGCGCGCTCGACCGCGCGGACACGCCGAGCCGCCGCAATTCCGCATGGATTTGCATCATCTTGTGGCGAAGCGTCCAGGTGTTCAAGAGCCACGGCTCCACCGAGGAAACCACGTGCACGACAGTGGACAAGCGGGCGAGCGCAAGCCCCAGGATCAGGCCCGCCGGAGTGCCCCCGGTACCGCCGGGCACGAAAATGCGCGTAGGTTGCGGTAATTGCCCAGACGCGACTTGCTCGGCGAGCTCGAGCCCCGCAGACACAAAGCCCAGACTACCGACGGCAGAGCTACCCCCGGCATCCATCCACAGGGCGTTGCGACCGGCACTCAAGCTGCGACACGAGAGATACGCGAGCGGCAGCTCCACGCGTGACGGCACGTGCCAAAAACGAGTGCCGAGTGAGACGAGTGCCGCAAGGTTTTGACGGACGTGGGTCGTGAGTCGCTGCGGGAATGTGAGTGCATGCAGGCGCCGCCCGCTCCTCGCGAAGTGCAAAGCCAACGCCAGTAAGTGGTGACTGCCGATACCACCCACGCTGATCACCGGAAAATCGTTGTCGTACTGCTGGCTGCCGAGCAGCCATTCCAGCTTTCTGACTTTGCCGCCACCGTAGAGCTCACAGCTCAGCTCGTCGCGCTTGATCCATACGTGCGCGCGCGGGCCGTCGAGCCAGGGTGCGCGCGCGACTGGGGTCGGAAGCTGCGCGAGCTCCAGAAACTGCCGCGGGCGTTCGCACAAGCGCGTCAGAGCGCGATCCTCTGCGCTCTTTTCACGCGGTGCAAAGCCGGATTGTCGTAGGGAAGCTGCAGGAAGTCCGGTTTCAGGCGCGAACTCCTGCACGCTCGTGGCCGATGCCTCGCGACGATTCATGGTTCCGAAACCCGTTCCGGCGCGATGCCCTCGAGCTCGAGTTTCGCGGTTTCCGGCAGTGTCAGCGGCGCGACCAAGCCAAGTAATCCCACCACACTCAGTGCGCTGATCGCCCGCGCGTGCGAGCCGAGCCAGCCGTAAAGCACGGGCTCGAGACTCAGCCCAATCACCGCGCCTAGATTCGAAACCGCAAACCGCGCGCCCGAGGCGGTCGAGCGATAGGACGTGGGAAAGAGCTCCGCGCTCAACACTTGAAAAATGCTGACTACGGTGGTCGTGGAAAAGATCATCACTGCCCACAGCACCGCCACCGTGCGGCCGCGGCACGTATAAAACGCGAACGTGGAGCTTTGCGCCACGAGGACCATGGCCGTGAGCACCACTCGCCGGCCGAAGCGGTCGCTCAACGCGCCCGCGTAGGTTGCGAGGAGTGTTGCCAGGCTGCCGCCAACCACGGTCAGCGAGGCGACCATTGCCGGCGTGTAGTGATGCACCTCTTGCAAGTGCTTGGCCGCAAACAAGAAGGACGGACCGAGCGCGAGCTCGAAGCCGAGCACCGCGACAGAAAGGCTGGAAAGCCGGCCCGGGTAAGCGGAAAAACAGGAGCGCAGCGGCTGCCACAGCGCTCGCGAGTTCGCCGCTTGGGCTTGCCGCTCGCGCTGTCGCTCGAAGCGTTCGGTTTCACGCAGCTGGCGCCGAAGCCAGGCGACCAGCAAGAGCCCGGGAGCCGCGAGCAGGTACAGCGAGCGCCATTGTGCCGGAAAGAAGCTGACGAAGCCAAACAAGAACGCGGCAAAACCGGTGCCGGCGGCGCCAAACATGGACAGCGCGCTGATGCCCATACCGCGACGTGCTGCAGCGAGCTCTTCCGTGAGCACCGTAATCGAAAGCAGGCTCTCCGCGCCCACGAAGAAGCGGGCAACGAACTGGCAGGCCGTGAACTGTGCGGCACTGACGGCGAGCGCCGAAGCGAGCGTCGCGACGGTAAAGCCGGCGATCGAGAACAGGAGCAGCCGCTGGCGCCCGCGGCGATCGGCGATCATCGTCACGCCGAGCACGAAAATCGCGCCGAAGCGGGTCAAGCCGAGCAGCGTTCCGAGCTCGGTCTCGCCAATGTGCAAGTCGCGCTGCAGCATGGGCAGCACGAAGCCGAGCACGCCAGAGTCGTAGCGATCGAAGAAGTTCGCCACGCCCAGCAGCAGCACGAGGCGCCACTCGTTGGGACTCAACACGCGCGAAGCGCGCCGCCAAGATTCAGGCAACCAGGGCAATGACGGATCGGCTGCGCCGCCTCCACTCCCGGGCCGCCTCACGAATGCTGGCAATGCACGCTCCCCCCGCCCCCAAGGTGAGCAGTGACATCGGCACGAGTGCTTCCGAATAGCCGCGGGTGAGCGCGAGCAGGCTTGCCGCCCCGCCGAGCAGCCCGAGCAAGCCTTCAACGATCGCTCCAACCAGGCTGAAGCGCAGCCAGCTGCGATGATTGCCGGCGACGAGACCGGTGCCGCCTTGCTTGGGCGTGCGCACGAACTCTTGGCGTGAGCGGAACAGCACGTCCAAGAGCCCCGCCCAGACGGCCACTGAGAGCCCGACCCCCAGAGCGAACGAGCGCAGCAAGAGCAAAGCGCGCTTCGACCAGTCGTCGTGCAGCAGGCGTTGGCCCAGCGCTAGCTGAAAGCCCACTGGCATGAATACGAACAGCACGCTCAGCGCGAGTTGCTCGTGCAACCACAACGGACTCCGCGGGTAGCCAACGAGCACCATGACTGCCGTGAGCACCTGCAGGAGCAGCGCGCTCGGCATGCTGAGTTGCAGGGCGAGCACCGAAACGTCGAGCAAGCTCGCGAGCCGACCATGGGGCGCCTTGAGTACGCCAGCGGCGTTGTCAGCGCTCGCCTGGAAGATACCCCGGGCCCAGCGTCGCTGCTGGTTCTTGAATGCTAAAAAGCTGTCGGTCGCTTCACACGAGGACAGCGCCTCGTGGACGTAGGCGATGCGATGACCGGCGTTGGTTGCGCGGTACGAAAGGTCGACATCCTCCGCCGTGAATGGCGTTTCGCGCCAGCCACCGACTGCCTCGACGGCGGTGCGCCGCCAGACGCCACTCGTACCCATGAACAGCGCGGGAACGCCGAGCCGCGTGCGCACGACGCACTCAAAAGAGAACACAGCCTCGAAAATTGCTGCCTGTAGCAGAGTGAGCGGCGTGTCCGCGTTGCGATACGTCCAACGAGTCTGCACCGCCGCCACCTGCGGATCGGCGAAGGGTGCTACGGTCTTGAGTAGGAATTGCGGGTCGGGCACGAAATCGGCGTCGAACACGGCCACGAGCTCCGCCGTCGTACGTGTGTCCGCATAATTGAGGGCGCCAGCCTTGTAGCCAACGCGATTGTCCCGATGCAGGTAGGAGACGCGCGCATCCGCGGCGGCATGCTGCGCGCAAATCGCGGCGGCTTCTTCCTGCGCCGGGCCGTTCGAATCGTCGATCACCACGATGGTCAGCAGCGCATCGGGATATTCCAACCGACGCGCGGCCGTGAGCAGCTGACCGAGCACGCCTTCCTCTCGATATACGGGAAGCTGCACGCACACGCTCGGCAGTGCGGCGGGAACGGGCGCGCTGCTAGCGGTATTCGGTCGCCACAGCACGCCGAGTACGGTCATCACTGCGCAGCGCAGCTGACCGAGCACGAATAGCGCCAGCAGCACACTCAAGGCGATCAGCATGAGGCGTTCAGCTGCTCCCAATCCGGTGTGAAGCCGCAGTGCCAATACAGACAAGGCACGTGGCCGTTCTCCTTTCGCAGAATGCTGTCCATCATGCCCCAGGTTTTGCCGCCATAGATGGGGTCGATGCGCAACCCGTGCTCGCGTTCGACGCGTCGGCACAGCTCTGCCGTGTGCGCTTCGTAAACCCCGAAATCGCCCACGTCTCGCCAGGAGGTGAGCCGCGTCTCGTCGATGTCCACGAGCTTCGGAATGCCGAGCTCCTTTTCCGCCATGCGCACGAGCAGACGCGCGTACGTCCGGATCGGGCCCGAATAGACCGACACACCGATGATGCGAATCGAGCGTCGACCCGCGTCGCGCAGTACACGCTCACCCAGCGCGATGCCGGCGAGGCTCACTCCGCTCGCGGCGGTAATGAAGATGGTTCGCGGCGGCTCACCGAGCTTGGCCTCGGTTTGTTCGACGGCTTCTACGAAACCGCGTGCCACGCCGATCACGGACGAGCCGTGGCCGAGGCTCGGCATGAGCACGAGTGGCCGCTCACCCCGTCGGCGGAACTCCGCGGCAGCTCGCAGGGTTCGAGCCGCGAGCGCCACCCGCGAACGCCCCACCAGAATGACCTTGTCCCGTGGCAAGTCGTCGAAAAGGAGCTCGCGCCGCGCTCGCGGCAGGGGCGGATCGTTACTGACGAAGATTCGATAGTCGACACCCAGCTCGGCGAGCACTGGCGCGATGTCATGAACCAGATTGGTCACGTTGGTGGCTACGGTGACCAGCGAACGGTAGCCTTTGCTCACCAGGTGTTGCACCAAGAAGTCAATCTTGCGTGCTTTGATGCCTCCGCGACCGACCCCGACGAGATCGTCGCGCTTGACCAGGATGCGCCGCCCTGCCCCAAGTTGCACCTCTTCTATCGGCGTCGGCAAGTTGCCGATGCCCAGGCGGCCGTGCGCGAGCAAGCGCGAGAGCGCGACGCCGCTGGCCGCGGTCACAGCACGCTCCCCGAGGCGAGCTTCGACGTGGCCAACCGCTCCGCGACGATCATCCCCTGGTGATAACCTCGTAGCTCGTAGCCGTTTTCGTCCAAGTAGCACAGGCGGTCGATATCGATCAGCAAGCGACAGGCCGCGCAATCCACGGCGTGCCGAGCCAGATTGAGCACGTCACCCGCAATGAGTAACCGCCGAAGCCGACGGCTGCGAGGATAAGTATCCACGGCGAAGCGCTCGTTCCAGTACAGGCCGCGCTGGCGCCGCTGCGCGCGAAAGGCGACGTTCTTCAGCCGGTGTCCGACGTGCCAGAGCGAGCATTTCCAGGTCGAGAGCTCCGTGTTCATCCCGAGGTTTTCGTGACAGCAGGCACGCACGACTACGTAACGCGCAGCGAGCCGCACCGCGCGTTCCAGCGCGCCGTCGGCGAGCGACCCGCACGCGCCGAACACGGTCACCACGTCGGGCGACTCTTCACTGGCGGCGTCGTACACGCTCTGCGTGCGAAAGTCGTAATTCGGCGGTTCCGAGCGGTGGCGGAGGCTCTGCCACGAGCCGTAGAGCCGATCCCAAGTGGGATCCAAATCCGAAGCGCGCACGGTGGCGGCAGGCAGAGACCGCGCGAGATCCCGCGCGTGGCGACCGAATACCGAGCACGGGTTGTCAACGCGCGAAGGCGCAGAGCCGACGAGCTGCCGGATCACGCGTTTGAGCCGGATGTCCTTTTCTTCGCGCACGAGCACTGGGTGGCGGAGATGGCGAGCCGAAAGCGCAAGCTCAGCCGAAAACGCTAGCCCGCGAACGGGCGCCTCCCAACGCTCCGCCACTTCATGGTCGGGAATGGCACGATGCTGCTGTCGCACGCAACTCAGCAGCTCTTCACACGCGACGGCAAGCCGACCCGACACCGAGCTCGGCGCGCTCAGTTCCCTTTGCTCGTGACCCACACGAGGCGTTTAACACGCGAGTCACGTAAATCAAATCAACACCGCCGATTCGATCTCAACGATTTGAGAACACGCGACGAAGGCAGCGAGCAAGTGAGTACGCGCGAGAAATGCCCCGTACAAACTGCGCCGCAGGTGGCCCAACACGGCAGGTCCACGTGGCTCAATTAGCGCCAGCTGTTTGCGGCTCGAGAATTTTCGAAACGATATCGCTCGACGAACACGCGCGCGGAGCGAACGTGATATTGCACGAGCACTCAGCTAGTTGAACGGAGAGCCATGATGGATGCGATCGAGACCCATGCCTATCGGATGGGTGATTCGCCCGAGTCGGCAGCACGCCGCTTCGCGATGTTTTCGTTTCTACTCTTACCCGCGCTCGGCGTCGCAGCCGCGCTCGCGCTCGGGATCGCGTACGGCGTGCCGCTCTGGTGCTTGGGTTTGTTGTTCGTGAGTTGGTTGTGGACAGGTCTGGGCGGAACGGTTGGCTACCACCGGATGCTCTCGCATCGTTCATTTCAGGCTCCGGCTGCGGTGCGCGCATTTTGGATTGCTGCCGCGTCCGTCGGCGGTCAGGGTTCGCCGTTGGTCTGGGCGGGGCTGCACCGCATTCACCACGCCAACTCGGACAAGGAGCGGGATCTGCACTCGCCATGGAATGGGGGGCGTAGTGGCCGTTTTCGCGACCTATTTCATTCCCATTGTGGCTGGCTGATCAATCTCAGCTGGAGCGGCCAAGAGCTCGACCGCATGGTGCCTGACCTGCGAAAAGATCCGGTGGTTTGCTATTTCGAACGCACGCATGCGGTATGGCCGCTGGTCGGGCTGCTCGCTCCGTCACTGTTCGGTCTGCTCATGACGAGCACGGTTTATGGCGGGTTGCTCGGTCTGCTGTGGGGCGGCCTGATCAGATTGTTTTTGACGCAGCATCTGTCCTGGGGCGTGAACTCGGCGTGTCACCGCTTCGGTAAGGTGCGTTACGTGACGAGTGACCTATCCAAGAACAACTGGTTCTTCGGACTGTTCGCGCTCGGTGAGGGTTGGCACAACAATCACCACGCCTTCCCGGCGTCGGCGCGGCACGGCTTTGGGCTTCAGTTCGATATGAGCTGGTGCGTCATCCGCTCGATGGCGCTGCTCGGGCTCGCGAGCGACGTTCATCTGCCCGACCCGCAGGCCCTCGAGAAAAAACGCCTCGACCGCTGAGACGTTGCCTTCAGCTCGACGCGACGCGATCGGCCGTCGGGGAGCCGACCCACGCACCAATCTTCCGGAAGTGCACTCCAAAGGCAAAGAGTGCGAGCAGCGTGGCGGCGCACAACGGGAGTAGCACGTCCGAGCTCGTCGTGACCTCCAGCCAGTGCCGGCTCAAATCCAATGCTGGGCGGGGTGGTTTCGTGTAACTCACCCAGGCGAAGATTCCGCTCCCGAGCGCGATCTGAATCAGGCTGTATACCTGAGTCTGGCTGAGCCCGGCCAGCGCCGTGCCTCGGTCGTCGAAGCGCAAGCGCTCCATGGTGAAGCGCAGAATTGGGTGCGTCACGAAATAGAGTACGGCGTAAAAACCGTTCCAGGGCACGTACGGCAGCAGCAGGAGGAAAAGTAGGAACTGCAGGCCGTGCGCGAGCGCAGAGTATAGCTGGGTCGGGTGCAGCTGCACCCCGCGCAGCTCGGGCGCGCAGCGGACTACTTTGGCGTGCGGGCTCGTGTAACAGACGCCGAACCCGGTGCGGGTCGGACGCCCCCAGCAGCACCCGTACACGTAGCAGCCGATCCGACAGATCGCTTCTCCGAGCGGCAGCGCAAAGCCACAGACGTCCCACAGGCGCAGCAGCGGCGTGTGCGAGTAGCTCGAATAAAGGACGTCTGCGAGCGCGCCGCCGAATACGCCGCCGTGCAGCACGTAACCCGGTTTGATCAACGTGGCGATCGGCGATTTGACGAGCTCCACGAGTGTGCGCTCGCGAAACTCCAGCACAATCGAAAACGAGCGCGCCCCGAGCAACACCATGGGCAGCATGAACAGCACGTAGAAGCGTGCGTGCTCGGCAAGTGGCGAGCCGAGCATCGCGTCGTACCAAAGGCCCGTCGCGAAACTAATGAAGAACGCCGCCGCCGCAAACAAGCCGTAAGTCGCAAACAGCCAATCCCCGAGCTGGAAGAGCACGGTCCTGTTATGAAAGCCCGAGACGAACGCGGATAGCCGCCCCACCCGCTGCGAATCGCGTGCTGTCGGTTCCATCGGAGTACTAGCCATGGCCGTAACAGCTCCCTCATTGGTACGAAGCCCCGAGTCGTGTGCCGTAGAACGCCTGCTGCTATTGAGATGCATGAACTTGAGCCGCAGCGCCCGGCCGGGGGTCGCTAGGCGGGCGGCGGGCAGCGAGCGAGGCTTCGCCTCCCGCAAGGTCGACGCACACCAATACCCACTGTTTCATCGAACACGCCGTGTCTCTCAAGAACTCTGCCGCGCCCGGGCAAGCGCGGACGCGCGCGTGCGTTTCCGCGAAACGTATCAGGCGCTCGGCGAGCTCCCGTGTCGGATCGAGGTAGTTCGACGCTGGCAGCAAGGGCTCTTCCAAGAGCGGCATCAGGTCCTCGATCAAATCCATGCCACGCAGCTCCATCTGCAAATCAGACAGCAGGCGGTGTGCGTTGCGATCTTGGTGGAGCCAAGGGCTACCCACGCGCACCCGATGGCCGGCGGCCTCGCAGGCCAGCTGCGCAAAATAGCCGCTAAAAATGTCGCCAAATCGGCCGATCGCGACGCCGCCGAGCACGGCGCCCATGCGCACGAACCAGTACGCGGGCATGGCTTCACGAACCAGCGCGGTATTTTGCGTGTTGATCGGCGTGCGTTGGCCTGGCGCGAGCAACCACGCTTCTGGCCCGCGCGGACGCAGCACGTTCGGCGCGAGCACCAAGCGTGTCGCCGCGTCGATGTCAGGATCGCCCGACCAGAGCCCGACGTTGATGCCGACTAAGCCGGAAGCGCGGGCGCTGACCGGCGAGCTCTGATCCAGCCCGCGCTGAGCGTACGGGAAGCCGCGCGGATAGATGACCACGCGAGCGCCATGGCGATCCTCCGACTCGAGCAGAGAACCGAGATTGAACCAGCGCGTTTGCGACGCAGTGCTGGGGCCAGAGAAAACTTGACCGGTGACCGCGTGCTCCAGGAAGAAGGCGGCTCCGTCGAGTGGCAAGTTGTCGTCGTCCACGGAAATGACGACATCCGCTCCCTCTTGCATCGCGATCAGGTAACCGATGTTGCGCCGTTCGTCCGATCGGTAGCGGATGAGCGCCTCCAATTGCGGAAAAGGTCGCAAAAACTCCTGTTGACGCTCGACGCTGAGGAAGCGAACGTCCAGCCCCTCGCTGGCGAGCGAGTTGGCCACGCGTGCGCACTCCGGCGGTGTGTTCAGATCCGCCACCACGTAAATTCGGATTTGTTCGGGCCCCGAATGCGTGCGAACCGCCGCCGCGTAGGGATGCAAAAACGCACCGTCGGAAATAGTCGTAACCACCAGCGCAAGCGCGCGCGAGCACCCTACCGTCATGTGCGCACTATAGAGACAACGAACAATCGCAGCAACCGCAGACGACGCGATCGACATTCATCGGCGCTGCGTCCGTCAACGCACACGGCGCGATAACGAATCTCGACGCATGAGAACGCGAACGCATGGCGCCTATTGCGCCAACGCATGCATCCGCGAGTGATCTCGATGAGACACGCTGGCGCAACTTGAGCCAAGCAATCAGCGGGACCAAAACGTTACATGAAGAGTCTTGAAGCCAGCTGAGAGACGTGGCTATGCATGCGCCGTGAGCGTGGTTGGTTCTGGCACGACGAACGAGGGCGGAGCGATCCCACGTTTGATCCATCAAACGTGGAAGACGCGCGTGATCCCCGAGCACTTGCGCGCGTTCCAGCACAGCGTCGTCGAGCATCACCCGGGCTGGGAGGTGCGGCTCTGGACGGACGAAGACAACCGCGCGTTCATCCGCGAGCACTACCCGTGGTTCTCGAAGACCTACGATGACTACCCGTACGAGATCATGCGGGTGGACGCGGTCAGGCCGTTTCTGCTGCAGCATTACGGCGGATTTTACGTCGATCTGGACGTGGAGTGCGTAGGCTCGTTCGAACTGCTGCGCTCTGGCGAGCTCGCTCCAGAGCTCACCCGACGACGACCGACAGAGCGTGTCGGTTTGGTGCTGGGCTTGGAACGGCGACTCACACGCACAGCCGTGTGCACCAACGCGGTGATGGCATCTCGGCCGCAGCATCCGTTGTGGCAGCACGTGTTCGAGGCGCTCGAGCTCCGCGCGCGCCGCAAGCAACCGTGGTTCATGCCGCGCGAGAACTACATCCTGAATACGACGGGTCCGGAGCTCATCCACGACATGCTTCGCAAGTACTCGAGCGAACATCAGGACGTGTTGGTCGTCACCCCCGAAGTACTCAGCCCGCTCGGCTGGTGGCAACATCGCGGCAGTCGAGTCTTTCCGAACGCCATCGCCGTGCATCACTACGGCTCGAGCTGGCTACCGACTCACTCGCAAGTTTGGCAGAACTTCTTGCGTGTCATTGCCGGGTGAGCGCCCTCTCTTGAATCTGATTCGACGATAACACGCCTGAATTGACGCATTGCGAACCGTGCCCCCGGGGATTGTCTCGGTTGACACGGGATACACCATAAATCCAAATGATCGGAGTCTACCAAATGTTTGGCGAGCGCTATTTACCGTTGATCTGCATAGCTGGGCTTTGGAGCATCGGCTGCTCGTGCGGTTCGGACCCTGACGTGAAAAAGAACCCGCCTCCGCCCAACGCGGAGTCGGGCTTCGCGGCCACCTGTGCCTGTCACACGAGTTTCGGAGTCCCGATCGGCAGCGCACCCCCCGACGTGGATTTTTCGGGTGAAGTCTGTCTACCGCAGGTCAGCGTGGACGATCCGGCCGCGTATTGCACCGGCCCGTTCACCGAATACGTGAAGTCGAGCATCCTCATGCTCGCAGAGGCTCAAGACGGCCGAGCCTGTCGACTACTGACCATCAACACGAGCTGCCAGGCCGTCGCCGATAGCAAACATCAAGTCGACGCATGCCAGGGCAATTGTCCGACGGTGAATTGTACCCCGAGCAACTGCAATCAGGATCAAATTCTCGCCGGCACCTGCCCGTGCACGGTGCCCACCGCGTGCGGTGGCTTCGGCGCGAACGCGGCTTGCTCGCCGCAGAACCTGCCTGGTCTGCCGATGAACATGATGATGTCGCCCGGTCCGAGTCCCCAAGCTTTGACCAGCCAACAATCCGGCGCGGGCTTCATCGTGACTGCACACCCGGGCGCATGGGATCACGCGACGTCTTCGCTGCGCGTATCGGCGACGGTGGAAGTCGCGTGTGTTCCGCTGCTCGGCTGTCTGACCGCGAGCGACACGAAGACGAGCCCCGCTTCGGGCAACTTCCAGGTCATCGGTCGGCCGTGTCCGGGCACGAGCTGCAACATCGGTCTGAACTCGCAGATCCACGTCGACAATTTCAATTTGGACTTCTCGGTGGGTCCAGTGAGCGAGTCGGCCAAACCACGCAACATCGTGGTGTTTGCCCGCGCTCCCGAGGGCTCGATCGCAATCGGACCGGACGGCCAAGGCGTCATTCCGGCAGGCACGCTGACCGTGCAGGCTTCTGCCGACGAGGGCAGCGATCTGTGGGTTGCGAGCAACAAGACCAACGACAGCGACGTGCCGGTCGTCGTTGATTGGTCGAACCATACGCTGAGGATTCAGAACTTCAACGTCAACTTCCCGGACAGCAGCGGGCTCGTGAACTTGAACGGCAGCTTCAGCTCCTCCGTCGCAGACGTGTACGACGCGATGGACGCCGACGGCGACGGGGTTCCGAACATCAAGGACAACTGCATCGGTACCGCCAACCCGGACCAACACGTGATCAAGAACCCCGTGCTCACGGTGCCGAATGACACCGCCTCTTGCCAGGAGCCGACCACGGGCGCGGCGAGCGCACAGGACGTTTGCAACGGCTTGTCGGTCAAGCTCACGAGCAACGCCCCCGCGAACTTCGCACCCGGTGAAACAGAGGTGGACTGGACGGCCACGGACGCGTTCGGCAAGACGACGACGCTCGCGCAACTCGTGGAGCAACAACCGTCGATCGTCGCTCGCCAGGGCATTCAGGTCGACGATCGCGCAGCCGTGGCCGTTAGCGGCGCGGTTCCCACGCTCGTCGCCTTGGGTCCACAAGGCGTGAAGATCGGCGTCGAGGCCGTCGTGGGCGACGTATTCTCGATCGGTGCGATCTCCCTTGCTGATCGTGCCCACGCTCTCGGCACGCTCGTATCTCAAGCTGCGATCACCCGCGGAAACGGCGTCGTCACGGGCGTGACGCAGCAGTTCAGCACGGTCGTTACCGGCACCTTCCCGGACTTCAGCCACCCGGCCGTCAGCACCGGCAGCACCGACGTGATCCTACAGCCGGATCAGGTGCGCTCGCTCGCACCTGGGCATTACCGCTCGCTGGTCGTGAACTCACGAGCCAAGCTCACGTTGTCACCGGGGGCCTACTCATTTACGAGTGTGGATTTCGAGCCACAATCGACCCTATTCCTCTCTGGAGCCACCGAGTTGGATCTGACGCAGAGTCTGATCTGGCGCGGCGGCGTGAGCATGTCCCCCGGCACTCCCTTGCCGACCGTGTTCTACTCTGGCACGAATCAGATCGTGCTGGAGACCAATGGCTCACTTCACTTGATCGCGCCGAACGCTTTCGTCGTGCTCGGGGCTGGCTCGAGCCTGACGTTCAATGGCACGATTGCCGCGAACTCCGTGGAGCTTCGCCCAGACGTGAAGCTGACATGCCAAGCTGAAGCGATTTGAAGGGATCTCGATCTTGCCTGACCTCGGTGCTGGCCGTACTGCTCTGCAGCTGCGGCCAGCCCGAATTCGTCAGGCGAGTCGAGAGCCGCAGTTACGGTCACATTCGTTACTGGCAGGGGCCCGGGGCGACCGTGTGCAACGGCACACTGCCGTTCTTGGACGGCTACGCCTCGGCGCTCGCTGTCGCAACCGGGTCCACGCTGCCGGCGCAGATCGACTATTTTTATCTCCCGGCCGACGTCCAGAGCGAGTGCGAGGCCACACACGTGACCGGCTGCGCATTGACGCATGACGCGCAAATTTGGAGCAAATCGCCGGTGCTCTTGCATGAGCTAGTGCACGCGGTGGTGGACGCGGATCACGATGCCGCGCCCTTCTTCCAGGAGGGCCTTGCCGCGGCGCTCAGCGACACGCGCGTGAGCCAACTTACCGCAGAGCCTGCCGACTTGGCCTCGTTCTTCGGTCCCGAGATCCACGTCAACGCACGCCTCACGGAAGTGGCAGCGGCGTTCGTCGCTTATCTGATCAACGCCTACGGGGTCGACCGTCTGATGCGTGTTCATCGCGCTTCGACCACCGACCAAAGCTTCGAGGCGGTGAATGCTTTGCTTGAGAGCGAGTACGGCGCAGCCTTCGCAGAGCTGTTTCAGCAGGCGGCGCTCACTCCAAACTTCCAGCACGTCAAATTCAGCTACTGCTCGACGACCCCGTTCACGGCTTTTCTCGACGATTATCAAGCAGGTGGCGTTAGTTCCTGCGGTACGAGCGCCGTCGGTCCCGCCGACGATGTCCCGAGTCTTCCCGCCATTTGGACTCAGGGGCTCGAGCTTGGCGCAAGCGACGCGAGCTACCGACTGGATTACGAGGCCGACAGCGGAAGTGTTTCCCTGTCCGCTTGCCAAAGCGACGCGCATCTCGCATTTTTCGCCGATTTTGCCTACGCCAATGCACCCTCCGGTCACCGTACGGTCGTGTTCGCAGAGCTGCCGCAGGATCGCTACGTTTTGCGTTATGCCGGACCCGTTGGTCCGGAATTCAGCGAGCGGCTGCGCGTGCGCCTCTCGACACCACTCGCGGACGATTGTCGGCAAGCGCTCGCAGGCGCTGCCACGTCCCAGCCGCTCGCGGCGGAGGTCACGGCGGTAGGCGTTTTGACTCGCACGACGGGCGCCGTGGCCGTTCCGTTCGACGTGGCCGTCGACCGCGCGGCAACCGCGTCCTGGCCGGGTGACGATATTCAGATCTGCGATGATGCCTGCACCTGTCGAACGGTGCGGGATTTGGCGAGCTATCCGCTTTCGGCGGGTCGTCCTTACGTTCTGCTCGCGAGCACCCGCGCGGACGGCAGTGTCGCGAGTATCGCGCTGCAATGAGCCGCGTTTGAAAAGCGCAATGCCAGGAGGCCAAGTCGAAGCATGTCGCCCATCTTTCTGAAGCTCGGAGCGTTCGTCGTTCATTGGTACTCGCTCATGCTCGTGCTCGCGATGTTCGCCGCGGCCCGCATCGTGAAGCTCGAAGCGTTGCGGCTGGGCTGGGACAAGCGCGCTTCGGCTTGGCTCGCCGTCAAATGCACTCTGATCGGGCTTGTCGGTGCGCACCTGCTGTACGCGGGCACACGGCTGGA
>Ga0207667_10003798_pt1 | contig 18583 bp, 11 predicted proteins | sample KBSCornC52_FD_184301 | JGI IMG/M metagenome (GOLD analysis project Ga0207667, IMG submission 184301) | Corn rhizosphere microbial communities from Kellogg Biological Station, Michigan, USA - KBS Corn C5-2 (SPAdes) (version 2) | ecosystem: Host-associated > Plants > Roots > Rhizosphere > Soil ...
ATGCCGTCGATCTTCGGCATCATGATGTCGAGCACGATCAGCTCCGGTTCCCACTCGCGCACGAGCTGGAGGGCGGCTTGGCCGTCGGAGGCCGTGCGGACGGAGTAGCCTTCGCGCGAGAGACCGAGCTCGAGCATTTCGCGAACGGCGCGTTCGTCGTCGACGACGGCGATGCGTGCGTGTTGAAGCATATCCATTGTTACGGTGCATCGTGGCGGGTTACCCTGTGAGGGGGCTGAAGCGGGCGTTCCGCGCGGCCTACGCCGCGAGCGGCGACCGGCTGCGCTGTCCGGTGATCAACGCGGCCCGCTCGAAGGACGCGAGCGGGTGGGCGATCACGGTGACGCTCCGGGCTGCCAGGGTCTCGACCAGGTCCGGGCCGGGCAGCCACTCCGAGAACAGGTGGACGGTCCCGTCACCGGCCGCGAGCGCCAGGGCTGCCAGGACGTCGGCCAGGCTAGCGGTGCCGCGCGCCCGCAGCGGCGCCATCACCATGCGTTCGACGGCCGAGCTGGTCCAGCCGGATACGACCACCAACAGCCGGGCCAGCTCGGCCTGGCCGACCCCTTCGAAATCGACGGCGGCCGCGCGAACCGAGGCTGCCAGCGCCGCGTCGGTCTGTGCGTGGAGGGTAGCGGGGACGGATCCGGCATTCGCCCCGGCTTCGAGAAGGACGCCGGAACCGATGAAGTAGGGATACATGCCAGTAGTCTGCACCGCTGGTGTGCCAGCTGGGTGGCACAAAAAATTCGGGACGCCGCATCGCGACGTCCCGGCCCACAACCCGATATTGGGGCTTGCTCCACCGCCGAGGACGGCTACGCGGTGGAGACTCTTTGATCGGCGTACCGCGACGCCGGTTTGGCCGCGCGCTTGAACAGACCCAGCATCGCGTCGACCGCATCGGGGTCCCATTGCGTTCCCCGGCCTTCGGCCAGGATGGCGAGGGCCGCCCGCGGAGCGATGGCCCGGCGATACGGCCGGTCGCTGATCATCGCGTGGAACGCATCGGCGACGGCCACGATCCGGGCTTCCATCGGGATGTCGTTGCCGGCGCGACGATCCGGATAGCCGGCCCCGTCGTACCGCTCGTGGTGCGCCCGGACGATCGGCGCGCAATGGGCGAGCGACGGGATCTGTTCGAGGATACGGCTGCCGGCGGCGGCGTGTTCGCGCATGACCGCCCACTCGTCGTCGGTCAACGGGCCGGGCTTGAAGAGCACCGCGTCGGGCGTCCCGATCTTACCGATGTCGTGGAGCACGGCGCACAGTTCGATGAAGGCGCTGGCCTCGGCGTCGAAGCCCATCGCCTCGGCTACCCGGCGCGTCCACTCGCCGGTCGCCCGCGAATGCGAGCAGGTCGCGCTGTCGCGCTCGGCGAGCATCGCCAGCAGCGCGTCGGCCCCCTCGGCCGAGAGCGCGGGAATGATCGCCGAGGGCACGTGCCGCATCGGCGCGAGCGCGCGCTCGATCTCGCCCTTGAGGATCTCCAAGGTCGCCAACAGGCGGCCGTGGTCGACCTCGAACCCGCGCGCCGCTCCGGCGATGGCGTGGCAAGCGGCCCCGGCCAGCTCTGCGGCAGAAGCAGGTCCGAACCGCTTGCCTTCCCGTTCCGCCCAGGTCGCGAGGCCGACAGGCTTCGCAACGGCGAGCGACAGACACAGGCGATCGAGGAGGACTTCGAGGGGCACGTCGATCGCCGGATTGGCGACCAGGGCGGCGTCGTGGAGTTGCTCGACGGCTGACGCTAGGAGCGACCGTGGGGTCGATCCGAGGGTCCTACCGACACCGGAAACGGTAAGAAGTGACACTGGCGAGGCGGCAGTCTAGCCGGGGCTCGTCGGCGGGATCATCGTGCAGACGACGATCGCGATAAGGACAGCGGTAACCATCAAAAAGTGCTCCAGCGTTTGAAGAGGTGCGTTGGAACCACCATACTGGACCTTAGCCGGCCACGTCTCTACTTAAATTTCAGTAGAAAGTTTTCGGGGCTCTTATAGATTGACCAGCCCGAGGCGTCGAGCGGTCACGATAGCCTCCTGTCGGCCGTGGCATCCGAGCTTTTCGATGACGTTCTGGATGTGGGTCTGGACGGTCAAGACGCTCCGCCCGGTCTCGGCCGCGATTTCCTTCGGACTACGGCCGAGCGCCAAGCTCCTGAGCACGGCGACTTCCGACCGGGTCAGGGAGAGCTCCGAGGGGCCCCGAATCTCGGAGAGGACCTTGGTGACGGCTGCCTGGATGAGCAGGCCGTAGCCACCCAGCCCGAGATTGCGCAGCATCTCGACGTCTTCGGCGAGCTCGCCGGCGTCGAGAACCCGCTCCTTGAGGGCCCGCATCGCGTGTCCGAGGACCTCGCGGAGACACTCGATCGCCGGGTCGGAGGACCGTGGAACGCGTTTTGCGATCTTCTGAGCCGAAGCGTGCCGGCCCGAGAGAGCTTCAGCCAACGCGCAGAAGCCGAGGGCCGCGGCGCGCGCGCCGGCACTGACGAGCGCATCGTCGGCGCTGGCGTCGACAACGCCGAGCACGCGGGCGACCACCGCGGCCGCATCCGCATTCCGGCCGTCTGCGGCGGCGAATACGGCGCACTCCGAGCCCGACGACAGCTGATTGTAGACCGCGGGTACGGCCCACCATAGGTCGGCCAGCAGGCGATATGCTTCGGCGAAATCCCCATCCCAGGAACGGCGCAAGGCGCGCGAGCTGGCGGCGTACTTGAGACGGTACGCGTCGTTCATGCCGATCTCGCCCAGGAGCCGTTCGAGTCCGACCACCCGCTCCGCATTTCCACGCTTCGCTTCGGCACTCAGCAGGTGCAGCGCAGACGTCTGCATGTCGGTCTTGTCACCGGCCTTGATCGCGGTGACGTGCGCCTGCTGGGAAAACCATAAGTGCTTGGCCCGATCGTCGAAATACACGGTCATAATGGTCGCCTGCACGGCGTAGCATCGACTCGCGAGACTCATGAGTCCTTCGCGCATGGCGAGATCGGTCGCGATCTGCATCGTGGAGATAGCGAAATCGGGTTGACCGAGTTCGCTTGCCGCCAGCCCCACGCGCTGGAGGATGCGCGCTCGGACCTTGTTGTCTTCGGTCGACTCGGCGGCCTCGCGCGCGCGCCGCATCGCGACATCGGCCTCGTCGCGCCGCCCGAGCCGCGCGAGCAACACGGCGAGCAGAGAACCCGCTTCGGCGCGCGTGTCCGGAAGCGCTCCGGCGGCTCGTTCGACCCGGTGAAGGACGTCGAGGGGTTCCCCACCGCGACTCATCACGATCCGCGCGAGCCTGAGTTCGAACTGGGCTTGCAGCTCTCGATCGGTCGCCTTGCGGATCGCGCGGCCGATCAACGATTCGCCCTCTTCCCGCCGGCCGCTCGCGGCGGCCATCAAGCCGCGCAGCGCGAGCGCGGTCGGGCTCTGCTGCGTCAGCTCGACGCGGAGCAGATCGATCGCCGGGATGACCGCGTCGCCGCTTCCTTCTTCGAAGAGGCGCAGGCCTTCGGACTCGATCAAGCGCGTGAGATCCTCGACCGCACCCGCGGCGTGGTAGACCGCGATCGCAGCGGCATGGTGGCCCCTGCGCTCGAGCGTCCGCGCGACCGTCGTCCGGCGCGCCGCCATCGCCTCGGCGCCGCCGAGCTGTGCGCGACTGACGATGAAATCGCGGAAGAGATCGTGCATGCGGTAGACGCGCGGCCGCTCCGCGTCCGGGGCGATGAACGCGACGCGATGCCGGAGCCCTTCGATCATCCCGAGCGCGTCGTCGTATCCGATCTCTTCGAGGAGGCCGATCTCGATCTCGGGGAGCAGCGCGCAGGTCCCCAGCAGGTCGCGATCGGCATCGTCCAGCGCTTCGTAGACCTGCTCCGCAAGATAGCGATAGACCATCTCGCGCGTCACGGCTTGGACGTTGCGCAGATCGAGCGAACGGATCGACGTCCGCAATGCGAAGCTCAGCGCCGTCGGCCAGCCCGACGTCAGCGCGACCAGCGATTCGAGTTCCTCGTCGCGCACGCCGACGCGCGATGCGCGCGCCGTGCTGCGCGCCTCTTCGGCGGTGAAGGCGAGGTCGCTCTCGTCGACCGCGAGGTCCATCTCCTGATAGGCCAGCCACGAGCCGACCGGCAGATCGAGGAACGACCGCGACGCGATGATCCAGCGCACGCGCCCCTTGGTCCGCTCGACCAGCGACGAGATGAAGGCCGATACCTGCTTCTCGTTCTCCGCGAGGTGCAGGTCGTCGATCACGATCGTGCCGTTGTACGCCTTGATGTGGGCGTGCAACCACATCGCGAGTTCCGCTCCGGCCGTGACCGAATCTCTGGCCGAGTCGTAGGCCGTCGAGAGCGTCTTGCGCGCGTCGGGGGCGATCTCGGAGATCGCGTCGGCGAATCCGCGGACGAAGCCGAGGAGCGAGCCGTTATCGGAACGGAGGTCGTAGCGGACGACCGGATGCGAGACGCCGTCGAGGTATTGCCGCAGCGCCGTCGACTTGCCGTATCCGGCCGGGGCGACGATCAAGGCCACCCGAGACTCCGCGGCCATGGCGATGCGGTCGACGACCCGCGCTCGATAGATCGGCGTGAAAACGCCGCCCGCATCGATCCGTCCATCGGCCCGAACCGGTCGTATCATGAACCCCTGTAGTATCCGGCCGCCTAGGCCTGCGCGTCAAGGGGCGGCCGGTACTCTTCGGTTCCGTCGTAGAAGCCGAGCACGTGCTCCTCGATCTTGAGCATCGCCAGCCGGCGGTCCAGGGCCGCATACTCGCGGGAGAAGTCGACCCGGAAGGCATCCCAATCGGCTTTGGTCTCCCAGACGTCGATGGTCACGTAGATCGACGGATCTGCTGAGTGCCGGAAGAGCCGCGTCCGCCGGAAACCGGGGTGCCGCGCGAAGAGCTTGGCCCAGGGACCGCTCGGCCCGTAGGCGTGCTCGAACGCGCGGACCTGCGACGGATGGACCCGGTAGCGGTAGAAGATCTCGATCATCGGCGCGATGGCGTCGCGAGCGACGGCAGTCCGGCCTTTGCGAGGACCGCGTCGGCGCGCGCCACATCGCCGCGGGCGAACGCCCGATAGCGCGCGACCCGGTCGTCGGTCAGCGCGTGCAGGACGGCGCTCTCGCGCGACTGCTCGGCGGTCGGCGGAGCGAACGATCCGAGATACGTGTCGACCTGGGTCTGGAGCCGTTCGCGCAGGACGTCGGGCAGGAAATCGTCATCCTGGTCGTTCGCCGCGTTCGACGACATCGTCGCGATCAGCTCGCCCGCGCGCGTCCCGACCGCCGCCACGGACGCGGCACCGGCGGCATCGCCGCGTTTCTCGAGCGCCGCGGAACGCAGCGGGGCCTCGGCGACGATCGTCGAGAGCGCGTTGAGCGCGTCGTCGACCCGGCCGATGTCGACGAACGACGCGTGCGTCGCGGCGTGCAGCGCGATCGCCTGGGCCGCGGAGTAGCGCGTGCGCGGGTCGGGCCGCACCACCACCGGCTGCGAGTAGGTCCTTCCGCCGAACGTCACGCGGACGACGTAGCGGCCGGGCACGACCGGCGCGCCGTCGTCGTACCCGCGGTTCCAACGCGGGGCGGCACGCCACGGGACCGGCGGATCCTCGGTCAAGTCCCAGACGAAACGATTGAGCCCGGCGGCATTGCCGGTCTCGGGCACCTGTTTGCCGGCCTCATCGCGGGTCGCGAAGTGCCGCACGACGCGGCCGGCCGCGTCGACGACCACGGCCGTCGGAAGCGTCGCCGACGCGGAGCGCTGATAGAACGTCACGATCGCGCCGTAGGGCGCGCCGACCCCGTCGCGCGGTGTCGCGAACGGCGCGTCCGTCTGCCAGAGCGTCGCGGTCCGGATCGGGAACACGCGCGCGCCGCGAGCGCGAGCGTCGGCCAGACGCTGCAGCGGCGTCGCGTCGTCGAGGATGTAGAGACCGCGGCCGTGCGTCGCCACCAACAGGTCGTTCGCATCGGTCTGCAGGCGCACGTCGCGGACGGAGGCGGGCGGCAGTCCGGCCGTCAGCGCGCGCCAGTGCGCGCCGCGGTCCCACGACGCGTACAGTCCCGTCTCCGTTCCCGCGTAGACGACGTCGCGAGCGCGCGGATCGGCGAGCACCGAACGCGCCTCGATGCCGTCGGGTAGACCCGCATCGATGCGCGCCCAATGCGCGCCGTCGTCGGTCGTGACGAACACGTAGGGAGCGCGGTCGCCGACCATGTGCCGGTCGTAGATCGCGAAGGCCGTTCCCGGCGCCAGGCTCGACGGCGAGATCGAACCGAAGCGTCCCCACGGATGGGTGCGCGCGAACGGCGGCGTGACGTCGCGCCAGTGCTTCCCGGCGTCGCGCGTCAACTGGACCAGGCCGTCGTCGGTGCCGATCCAGATCTCGCCGCGCGTCGCCGGCGACGGCGCGATCGTCAGGATCGTGTCGGACGTCTCGGCCCCCGTGCCGTCGAGCGTGATGCCGCCGGTGACGACCTGATGCGCGGGCTCGTCGCGGGTGAGGTCGGGCGAGACGACCCGGTAGCGATAGCCGCGATCGCGCGTCGCGAAGAGCACGTTCCCGCCGACGTAGGCCGTGTGCCCATCGAACGGATCGAACGCGACCGGGGTCTCCCAATTGAACCGGTACCGCAGCGCGCGCGGATCGATCACGTTCTGATCGCGCGAATACGGCGCGACCGAGCGCGTCTCGCCGGTGCGCAGATCGTGGATGAAGAGAGCGCCGGCGAAGTTGCCGCCGCCGGACGACTCCCACACCAGGTTCGCATCGAGCGGATCGAACAGCGCCCAGGTGCCGTCGCCGCCTCCGGCGCGGCGCCAGTCGGCGGCATTGACCCCGCCGCCGTGCGGGTCGGCCGGCGCGCAGTACGTGCCGTTGTCCTGGAGCGCGACGCAGACCGAGTAGTCCGCGCCGCGCGAAGCGCCGACGTGGTAGGCCTGCGAGATCGGGATGGTGTTGCGCCACAGCCAGCTCGCGCCGCCGTCATTGGAGAGGCCGACGCCGCCGTCGTTCGCCTCGATGATCCGCCGGCCGTCGGCCGCGACCCACAACGCGTGGTGATCGCCGTGAAGCTCGCGGCCGGTCGTCGCGAAGGTCGCGCCGCCGTCGGTACTGACCGTCAGATGCACCGAGACCGACCACACGCGATCGGCATTCGCCGGATCGACGAATACGCGGTTGAAATAGAACGGCCGCTCGTCGATGAGCGTGTCGCGGCTGCGCGCCGTCCAGGTCGCACCCCCGTCGTCGCTGCGCCAGAGCAGGCCTTGCTTCGACTGGATGACGGCGTAGATGCGGCGAGGATCCGAAACGCCGGCGGCGAGACCGATGCGTCCGAGCGTGTCGGTCGGCAGGCCGTTGCCGTTCAGTCGCGTCCAGGTCGCGCCGTCGTCGTCGGAGCGGTAGAGTCCGTCGCCGGGGCCGCCGCTCTGGAGCGACCACCCGGTGCGGCGGTACTGCCAGATCCCGGCGAAGAGCGTATCCGGCTTCGCGCTCGAGCGCACCAGATCCGAGGCGCCGCTGCTCGGCCCGACGTAGAGGGTTTTCTTCCAGGTCGCGCCGCCGTCGGTGGTGCGGTAGATCCCGCGATCGACGTCGTCGGCGAACGGATCGCCCAAGACCGCGACCGCGACGTCGTTCGGATCCCGCGGATCGATCGAGATGGCGGAGATCAGCGCGTCGTGCAGCGGGAGCACGCGGGTCCACGAGCCGCCCCCGTCGGCGGTCCGGTAGAGGCCGTCGCCCTGGGTCACGTCGTTGCGCGGATTGGCCTCGCCGGTACCGACCCAGACCACGTCGACGTTCTTCGGATCGATCGCGATCGCGCCGATCGACGCGACCGACTGCTTGTCGAAGACCGGTCGCCACGACTGCCCGCCGTTGGTGCTCTTCCAGACGCCCCCGCCGGCGGCGCCGGCGTAGTAGAGGCGCGGGTCCGCATCCGTCCCGGCGACCGCGCCGAGCCGTCCGCCGGAGACCGCAGGCCCGAGAGACCGGAACGCGGCCGCGTCCAGCGACGGCGTCGCGCCGACAGCGACCCCCGTGAAGGCCGCGCCGACGATGAAGGCGGAGAGCAGCGTACGCACCATTGGACCGCTCTTAGCCGTGCGGGGCCGGATTCACTTTACGAACGGACCGGGATCCGGCACGTCGCCTTTGCCGAGCCGTTGCGAGAGGTAGTAGGCGATCAGCGCGCCTTCCCACTCCAGTCGCGGGGCGAGCCATGCCCGCTCGGGCGGGCACGTCACCTCGCCGAGTTCGATCACCAGCGCGCCGTGGGCCGTCCGCACCTGACGGAAGCCGTAATAGTTGCGTAGATTTCCGGTGAAGTCGTCGGGCATGAACGCGAACGGGAAGTAGCGAGCGTACAGCGCGCGCCAGGCCGCCGCCGCCGGCTTGTCGCTCTCGCGATGGTAGCCGATCGAGGCGCCCGTCGAACACGGCACGTCGTTCCCGTCGAAGTGGATGAAGACGGCCGCTCCGGCCTGGTACGTCCCGTCGAAGTCGGCGGGCAGCCGCGCGACCGTGATCCCGTGCGCGCGCAAGATGCGGGTCGCGGCGTCGGCCACGACCGGCGTCCACTGCCGCTCGCCCAGCGCGCCGAGGTTGCACTTGTGGCGCGGGAAGCGCGGACAGCTCTCCGGCCGCCCCTCGTGGCCGGCCGAGACGATCACGTCGACCACGATCGGGGTGGCCGTCGGTGCGGGCGCGGGCGCCTGCCCGACCAGCGCGGCCAACAGCGCCAGGCCGGCGATCACGAACCGCTCCCGACCAGCGCGACCAGCGCGGGCGACGGATCGCACTGCAGTTCGGCCTGGAGGGTCTCGCGGTACTGCCGGAAGTGCCGCAGCGCGGCGGCCCGATCGCCGAGCAGCAAGTACGCGCGGATCGCGATCTCGCGGGCCGGTTCGTCGCACGGATCGTAGGCGATCATCTCGTGCGCGAGCGCCAGCGCATCCTGCGCTCCGCCACTCTCCAACGCGTGCGCCGCCAACCGCATCGCGACCTCGAGCCGCAGTTCCCCGATATGCCGTTCGGTCGGCTCGAACCACTGCCACGACCGCATGCGCGAAGGACGCGGCTCGCGCAGCCGCGCGTAGGACTCGCGGAGCGCCTCTCGCTCGACGTCGCCGACCGTGCCGCGCGCGCGGACGGCCGCCACCAGCCGGTCGATCTCCCAGAGGTCGACCCAGGCGTCGTCGTGGAGCCGATAGCCGTCGCCGCTGCGCACGATCGCCCCCTCGCAGCCGAGGTGCGCGCGCAGCCGGTGCAGGCAGACCGACAGCGCGTTGCGGGCCGCATAATCGTCGAGCTCCGGCCAGAGCATGTCGGCCAGGCGGGCGCGCGACACGGTCTCGCGGCGAAGCGAGAGCGCCACCAGCAGCTCGAGCTCGCGATCGGAGAGCGTCACCGGCGTTCCGGCGCTCGTCACCCGGCCGCTGGTCAGTTCGATCTCGAGAGGCGGCGACCGGCGCTCGCGTTCGCGCGAGAGTCGCGCGACGAACGCGTCGAGCATGCCGTGATCGCCGTCGCGCGCGGCGATCGATGCGACCGCCTTCTGCAGGGCGGGCGAGTCGCAGCGCGCGGCGCAGCGGGCCGCGCGCTCCATGTGGGCGGCGAACTGCTCGGGTTCGAACAGCGCGACCGCGATGGCGGCCAGACATTCCGTGAACGGCGCGCGGTAGAGTTCCGCCGCCGAGAGCGCCGAGAACGCCAGCCGGGCGGCGTCCTGCGCGTCGGTCGCGTCCCCGCACGCGATCAGCCGGCCGACCGCGACGTACTTGAGCAGATCGACCTCGGCCGGCTCGGCCGCGCGGCCGCGCGCGACCGCCGCGAGATAGGCGAAGCCGCGGATCCCGAGGCGCTCGACGTGTTCTTCGAGCTCGACCGCATAGCGCGCGAAGGCCTCTTCTTCGCCCGCCAACCACGCGCCGATGGCCGCTTCCGTCAGGTCGAACGCGACGAAGTTCGAGAGGACCGAGCGGCGCGCGTGTTCGAGCGCCCGATCGATGAACTGCCGTTCCATCGCGCGTTCGCCCCGGACGCGCGCGATGTCGGCGCCGAGCGTGAGCAGCGTGCCGGATGCCATCACGTCCATCTGCTGGACCAGCGGCAACGCCAGCATCAGCTGTTTCTCGGCCTCGTCCAGGCGTCCCAGACGGGCGATCAGCAGCGCGCGGACGTAGGCGACGTAGCCGTCGAGCAGGGAGCGCGGCTCTTCGGGGACGCCGTTCTCCCGGGCGAACGCGTCGATCATCTCGATCGCCTCTTCGAACATCCCGACGTACGACATGAAGAGCACGCGGAAGACGAAGATGTAATACCGTTCGATCGGAGACGTCTCGGGCGGGAGGGTGCGGTAGATCGCCTCGGCCTCTTCGAGCATGTCCTCGGTGTCGACGCAGAACAGGCGCATCATCGCGGTCACGCCCCACAGCCGCGGGTAGGTGCGGACCTGCGACCGCTCGAGCGACGAGAGCGCGCGGGCATACTCCATGGATGGGCTGTGATCGCGGATGACCTCGTGCCGGCCGAGCGTCTGCGCGGCCGCGGCCTGATCGCCGCGGGCGAGATGCAGTTCGGCGGCGCGGACGTAGGAGCCCTGGGCGGCGTACCGCTCGGCGACCGCCGAGAGCAGCGCGCCGCGCTTCTCCTCGCGGTGCTCGAGCAGCAGCGACGCGAGCAGCGGGTGCACGGCCAGCGTGCCGTCGGCGTTGCGGGCCGCGAACGGCGACTCTTTCGCGAACTCCGCGATCTCGTCGGCGATGGCGGCGTCGTCGAGCGCGAACGAGACGTCGAGCGGCGTCGCGCGCGGGATCGAGGCCGCGGCGAAGAGCGCGTCGACGGTGCGCTGGTCCAGCGACGAGAGCACCTCGTCGACCAGGTAGTCGTGCAGCTCTTCGAAGGCGACGTCGTCCAGGCGCGAGAGCAGCTTCTCCATCCGGCCTTCGGCCGCGAAGCGCTTGACCAGGAAGATCGCGATCGGCCAGCCTTGCGAGACCGCCAGGATGCGGTCGAGGGTGGCGTCGTCGACGTGCGCGCCGAAGATCGAACGGATCTCGTCGCGATCGAAGGCGAGATCGACGGCCCGCAGCACCATGATCTCGTGCGGCGGCGCGAACCGGGTGAGGTGCAGGCGCAGCGACTCGCGCGAGCAGACGACGATCGAACGGCCGGGCGGACGCTGCGCCAACAAGCGGGCGAAGAAGTCGCGCGCCGACGGCGAGTGCGCGAGATGTTCGGCGTTCTCGAAGACCAAGGTCGTGCCGTCGGTCGGTTCGCGCCACGCCTCGAGCGCCAGCCGGACGCGCTCGGAGACCGAGGTGCCGCCGTCGCCCAGCATCAGCTCGCGTTGGGTCAACGCGCCGACCCGGTCGGGCGACTCGATCGCGAGCGCCGGGATCAGGCGGCGCGCCAGGTCGAGGTCGTCGGCGACGCCCGCGCAATCGCAGATGGCGTAGCCCGCGCGGTGACCCAGCAACTGCCTGGCCAGCGTCGATTTTCCGAAGCCGGCCGGTGCCACCAGCGCGACCAGGGTCGGGCGGACCCGCTCGAGTCGCTCGAGGAGGCCACTCCGCCGGACCTCCGGTCCGGGCGCCTGCTCTTCCATGCTCCCTTTCATGTAAGCGGTCTGTAAGCGATCGGCTGTGGGCCGTAAGTCCCAGGAAAGCTGCCGGGGATACGCTTCTCCCATCACCGGACCCGACCTTCGCCGCCCCACCCGAGGAGTCAACCATGATCGCCATCCCCGCGAGCCCCTATCGCGCCAAGGTCCAGATCGTCGGACGCGACCCCAAGCTGACCGAGGCCCTCTCCCGCCTGATGGACCTCGATGCCGGCCTCTCCGTCGCCGCGCGCACCAGCACGGCCGCGCCGGTCGGAAGCGTTCGCCCGGACGTCCTTCTCTATACCGACGATCCCGCAGCGGCCGGTCCGACCCTGGACTTCACCCGCAACGCCTCGCCCGGCACGGTGGTCTGCGTTCTGGACGCGTTGCGCGACCTGACGGTCGGGGAGTTCCTGAACGCGATCAAGGCGATGGCCCCGGGCGCGTCGCGCCACCTGCAACCCGTCCCGGGTGCGCCGGCCGTGCGCGACATGCGCGCGTTGCTCTCCGAACGCGAACTCGAGGTCGTGCGCCTGGTCGCCGAAGGACTCTCCAACAAGGAGATCTCGTCGCGGCTCTCGCTCAGCGACAAGACCGTGAAGAACCACATCTCGCACATCCTGGCCAAACTCAACCTGACCGCCCGGACCCAGGTCGCCGTCATGGCCCTGCGCGCGGGAATCGCCCGCTGAGCCGCTAGGCGGCCCGCCCGACCGAGCCGCCCTCGACCCGAAGCCGCCGCGAGCGGCCGCCATCGAGATCGCAGACGACGATGCTCTCGATGGCGGCCGCTTTGCAATTCCGGGCGGCGACCCGGATGCGCCGGAATAATTCGAGCCGGCGGCCGTCGCGGGGGATCGCCCGGAGCACGACCGCATGGTACCGGCCGTCCTTGCCGCGGACGATCGCGTCGAAGGGTTTGGCCGCCGGACCGACCGCTATCAGATCCCGCGACCGGACGCCGAACAGCCTGGTCGCTACCCGAAGCTCGAGAAAGCCGCGCAGCCCGCGCAGGATCCGGTCGCGCTGGGCGAACAGCAAGGCCGGGCGGATGCCGTCGGGCGTCTTCAATTGGACGGCCCGCTCGAACCGGACCAACGCATCGCCGACCAGGGCGCTGGGCGTCGGCCGCTTCCCGGCGGCGAGGGCGGCGATCACGGCATTGCGCATAGCGGCATCGGCGACGCGGGGTAGACGTTGGGCGGCTAGTAGGGCATCCATCTCGCCGTCATGCTACGGTCCCCAAGTGCCAAGTGGGTGGCATTATGGAAATGCCAGGCGTATGGCATCCTCGTCCCATACTATGAGGCCACGATGCTGCGGATAGCCGGCGAGATCGCCTACTCGGCGACCGACCTCAATAACTACCTGGCCTGCGAGCACCTGACCGCGCTCGAGCGGCAGGTCGCGGTCGGCGCGATGCAGCGGCCGAAGGTCGACCGGCCGCAGGCCGACGTCCTGCGCGAATTGGGCGAGGCGCACGAGCGGCGCTATCTGGCGCGGCTGATCGAGGACGGCATCGAGGTCGTCACTGTCCCGCGGCCGGAACGCGGGGCCGTGCCGCACGCAGCGGCCGAAGCGACGATCGCGGCGATGCGCGCCGGCGCGCCGGTCATCTACCAGGCCGCCTTCTTCCACGACCGCTGGCTCGGCTATGCGGACTTTCTGCTCCGCGTCGACGGAGCGTCCGCGCTCGGCGATTATCACTACGAGGTCGGCGACACCAAGCTCGCGCGCACGTCCGAACCGTACTTCATCCTCCAGCTCTGCAACTACAGCGAGCACGTCGCGCGCGTACAAGGCGTGGCCGCCCGCCGCATGCACGTGATCCTCGGCGACGGCCGGACCGAGTCGTTCGAAGTCGCCGACTTCGCGGCGCATTACCGCGCCGTCAAAGCACGTTTCCTGGCGACGATGGAACGCGGCGCCGCGACCGCGCCCTATCCGATCCTGCACTGCGATCTCTGCTCGTATCAGGCCAAGTGCGACGCCGAGCTCGACGCGGCCGATTCGCTCGCCAGAGTCGCGCGGATCATGCGTCTCCACGTCGACCGGCTCACCGCCGCCGGCATCTCGACCCTCGAAGCGCTCTCGTACGCGCAACCGGACGATCACCCGGCCAACATCCGCCCGCCGATCTTCGAGACGCTTCGCCGCCAGGCGCGTCTCCAGCGCGAGCATCGGGACGCCCTCGCGGCCGGTATCGCGCGGCCCAACACGGTCGAATTGCTCGAGATCGATCCCGAGCTGCCGCAACCGCGGGCGTTCGGACTCTTGCCGGTCCGCGACGAGGGCGATCTGTTCTTCGACATGGAGGGCGACCCGTATTACTCCGAGGGAGATCGCTGGTTCGGCGGCGAGAGCGGGCTCGAGTATCTGTTCGGCGTCTACACGCTCGACGGCGCGTTCACGCCGTTCTGGGGCTGCGACCGCGAAGGCCCGGGCGCTCCTCGCCACCGCTTCCACGAGAAACTTGCGTTCGAAGCGTTCGTCGATTTCGTGATGGCGCGTCGCGCCGCGTACCCGTCGTTCCACATCTATCACTATGCGCCGTACGAAGTGACGGCGATGAAGCTGCTGAGCGAGCGGCACCACACGCGCGAGGACGAGATCGCCGATCTGCTGCGTGAAGAGCGTTTCGTCGATCTCTATAAGGTGGTGCGTCAGAGCATCGCGGTCGGCCAGCCGCACTACGGCATCAAGTACCTCGAACGGTACTACGAAGACCAGCAGCGGACCGGCGTCATGAAGGGCGACGACTCGATCGTCGAGTTCGAACGCTGGCTCGGCAGTCGCGCGGCCGGTGCGCCCGAGCGCGCCATCCTCGACGATATCGAGCAATACAATCGCTTCGACTGCGTCTCGACCGAGCATCTGCTGACGTGGCTGTGGTCGCTGCGGGCCGATGCGCCCTCGATCGAACCCCGCCCGATCGAGCCGCCCAAACCGGTCTCGCCGCAACGGCAGGCTTTGCTCGACGACATCGCCGCCACCTCGGAGCGCCTGCGCGCGCTCTTGCCCGACGACCTCGTGGCCGACGACGTCGCGAAGCTGCCCGAGCGCATGCGCGCCGCGTGGCTGCTCGGCGAGTTGCTGCAATATCACGAACGCGAACGGCGCCCGGCCTGGTGGGAATACTTCGATCTGCTCGCGGCCTACGCCGACGATCCGGGTGTCGCCGTCGAAAGCGCCTCGGCGATCGGCGATCTCACCGTCGTCGAGACGACCGGCGAGGGGATCGTCCTCGCGTTTCCACCGCAGAACCACAAGATCGAGCCGAAATACGTCAAGGACCTCGCGACCGGGGAGCCCGCCGGCAGAGTCGTCCGCATCGACGACGAGCACGGGCTGCTCGTCTGGAAGCCGAGTCGCGGCGGAACGCTCGAACCGCCGCGCGCGATCGTGCAGTTCACCGAGATCAGTTCCGAGGCGCTGGTGCGCTCTCTGATCGCCCTCGCGGAGCGCCTGCTCGCATCGAACGGAGCGAACGTACCGGACGAAGCGGCCTTCGATCTGCTCCTGGCGCGGGCGCCGCGCTTGCACGGCGCCGGTCGCGGGAGCATCGTCCAGCCGAACCTCACCGACGCGCCCGGCGTCGCCGCGGTCGTCGATGCGCTCGACACGACGTGTCTGCCGATCCAAGGTCCGCCCGGGACCGGGAAGACGACGAAGGCCGCCGCCATCATCGCCGGTCTGATCGAACGCGGGATGCGGGTCGGGATCGCGGCCCCATCGCACGCGGTCGCCCACAACCTGCTCGACCGCATCGGCGCGCACGCAGCCGACCGCGGTACCGGCTACTCGGTCGCGCACAAAGGCAGCGCCGAGCACGCGTACGTCCCGAACGCGCGGGCCCTGCCGGGGTTCGCGTCGGTCGTCGAAGACGTGGATCCGATCGACGTGCCGCAGATCGTCTCGGGGACGGCGTGGCTCTTCGCCAAGCCGGAACTGCGCGGAACGCTGGACTATCTGTTCGTCGATGAAGCCGGGCAGTTGCCGCTCGCCAACGCGCTCGCGATGGCCCCTGCGGCCAAGAACGTCATCCTGATCGGCGATCCGCAACAACTCGCTCAGGTCTCGAAGGCCGCGCATTCCGGTCCGGCCGGCGCATCCGCGCTCGCGCATCTGCTCGGCGACGACGCGACCATCCCGCCCGATCGGGGCGTCTTTCTGGACACCACTTACCGCATGCACGGTGACGTCTGCGCGTTCGTCTCGCAGATCTCGTACGGCGGGCGCCTGCATCAGGACCCGGTCTGCGATCGGCAGAGCGTCGAGTCGCCCGGCCTCTCCGGCACCGGCCTGCGCACCATCGCGGTCGCGCACGAGGGCAACACGTCCGCCTCGCACGAGGAGGCCGAACGGATCGCCGCCGAGATCGAACTGCTGCTCAAAGGCGAGATCGTCGACCGCAACGGCGACCGTCGAGCGATGCGCCCGTCCGACATCATCGTGGTGACGCCCTACAACGCCCAGCGACGGCTGGTGGAGCGGATCGTCCGCGCGCGGGTCGGAGACGGCATCGAGGTCGGAACGGTCAACAAGTTCCAGGGACGCGAAGCCTACGTGGTGTTCTACACGATGGCGTCGTCGGGCGGCGAGACCATCCCGCGCGGCACCCAGTTCCTGTTCGAGCGCAATCGTCTCAACGTGGCAATCTCGCGCGCCCACGCGCTCGCGGTCTTGGTCTTCTCGCCGGCCTTGCTCGAAGCCCGGACGGCCAGCATCGATGCGATGCGGCTGATCAACGGGCTGGATCTGTTCGTCGAGATAGCAGCCAGCCGATAAGCGCCGTCATCGCGACGGTCGCGAGGATGCAGAAGATCATCGCGGCGCGCATGCCCGAGACGAACGACGCGTCGAGCATCGGTTCGAGCACTGCGGCCGTAACGCCGGGTGGCGGTGAGGCGAGCAGCGAGAACGCACCGCCGTGGTGGATCGTGAGCGCGGCCGTGCGGATCGTCGCGGGCGCGTCGCCCGATCCCGAGAGGCTGGCGGTGACGCCGAGCGCCATGCTCGCGGCGATCATCGCGCCGAGGATCGCGATGCCGATCACGCCGAACACGCTGCGCGAGAGCGCCATCGCGCCGGCGGCGAAGCCCTGGTCGGCCTCGTCGCAGACCCGCATGCCGGCGGCCTGGGCCGGCGTGAAGACCGCGCCCCAGCCCAGGCCCATCACGAACAGCGCGCCGGCCACCTCCCAGGCCGGAGTCGAGACGGTGAACGCGAGCATCCAGAGCATGCCCAGCAGGCTGACGCCGAGCGCGATCATCGTGGTCGCGAACAGGCCGACCGCGCGATCGAGCCGCGCGCTGAGCTGATTGGCCGCGAAGAACGCGACGTTGCTCGGCATCAGGTAGAAGCCGGCCGCGAGCGCGCTCACGTCGAGCACGTTCTGGAGGTAGAGCGTGCAGACCAGCATGATGCCGAACCAGCCGAAGTTCAGGATGCCGATGGTGAGCGCGGCGCCGTTGAAGACCGGCAGCTTGAAGTAGGCGAGCTTGATCATCGGGTGCGCCGTGCGCCGCTCGTGCGCGATGAAGACGGCCATCAGCACGACGAAGACCGCGAACGCGGTCACGATCGGCGGCGCGAACCAGCCGGTCGCGTTCCCTTCGATCATCGCGAAGCTCAGCGCCATCAAGGCCAAGATGCTGGCCGCCTGTCCGGCGTAATCCATCCGCGGCGCCGCCGCGAGCCTGCCGCTCTCCACGAACGGCAGCGTCGCCGCGACCAGCGCGCCGAGCGCGACCGAGACGTAGAAGACGGACGGCCACGCATACGCATGCACCAAGATGCCGCCGAGCACCGGGCCGACGACCGCGCCCAGGCCCGCGACCATGGCGAACGCGCGGACCGCGTCCTCGCGCTCGTCCGGGCCCGGCGCCATCGCGACCAGGATCGCGACCGGCAGCGAGAGCAGGGCGGAGCCGAAGATCCCTTGGAGGCCGCGCGCGACGATCAACGGGATCGCGCCGGGCGCGAGCGCGCATGCCAGCGTCGCGAGCGTGAACCCGCCGACGCAGATCGTCAGCACCCGCTTGCGTCCGTACAGGTCGCCGAGCGTGCCGGCCGCGATCGTGAAGCCCCCTTCCATCAGCGGATAGATGCTCACGATCCACTGCTGGTCGGCGATGCCCGCGTGGAGCGCGCGCTCGATCGACGGCAGCGCCAGATAGATGACGCTGATGTTGACGACCGCGACCAGGCCCGCCAGGTACATGCCGAGGCGGGCGATCTTCAGACGCGAGGAAGCGGTCATATGCTGCGCTTCGATGGATACGAAAAGAGGCCCCGCTTGCGCGGAGCCTCTCGTCCTTCCAGACGCGGTGACGGCTAGAGATCTTCCGGGTTGATGCCCTTGATCTTATCGTACTGGGTCTTCTTGGGCGGCGCGTGGACGCTCGTGTGATCGTCGTACTCGCCTTCGTACTGGACCGTCAGCGGCTCGCGATTGCGCTCGTAGGCGCTCACCAGACGGCTCATGCCGTCGCCGTTGCCGCCCATCACCTCGGCCAGGGCCGCGTCGTCCGCCGTCATCGTCGGCATGCCGGCATAGATCTGGTCGAACGGGGTGGTGCGCGGACGTCCCTCTTCGTCGATGTCCTGACCTTCCGGCTGGATCTCGATGTTGCGGTAGCGCGACATCCCCGTTCCGGCCGGGATCAGTTTCCCGATGATGACGTTCTCCTTGAGCCCGAGCAGCGGGTCGTGCTTGCCCTTGATCGCGGCGTCCGTCAGGACGCGCGTCGTCTCTTGGAACGACGCGGCCGAGAGGAACGACTCGGTCGCGAGCGACGCCTTGGTGACGCCGAGCAGGACCGGGTTCGCGGTCGCGATCTGGCCGCCGGTCTGTTTGATCTTGGCGTTGGCCTCGGCGAACGCCGCGACCTCGATCAGCTGGCCCGGCAGCATCACGGTGTCGCCGCCTTCGACGATCTTCACCTTGCGCAGCATCGAACGGACGA
>Ga0207667_10003799_pt1 | contig 18581 bp, 24 predicted proteins | sample KBSCornC52_FD_184301 | JGI IMG/M metagenome (GOLD analysis project Ga0207667, IMG submission 184301) | Corn rhizosphere microbial communities from Kellogg Biological Station, Michigan, USA - KBS Corn C5-2 (SPAdes) (version 2) | ecosystem: Host-associated > Plants > Roots > Rhizosphere > Soil ...
CCCACGGCCGCTCCCTGAGCGGCCGTTGTATTTTCAGGCAAGCGATTGGTTTAACGTACGAATCCGGCCGTCCAAGAATAGTTATGCCCGGTGACTCCGCAGCCCTCATGATATAGGAATAAGTTCCCAATATTGCACTTTGCGGACCCAAGGTCGGGGGTGCTAGATGAGTAGGGCGCGGGCCACTATTCAGCCCGGCAAGCTGTGGAGCTTGTTGGAAATCATGCTGAAAAAGGCAGGGCTAGAGTTCGGTCAGGCGTTCTCAAACATCGGCATGGTGCTGGCCATGGCGGAGATGTCGGCCAACAAAGGGCTCGATGGTTCTGGACACCTTGCCAGCGCTGCGCGGGACACACTCAGCAATCTCAAGCGTGTATGCATCCTGACCGATATGGAGGATGTATTTCCCGAGATCGATAGGTTCGGAGCCGCCATAGAGGTACCTACGGACGTAAAAGATATGGCCTCCCGGATGCGCCACCTCCGTGACCGGCTTTTTGATGACCTCGCGTCTGAGTACTTTGTTCAGCTTCGAAAAGAGCACGTCGAGTTCTATGAACAGCCCGCGCTGTTTGGAGAGACGGTCAACGCCAAATTCAAAGTGGCCAAAGACGACATTCGAAACGCAGGCACATGCCTAGCCCTCGAACAGCCGATGGCGACGATCTTCCACCTGATGCGTGTTTTAGAAATCGCCATAAATAGTCTGGCCCGTCGCCTGAAGGTCAACGTGTCCCCTAAAGATACCTGGGGGATGATCCTCAACAACATGACGAACGCCATAGGCAAAATGCCGGAAAAAACCCCTGCACAAAAAGCGAAGAAGGAACGCTGGTCCGAACTACGCACCATGCTTTTCCATGTCAAAGAGGCGTGGCGCGACAACTCACTTCATGCCCGCCGAAAGTCTGCGACATTGTCGGAATCGCGTGAGATTTTCGATGCTGTCCGTGCCTTCATGAAGCACCTAGCGGCCTTGTAATACGAGAGGGGCCGGACTCGTAGCCCGACCCCTCTATCGCTATCCTAGACGGTGCCAACCAGATCTAGGAGCGAAACGAAATGGTAGAGCCCAACAAGCCCAAACCAAAATCAACTATCAACCCAAAGGTGAAGCAGCAGCAGGTCATCGATCTCAAACGGATTTCGCGGGAGATTCCAGACGACGTGAAGGTCGCAATGGCCGGTGCGATCATGGCGTTCTCTTCACTCGACGTAGCCGCTGAGATGTTCATCTGGGATATCTTCGGCCTCAATCCTGATGACGGAAAGCTGCTAACTCCGCCGGACACCAAAGACCGTTTCGACTTGGCGAGGAAGTTCTCCGACCGGTACGCAATCCCGATACACGAGGATGAACAGAAAGCAGCCGATGCATGGTCGCTCATTCGCATCATCATCGAAGCCCGCAACAAAATGGCGCACGGCATCTGGAACATGATCGATGACAAAACGCCTATTGCGGTCTCATTCCGGATTCCGACCGAACTAGGAACGATCAACAGCGAGCACTTTTCGATTGATCGGATGAACGAGATTCAGTCGAGTTGCTGGAAGCTGAAGTTGGCGTTTGAGAGGATGTCGAAAGCCGCTCAAACATTGCCTCGAACACCTCTCGCGCAACGTCCTCCGACCCCATCCAACCCTCCCGAACATCCCGTAGATGGCGGTCAATAATATCGGCTCCTGCTTGTTCCATCTGCCGAGTGATAGCGAACGCCATGACAAGCGCCTCCAATGCGCGTAAAAGGGTTACGCGCTAGAGGCATCTAGCAATGGTTTCAGGGCCAACGGGTGCGAACCGTTGGCCCTTACTTTTTGAGCTTTGGCGGCGCGATCTTGCCGACCGCTTTGTCCAACGTCTCGCTGGTCGCGCCGACCTCATCGGCGGCTTCTAGGAACCGCTCGAACTGTGGCTTTTGGTCCACCGGCGGCGCAGCCGTTGCAGGCGGAACGCCCTTAACTTTGGGCTTTCTATCAGCCATCTGGGATCACCCTCTAGCAGTCGTTCGATAGGTCAGGCGCTTGCCGACGATACCCTGCAACGCGATGTCCGCGCGCTCGATGTCGTTGACGCCCAGCTTGACGCGGTTGTTGTAGCGGAAATCGAACTCGCTCAGGTAGCGGTGCAGGTTCTTTTCGGCGCAGTGCTGATAGACGCCGGTCATGCCGCGCTTGAAGATGGAGAAGAAACCCTCGACCGAATTGGTAGTCACGTCGCCACGCGCATACTCGCGAGCGCCGTGGTTGACGGTCTCGTGGTCGGCAAACTGCATTTCGAGGCCGGCGTAGAGGCGGCTTTCGTCGGTGTGAATGCGGGTCTCGGCTTCGATGTTCTGGCGCACGATGCCGGTCACGGTTGCCTTGTCGGCATTCTCGACGTGGAAGCTGCGGACCTTGCCGCCACGCTCGACCAGCGAGATCACGGCGCGCTTGCGGGCCGGACGGTTCGGCTTGAGATATGGGCGGCCCTTGCGCTGCGGCGACGGCTGCGGGTTCTTCATGCGACCGAAATAGGTCTCATCGGCCTCGACCACATTGCCGTTGCCGCCAAGCATCGAGGGGGCACCATCGCGCATTGCCTCGCGGATGCGGTGCGACATGAACCAAGCGGTCTTGAGGGTCACGCCCAAGATGCGGCTGAGTTGGTTCGAGCTGAAACCCTTCTTCGATGAAGTCAGCAGCGCCACCGCCTGAAGCCAGATGTTCAGCGGGACGTGCGATGCCTCAAACACGGTGCCCACGGTGACGCGGAACTGCTTGCGGCACTGGTAGCACTTCAACACGCCAATGCGGGTGCTCTTGCCTTCCATGCGGCTGATCCGCTCGACACCACCGCAATGGGGGCACACCGGACCATTCGGCCAAACGCGCGCCTCTAGGTAGGCATAGGCGGCTTCTTCGTTCTGCAAGTGCGGGGCTGAAAGGGTGCTGGCCATTTGGGGACCTCATCAACGGGGCGCGGGGTCTAACTCGTTGCCGCCCATTTGTTAATAGGTATATAGTCCTCAGATATGGGTCCGTCAAGTGCAATATTGGGAATAAGTTCCTATTCATGGTGATGTTGCATGAAGGCCACGCATAACAAATGCCCTTTCAGGACGCTTTCGGCGCGCAGCCGCTTTCGCTTTGAACGACTTCGGCGCGACCCGGTGGCGTTCGCCCTCGTCGAGCGCCTCGCACGCATGCGGCGGGTGTCGCTGCGCGACCTGCTGCAGCAGAGCCGGGGGTCCGATCACGCGGCGCTGACCCGGCAGATGGGGATGTACCTCGTCCACGTCGTGCTGAGCCGGCCGCAGGACGCCGTCGGCGGCCTGTTCGACCGCAACCCGCGAACCGTGTCGTACGCCTGCAAGGTGATCGAGCAGATGCGCGACCGCGATCCCGCCATCGAGGCCGAGCTCGCGACGATCGAATCCGAGGGCTGGGGCCGCTGCCTGCCGCCGGCCGGCATGGCCAGGGACGAGAGTGCGGGGCGGGCACCCGTGGAGGCCGCCGATGCCGCGTGATCTCCAGCTCCAGCGCTTCGTGCGCAGCCTGCTCGGCGGCGGGACCGCTACCCGCGACGGCAGCCTCTATCGATCGGGCGGCGGCCAGTCGGCGGATGCGGCCGTCGTCGAAGGCCTGATCAGCGCCGGCGGGCTCGCCGGCGACGGCACGAGCTGTCGCGCCAATGCCGAGACGCGGACGTGGCTCAAGCGGGCACAACTCGATGCCGACGCGTTCGCGGGGCAGCATCGGCAGGAGCAGGTGATGCCGGATGGCGCGACGGTGAACCTTGCCGAGAGTCCACTGAGCCGCCTGGCGGCGGCTTCCGGCGGCCAACCCCCGTTCCTCGACCGGCATCAGGTGGAGGCGGGCGAGCGCGTGCGCCGGCTGGTCGAGCGCGCGCAATTGCAGCCGCGCCTGACCATGGCGTACTCGGCTTCGCGCACCGCGGGCAATCGGCAGCAGGCGGCGAGCGACATCTCCGATCTCGCGGCCGACGCGCGGCGCGACCTGGCGCGCATCCACGCGGTGTTGCCGCGTGACTGTGCCGGCGTGGTGCTCGATGTCTGCGGGCTGCTCAAGGGGCTGCAGGAGGTCGAGCGCGACCGCGGCTGGCCGCGGCGCAGTGCCAAGCTGGTGCTCAGGATCGGGCTCGAGCAACTGGCGCAGCATTACGGACTGGGTTCGGTCGCGCGCGGCGCCGAAGCGGGGCGGAAGCGGAGCTGGATGGGCGAGGGGGCCCGGCCGATGCAGTTCGGCTGAAACTTTGCCTGTCGCGTTTCCGATCCCCGGATCAAGTCCGGGGCGCAAAGTGGTGTCCCCTTTTGCTGGAAACGCTCCGGGCTCAGGCGGTGGTGAGCGCCCGCGCCTCGGCCCGAATGCGGTTACCATGGCGACGAGCCCGTTGGAGCGCTGGGTCGAGAGGTGCTCGCGCAGGCCGAGCTCGTCGAAGATGGCGATCGCATCCGTATTGGCGATCTCCTCCGGCGTGCGACCGGAATAGAGCGCGATGAGGATCGCGGCGAGGCCTCGGACGATCATGGCGTCCGACTCGCCGCGATAGCGGAGCAGCCGCCCGTCACGCTCGCTGACGAGCCACACCTGCGAGACGCAGCCATTGACCTTTGTCGCCGTGTTCTTCTCGCTTTCGGCAAGCGGCGGCAGCGTCTGGCCGAGCTCGATGATGTAGCGGTAGCGGTCCTCCCAATCGTCGAGGAAGGACAGATTTTCGGCGATCTCAGTGAAAGCGGCGGGGTGCGGCATGCCGAGTATGTAGGGCACGCCCGGCGCGGACGCCAGCCGGTTCAGCCGCCCTTGCCGTTGCCCGACTGCCTGCCGTTCGGACCGCCATTGCCGTTGGCGCTTCCGGAGTTGCCCTTGCCGTTGCCCGAGCCCTCGTTTCCGTTTCCGCCGCTATTGCTGTTGGCGGAGTTCTCGCCGCCCGACTTGCCCTTGGCGGATTGGTCCGAGGCCTTGCCCTTGGCGCCGGTTGTCACGGGCTTGCCGTCGCGACCGATGACCGCGGGGAGATCGCCGCTGCCGCTGACGGCGAGATCGTCGTCGCCCTTGGCTGTATCGACCGTCGCCGATTGGCCGACGGCGATCAGCACATGGCTCCCATTGTGGTAGTCGCCGACCTCGACATGGCCGCGCTGCACGCTGACCGAGGCGCCGGTCTTGCCCGAGGTGACGGTGAAGCGGGTGCCTTTCACCACGGCGGCGAGATAGGGCGTTTCAACCGCGAAGTGCTTGACGTTCTCGACCTGCGCTTCGACCGAAACGCTGCCGAAATACTGGGTGACGGTGGTGCTCGGCCGGGTAGCGGTGCCGCGGTCGTGAATCTGGATCTGCGTGTTCGGGCCGAGGTCGAGCGTTTCCTGGCCGCGCGTGAAGGTGACATGGCCGAAGCCGAGCGTGCGGATGATGCGGCTGTCGGGCACCACCGCGCCGCGGGCGAGCGGCTGCCACTGGGTGTCGACGAGCTGCAGCACCTGGCCGCGCAACTGCACCGCGGTCCAGTCGTCGGCCAAAGCGGCAGTGGCAAAAAGAAGCGCGCCGGCAACCGAGGCGGCAGCGAGTGGCAACAGACGAGACATTCCGTCTTCCCCATTGGTGGAGCCCACGGCGTCGACGCCCGCCGTGTCCCATCTATGCGGGCAGACCCCTACGAGGGAATGAATCATCCGGGGGAGAACTTCGCTACACTGAATGAGGCGTAAATCGCCGCCGTCGGATTGTCGCCAGCGACGGCCACGCGGATCGGCTCCGCGATCGTGCCTCGTGGAGGGGGGACTGGCCTCCTCCGGCGCACCAGCAGAGTTCCGGGGCAATGGGCAAGAAATCCGGCGGACCGTGCATTCGTCGGTCCGCCGCCCGGGGCTAGCCTGCCGAGCATCGGATCAACTCGGGCCGCGTGGCGACCCGGCGCACCGCAGGAGGATGCAATGATGACTTCTGGACCCGCCGCAGTCATTGCGCGCGATCAACCGGGCCCGCTACCGGCCCGGCCGGGCCGCGACGACGTCGCCGGCTTCGTCGTCGTCGGCCAGCCCTTTGCGTCGGGTGACCTGCTGTGCCTCAGACGTTTCCCGGCGTCGACCTTCGGGCCGGGTTACGTATCGGTGTGGCACCGCGCGCTGGATGGCCGCTGGACGGTCTATACCAGCATCGCGCCCGAGCAGTCCTGTCCGCGCTTTGTCGGCGCGGCCGTGTCGCGCGTAGTGGAGACCCCGATCGCGCTCACCTGGAGCGGCGGGGCGGATCTCGACGTCCGCGTCCCCGAAGCGGGGCTCAGATGGACGCTGCATGTCGAGAGCACGCCGGTGACGCGGCTGATGAACGGCATGATGGCCTGCATGCCGGCGGCCCTGTTCCGCAGCAATGCGGTCCTGTCGGCGATGTCGCTGCTGTCCACGCTGATGCTCGCGGCGGGCCGGCTGCAGCTCAACGGCCACGTGCCGAACCGGCAATGGTTCCAGGCCGCGCCGCGCCGCGTCTGGGCGGTCGGCAATGCCAGCGCATCGCTTGCCGGTCGCGATTTTGGTGCGCCGCAGCCATTGGCGAGGCAGGTGCGCCTCGGCGACGTGCCGATGCCCCAGCGCGGGCTCGTGATGATGGGCAAGTTCTCGTTCGAGGCATTCACTCCGGGGGTGCACCTGCCGCCGCGGCCCGAAGCCTACCCGGCACTGGCCTGACGGCAGGCTGGCGACACGTTGCCGCTCTCCTTATCGTCGCCCCGTTCGTTGCTCATGGTGGCGGACCGTAATGGCGAGAGGAGATCGGCGATGGCCAAGGAACTGGACGGCAAGGTTGCGGCGGTAACGGGGGCGGCATCGGGCATCGGGCTCGCCAGCGCCGAGGCGATGCTGGGGGCGGGCGCCCATGTCGTGATGATCGATCGCGACGAGGCGGCGCTCGACAAGCTCCGGGCCAAGCACGGCTCGGCCATCACGCCGGTGGTGATCGACCTGCTCGACCCCAAGGACTGCGCCACGCTGCTGCCGCGCATCCTCGAGGCGACGCATCAGCTCGACATCTTCCATGCCAATGCCGGCAGCTATGTCGGTGGCGACCTCGTCGATGCGGACACCGGCGCGATCGACCGCATGCTGAACCTCAACGTCAACGTGGTGATGAAGAACGTCCACGACGTGCTGCCGCACATGATCGAAAAGAAGACCGGCGACGTCCTCGTCACCAGCTCGCTGGCCGCGCACTATCCGACGCCGTGGGAGCCGGTCTATGCGTCGTCCAAATGGGCCATCAACTGCTTCGTGCAGACGGTGCGGCGGCAGGTGTTCAAGCACGGCATCCGCGTCGGGTCGGTCTCGCCCGGCCCCGTCGAGACGGCGCTGATCGCCGACTGGCCGGAAGACAAGCGCAAGGAAGCCAAGGCCTCGGGCAGCCTGCTGGAGGCGCGCGAGATCGGCGAGGCGATCCTGTTCATGCTGACCCGGCCGCGCGGCGTCACGATCCGCGACGTGATCATCATGCCCAGCAATTTCGACCTGTAGGGAGTCGCCTGGCACCGCGAGGTGGATGGGAAGCTCGCGCCGGGCATGGACGGAACGGGACGTGCAATCGTAAGGTTGCGCGGCCCGACCTGCCTTGTCCCTGCTGGAGCCTCGCGATGACCGTCATCAACATCGTCGCCATTGTCTGGACGCTGCTTGCCCTCGCCATCGTCCCGATGCAGTTGCGCACCACGGCACCCTATGGCCGGCACGCGCGAACCGACTGGGGCCCCTCGATCTCCAACCAGATGGGCTGGTTCCTCATGGAGCTGGTGTCGCTGGTGGTGTTCGTGGGCCTGTTCCTCGCCGGTCCCAATGCCAAGACCGCGCCGATGTGGGTGTTCTTCGTGCTGTGGGCGGCCCACTACGCCAACCGCAGCCTGATCTTTCCGTGGCGGACGCACACCAAGGGCAAGACCATGCCGCTGGCGATCGTCGGCAGCGCGGTGGCGTTCAACGTGGTCAATGCCGGGCTCAACGGGCTGTATCTGGGCTGGGTCGGCGACGTCTATCCGGCGGCGTGGCTGAGCGATCCGCGGTTCATCGTCGGCATCGTGGTGTTCGCCGCCGGCGCGGCCATCAATCTGTGGTCGGACAACCGGCTCATCGGGCTGCGCGCCGGCGGCCAGCAGGGCTATTCGATCCCGCGCGGCGGGCTGTTCGGCTGGGTCTCGTGCCCGAACCTGATGGGCGAGATCATCGAGTGGTGGGGCTTTGCGATCATGTGCTGGAACCTGCCGGCGCTGAGCTTTGCGGTATGGACGGCGGCCAACCTCATCCCGCGCGCGCTCAGCCATCATGCCTGGTACCACCGGACGTTCCCGGACTATCCGCAGGACCGCCGCGCGGTGATCCCCGCGCTGCTCTGATCCACCACGACGTCCGGCCGGCCCGCGGGGCCGGCCGGACCGTGGGGCCGGCCGGACCGTGGGCGGCTGCCTACATCGCGACCTTGCCGGTCTCGAGCAACGACTTGAGGTTGGACAGGATCTGCGGCCAGCCCTGGGAGATCATCGCGATGGTCCGGGAATTCGCGACGGGCATGGTGTGCGTGACGGTCAGCTTGCTGGCCTCGCCGGCGGGCGCGACTTCGAACAGGCAGCGGCCGTACCCTTCGGCCTTGGCCTCCGGGTCGTCCTCGTGACGCCAGGACAGCTCCAGACGGTTCGGAGGATCGAGGGCCAGGATTTCTCCAGCGTCGGTCACGGCGCCCTTGGGCTGAACCATGCGCCACGGCGATCCCTTCTTCCAGTTGGTGTCGAAGGTGAACCCGAACAGATAGGCTTTCATGAATTCGGTGGTGGTGAGCGCCTCCCAGAGCTTTTCAGGCGTGGTGCGGATGTAGGTGACGTAGACGAAGCGGCTCTCGGCCATGATGGTCTCCTTTGCGGTTTGGTTGCAGGTGCGGTGGTCCCGGAGGCGGGCACGAGTTGTCCGCCTCGAGAAAGCTCGAGCTGAGGTGGTCGGCAGCAGTGCGGTGAGTGAGGGCAGAAACCCGTTCTAGTCGGGCGGCCGCCGGCGATCAGGCAAGGGGATCAGTCATCGGCCCTCCCTTTGGGTCGCCTGACCTGATGGCCCCTGTCGGGGGTTGGTGCTTCCAGCAGATCCTTGAGGTCGGAAAGCACGCGCAGGTGCGGGCGCTCGAATTTTCCAATCCAGCGTTCGGCGATACCGTTTATCGGCACCGGATTGAGATAGTGGAGCTTCTCCCGTCCCTTGCGCTCGAAGCTGACGAGACTGGCCTGCTCCAGAATTCTGAGATGTTTGGCAACCGCCGGCCGCGTCATTTCGAGGCCCTCGCAGAGTTCGCTGAGCGACTGGCCGGCGCGCTCGTACAGACGATCGAGCAATTCGCGCCGGCTCTTGTCGGCCAAAGCCCGGAAAACGAGATCGCCATCGTCATCTAAGGATACCGTTTGGTTTCGTGTCATGCCTCGATATAGGAAACCGTATGGTATCATGTCAAGGGTGTTTTTTGGTCGCTCGCCAGGCTTGAAAGAAACTCGCTCCCCGGTGTCGAAACGATCCCCCGGCGCTCGACCAGATGTCATTGACCGACCTGAACCGGAGCGTTGCGATGACCCCCACGATCACTGCCTTTGAACGGTCGCCCGATGGCGGCATGGGCCTGTCGCGCGACACCCGCGTCCGCTGGGCGCTGGAGGAGGTGGGCGAGGCCTATCGCGTGCGCCCGGTGTCGTTCGCCGCCATGAAGGAGCCGGCGCATCGGGCGCTGCATCCGTTCGGCCAGATCCCGACCTACGAGGACGGCGCGCTGGTGCTGTTCGAGAGCGGCTCGATCATCCTGCACATCGCCCAGACCCATCCCGGCCTGCTGCCGGCCGATCCCGACGCGCGGGCCCGCGCCATCACCTGGATGTTCGCGGCGGTGAGCACGGTCGAGCCGCCGATCCTCGATTTCGCCAATGCTCGGCTGCTGGAGCGCGGCGAGAGCTGGGCCGCCGAGCGCATGCCGCTGATCGAGGCCCGGATGGACCGGCCGTTGCGCGATCTCGTCGCGTATCTCGGCGATGCCGACTGGCTCGACGGGGCGTTCAGCGCCGGCGATCTGATGCTGGTGCACGTGCTGCAGCGGCTGAAGCCGTCGGGCTTCCTGGACCGGTACCCGACGCTCGCGGCCTATGTGGCACGGGCGGAGGCGCGCCCCGCCTACCAGCGCGCCCGCGCCGCCCAGCACGCCGCGCAGGCGAGCGCTGCGGCCTGACACTGCGGCATCGGCGCCGCTGGATTGGCGGGCGGCCACGACCTACATAGCGGCATGAGCGACGACGCACCGCAACGCATGACGCCGACCGGCCGGATGGTGCCGCCCGATCTCGACGAGGAGATGGTGGCGGCGGTGGTGTCCGCCTTCTATGCGAGGGCGCGGCGAGACGAGGTGATCGGACCGGTCTTCGAGCGCGTCATTCCGGCCGATCGCTGGCCTGAGCACATCCAGACCATCACCGATTTCTGGTCCTCGATGCTGCTGGGGACGCGGCGCTACGTGGGCCGGCCGATGCCCAAGCACCTCGCCATCCCCGAGCTCAATGACGCACACTTCCAGCGCTGGCTGACGCTGTTCCGCGCGACGGCGGAGGAGCTCTGCCCGCCGCATGTCGCCGCGATGTTCGTCGATCGCGCCGAGCGCGTCGGCCACAATTTCCGCATCCGAATCGCGCAGTTCCGCGGCCAGGATGCGATGGCGGTGCAGCCGCAGCGGGCCTGACCGCGAACCGTCAGAGCTGGCGATAGGTCTCCAGCGTGATGCGGTCGTTGATCTGCGAGCCGAACAGCAGGCTGGTGAGGTTCAGCCGGTTCGCCGCCTCGATCGAAAAGTTCCTGAGCCACAGTCCCGGATTGCTTTTCGGCACGAAGCTCGCGGCAAAGCCGCGCGCGCCCTTCTGCTTGCGCTCCACATACGGCCTGAGGCGCTGCTCGTAGGCGGCGAAGGCGCGGACATGATCGCCGCCCGCGCGGTCGAGCTCGCCCGCGAGGGTATAGGCTTCGGCCATCGCCATGGCGGAGCCTTCGCCGGCCAACAGGCTCGGGCAGGCGCAGGCATCGCCGATCAGCGCAATGCGGCCCTTGCTCCACGCCGGCATGGCGATCTGGCTGACGCGGTCGAAATAGACGTCGGTGGCGGTCTCAAGTGCCGCGAGCATCTCCCTGGCTTCCCAGCCGCTATCGGCATAGAGCCGTGCTAGAACATTCTTCTGACGAGCCGGATCGTGCATGGGAAGGTCGATGGCGCCATCGTGCGCAAAGACCAGAAGGAAGACGGCCGCATCGTCCTCGAGGCTGACCCGCCAGATCTGCCGCCCCGGCTCGCCATAGGTGACATAGACGTGCGGATCGCGGTGCGGATAGTGCGGCGCGGTGAAAGCCGCGACGTAGTAGCCGAGGAAGCGCTCGAACTGCTGGCCGTCGCCGAAGATCAGCCGCCGCACGGAGGAGTGGAGGCCGTCGGCGCCGATCACCAGATCGAAACTCTCGGCAGCGCCACTGCGGAACTGCACGTCGACGCCGCTCGAGGTCGCGGTGAGGGCGGTGATGCTGTCGCCGAAGCGGACGTCGACCCGATCCTCGACCGCGCCATAGAGCGCCATGGCCACGGCGGAGCGCGGCAGGCTCATGATCCGGCCGCCGGTCAGAGCTTTCAGGGCGCCCTGGTCGATGCTGGCGACCCGCCGGCCGGCGCCGTCGACGACCCGGAACTCGTGCACATCGAGATCGTGCCGGCGGAGCTCGTCGACGAGGCCCATCTTCTGCGTCACCTCGTAGCCGAGACCCCAGAAGTCGATGACGTAACCGCCGCCGCGCGCTTCCCGTGCCTGTTCGACCACGGTCACCGAATATCCGTAGCGCTCAAGCCACCAGGCGAGGCAACACCCGGCGATGCCGGCACCCGAAATCAAGACTTTCGCCGCCATGTTCGACTCCTGTGGACCTGCGTCTGTACCAGTGGTACACACATCGGTACAGCAGATGCAAGCAGGCTATTGTCCCTCGATGGTTCGCGAACGATTGAAACGGATGCTGCCGGAACGGCGCGACAGGCTCTTCCAGAGCGCCGCCGAAGAACTGGCCGCCGAGGGCTACGAGGGCGCCTCGCTCAACCGCATCATCGAGCGCGCCGGGATCGGCAAGAGCTCGCTCTATTACTATTTCGACGACAAGCGCGACCTGTTCGGCCAACTGATCCAGGCGGTGTTCGAGCATTTCATGCGCGACATGGGGGGCCTCGACTACCGGACGCTGACGGCGGAGACCTTCTGGCCGGAAATCGAGGCGCTGTTCGTCAAGGGCGTGGCGTTCTCGGAGCGCAACGCCTGGTCGGTGCGGGTCGGCCAACTGTTCTATCGCCTGCGTGCCGACAAAAGCGGAGGATCGGCCGGCAGCTTCATGGGGACGGTCGAAGCCTGGATCGCCGCGCTGCTGCGGCACGGCATGACGCTGGGGGTGGTTCGCTCCGATCTGCCCGAGAGCCTCCTGATCCAATCGGTGATGGCGCTGGTCGAGGTCTGCGACCGGTATTTCCTCGAGACCTGGTCCAGACTGGGACCCACCGAACGGCGCGCATTGGTCGGCCAGCAGATGGAACTGCTGAAACGGGTCTGCCTGCCGGCGCCATAGGGCCCGCGCCGCTGCGACAGGGTGACTGCCGTACGGAAGCAGGCGCGTTCGCCGTCGACAGACGCAGCGCCGTCAGATAGAGGCTGCGCACCCTCCGCCCGAGCCTTCCTCCGATGCCGACCGGCGTCCTGTTTGCAGTCCTCGCGTACTCGATCTACTCGATCAGCGATTCGATCACCAAAAGCTTCGGTGGCGGAGCGCTGTCGGTGTTCGAGATCAATTTCTTCCTCAATCTCTTCGCCCTCGCGGCGCTGCCGATGGCGCGCAATTCCGGCGACCGATGGCGCGAGGTGTTCCGGTTCCGCCGGCCGTGGCTGATGAACGCCCGGGCGCTGCTTTATACCGCGGCGTCGCTGTGCTTCACGGTCGCGATCACGCGCGTCCCGTTCGCCGAAACCTACTCGCTGGCGTTCCTCGCGCCGCTGTTCCTGACGTTGCTCTCGGTCGTGGTGCTGAAGGAGCGCGTGGCGGTCGTGCGCTGGCTGCTGGTCGCGCTGAGCTTCGTCGGCGTGCTCGTCGTGGTGCGCCCCGGGTTCCATCAGCTTGGGCTCGGCCACCTTGCGGCGGTCGGCTGCGCACTGTTTGCGGCGAGCGCCAACGTCATCCTGCGGGTGATCTCCAAGGACGAAAAGCAGGTCAGCATCATCGCCATCAACGGCGTGTATCAGATCGTCGTCGCGGGTGCGCTCATGCTCGGCGATTTCGCGATGCCGACGCTCTACGATCTCGTCCGTTTCGCCGTCATCGGCGTCCTGAGCGGCGGCGCCCAGCTGCTCATCATCCGCGGCATGCGGCAGGCGCCGGTGAGCCATATCGGCCCGACGCAATACGTGCAGATCATCTGGGCCGTCATCCTCGGTGCGCTGTTCTACAGGGAGAGCCAGGATGCCATCGGCTATGGCGGACTGGTGCTGCTCATCATCGCCGGCATCGCCACGATCTTCTCCGACGGAGCGCAGGCGCGCATCTCCGGACGCTGGGCCGAGTTCCGCGCTCGTCGCGGCGAGCCCGAGACCAACCGGGTCGAAGGGCCGGAGATCTAGGGCCGCACGTTGAAGCCGCGCACCTCGACCGGGGCGCGGCAGGCGATGGCGGCCTTGCGGCCCCACTCCAGCGCCTCATCCATGCCGGCGCAGTCGAGCACCCAGAAGCCGCCGATGTGCTCCTTGGTTTCGAGGTACGGACCGTCGGTGACGCGCAGCCGGCCGGGCGCCTGGATGCGCACCGACTTCGCGTCGACGACGGGCTGCAGGCCGCCCACGAAGACGCGGACGCCGGCGGCCTTCATCTCGAGGTTGAGAGCGGTGATGTCGTCGTGCACGGCCTGGGTTTCCTGCGACGGATCGAAATCGTCGGGATGATGGATGGCAACGAGGTATTGGGCCATGACGTCCTCCTGCGCTCAGTGGCTCACTATAGACGAACGGCGACGCAGGTGTTCGACACGGTCCGGGGGAAAAGAAAAGCCGCACGTCCGGGGCAGCGGACGTGCGGCCTAAAACCAGGGATCGTTCGGGTGGAGTAGCGTCGGGGGAATGACGCGACCCCTGGCTTAACCCAACGCGGCCGGGCGGGACCGCGGAAAGACGAAGGTCGGCGTGGCGTCCTGCACGGAATGGACTGCCGGCTGCGTGGAGGTGGGCAGCTTGCCGACGGCGGCCCTGGCCACCGGTGTATCGAGCACCTGACTGACGATGATCTGCGTTGCCGCCTCAGTGCCCGATGCAATCGCCTGGTCGCGGAGCTGCGCCGCGGCCTGACCGAGATTGGTGCCGTGCGGCGCCACGATTGCGAACCCGACTGCGAGCCAGAAAGCGGAACGTAGGATCATCTCAATTGCCCTTTGAGACCGACGGCCAATCGCCGTTCGAGCAAGACCATAGGCCCGCCGGATTAAAGGGCGGCGAGCCAATTCGATAAAATGCAATCGATCGGCATCCGGACGATTGCCGAGGGCGCCCGGGCTTGGTCAATCCATTGTTTACGCTACGGGCAAAAAGCGAGGCATCGCCCTGTGCAAACGGGGCGGAACGGCCCTCCGGCCCCTGGCCCTTAAGCCCGTCTTAGCTCTTCGATGGAAGGGTTGGGACGAGAAGACGGACGTTCCGGGAAGCGGTTCTTGTAATGCGTAGCCACTTGACCTCTCTGTTCCGCAGGGAGCCTGGCGCCGATCGAGCCGAGATGGCGCGCGGCCGCCCGGAGGCTTTGCGCCGCAAGACCATTGCGGCCAACGCCCGCATCATTCTCGTCACCAACACGCTGGCGGCGCCGGTTGCCATCTGGTTCCTGATGCAGGGCGCGCTGATGCCCTTCGTCATCACCACGATCGGCCTATGCGCGGGCTTCATGACGATGGAGCTGCATCGCCGCGGCCAGTTCGAGCGCGCCGCCTTCGGCCAGGTGTACTCGACGCTGATCGTCGGCCTCGTGCTGACGCTGGTCGATCCGCAGATCGTCGATTTCGGCCTCGCGATCGCCCTGCTGGCGCCGGTCCAGGCGTCGCTGCTGGCGCGTTCGCCGGCCAAAAAACGCGCCTGGGTGCTGCTGCTCGTGGTGGTCGCCATCGGCTGCCTCGGCGCGCTGGGCCTCGTGAACTGGCCAGAGCCGAACCGCCCGGAGTTTGCGCTGATCGCCGCTTTCGCTTTCGTCGCGACGGCGCTGACCGTGGCCTATTCGGCGAGCCGGCTGAATACGGCGTTCGCGGTCTACGAGCGCGGCCAGGTCAACGCCTACCGCCATCTGGTCGAGAACGTGCAGGACGCGGTGATGCGGTTCGGCAGCGACGGTGCGGTGCTGTTCACCAGCAAATCGGCGGAAAAGCTCTTCGGCTGCCATCGCTACGAGCTGAGCGGCAACGGCCTGCTCGACCGCATCCACGTGCTCGACCGCCCGGCCTATATGACCGCCTTCTCGGAGGCCAACCATGCCGGCACGACCCGCCGGGTCGAAGTACGCATGCGCCGCGACGACCTGGCGGAGCCCTCGCGCATCCCGGTGTTCTTCTGGGTCGAGGTGAGCCTCACGCCGGTGCTCGACATCGACCCGGACGATCCGCGCCACGAGGTCGTGGCGCTGCTGCGCGACGTCACCGAACGGCACGCGCACGAAATCGAAATGCGCGAGGCGCGCCGCGCCGCCGAAGATGCCTCGAGCGCCAAGTCGCGCTTCCTCGCGACCATCGGCCATGAGCTGCGCACGCCGCTCAACGCCATCGTCGGCTTTTCCGAAATGATGACGAGCGGCGTGGTCGGCGAGCTCAGCCCCGCGCACCGCGAATACGCCAACATCATCCACCAGAGCGGGCATCATTTGCTCGACGTGGTCAAGATGCTGCTCGACATGAGCCGCCTCGAGGCCGGCAAGTTCGAGCTGCAGACCGAGCCGTTCGAACCGGTGAACCTGGTAGAACCCTGTTTCAGGATGGTCGATACGCTGGCCCGCGAACGCAAGGTGCAGCTGGTCAGCGACCTGCCGCGGCTGCTGCCGCAGCTCACCGCCGACGAGCGCGCCGTGCGGCAGGTGGTGATCAACCTGCTCTCCAACGCCATCAAGTTCAGCCATGACGGCGGCGTGGTGACGCTGAGCATCAAACGGCAGGGCAGCCTGCTCAATATTTCCGTGGCAGACCGCGGCATCGGCATGGACCACGATGCGGTGAACCGGCTCGGCGAGCCGTTCTTCCAGGTGCAGGACGGGCTGGCCCGGCGCTACGAGGGCACCGGGCTCGGCCTCTCCATCGTCAAGGGGCTGGTGGAACTGCACGACGGCACGCTCAAGGCGCAGTCGAGCCCGGGCGAGGGGACAACCATCACCGTTCTTTTGCCTTTAAACGGTCCAGCAACCAAAACCAGCGAAACTAGCGCCGTCACCCCGCTCGTCCGTGAGCCGGTGGCGATCACGTCCCAATGGCACGACGAAAAAAGACGAGCGCTATGACGGTCGAAGCAATGTCGAGCCTGCCTTTGCAGGCGGGTGGTGCGATGGTGGCGGCAGCCGGGCGCACCGCCCTGTGGGTTATCTCGATCTACATGCGCCAGCCGCTGCGCAACACCGCGCTCGCGGCGCTGATCGGCTTTTCGGCGCTCGCGAGCGCCAATGCGCTCTATAAGCAACACCATCATCCGGCCCCGCTGTTCGGCAGCTTTGCCGACAATCCGGCGCCGGTGCTCAAGCGGATCGCGCCGGTGATGCCGGCCGAGCGCCCGGCGAGGCTGGACGCTCCCGCACCCGAAACCACCGGCAGCGTCGACGAGCCGGCGCAAACCCCGGCGCCGCAGGCCGTCACCAATGCCGATGTCACGCAGATGCAGCAAAAGCTCGCCTCGCTCGGGCTCTACAACGGCGCGGCGGACGGACTGTTCGGGCCGAAGACGGCGCGGGCCCTCAAGGCGTTCGAGGCGAGCATCGGCAGGCCGCAGCGCGGGCTGCTGACGCCGGCGATCGTCGCCACGATCGAACAGGCGCCGATGCCGGCGCCGATCCCTCCCGCTCCGCTGCCGCAGGCGGCGCCGCGCGCATTGCCGACGACCGCCGCGCCGCCGCAGGCCCCAGCCCCCGTGGCCCAGGCCTTGCCGCAGATTCAGACCCAGGCGCAGAGCGCCCCGGTGCAGGTGGCCTCGATTGCCCCGCTCAAGCCGCTCGCGCCGCTCGGCGAACAGCCGGCCACGCAGAGCGACGCGCTACCGGCGATCACGGTGCCCGCGGCGACGCCGCAGGCCGCTGCCGATCCCACGGCGACCGCGCCCGAGACGGTGCCGATGAACAAGCTCCCGCCGCTGCCCAGGCGCGTGGTGCCGACCATCGCGGTACACGTCCAGCAGACCCCGGCCGGCCCGGTCGAGGTGGCGGACGCAACCCCGCAGGCGGCGACGCCCGCTCCGGCGGCCGATGAGTCGCAGGCGATGCCGAGCGCGCTCGCTCCGGCGGCCGACGGCAAGGACGCCTCGACCGACCCCAAGATCGTCTCCGAGGTCCAGCGCGGCCTCAACAGCCTCGGGTTCCTGCACCAGCAGGTGGACGGCGTGGCCGGGGAGGCAACCGCCAAGGCGATCCGCAATTTCGAGGTGTATTTCAACTACAACGTCACCGGCCGTGTCACCAAAGAGCTGGTGAACCTGCTTCAGCAGAACGGCGGCGTGATCTAAAGAAGCGGGATGTTCCGCTCCGACCTCTGGGCGGCGGCGTTCGTCCGCCGCCACAATGACCTTGGCCATATGTGCGTCGTCGCCCGCCGCGGCGACCCGATCGCCGGCCAGATCTTCATCGAGATCGACCACCTCAACGGCACGGTGTCGCTGCTGACCCCGGCGCCGGCCACCGCCCGCCGCGACGACGACGCCGACCGCCTGTTCGTGCGGCGCTTCGACCATGGCGACGCCGCGGCGGTCGCGGCGCGCATCGCGCGGGAGGCGGAATTCGACCCGGACCTGTGGGTCCTGTCGCTCGAGATGCGCGGCGGCGACGCGGGGGTCACGGTCGTCGGGACGTGAGATCGGGCGCGGGGGCCGGACCGGCAATGCCGGCCGCTCGGTCTCCGATCGGCCAGGCGGCGCCGATGGGCTCGCTGATGGCGGCGTGGACGACCGCCAGCCAGTTCCGCTTTTCGGGCTTCGGCGAGCCCGTCGCCTCGCCGGCCGGAGGCCGGTCCGCGAGGCGGTCGTCGCCGGGAATTGCGCCCCAGTCGGCCTCGAGGGCGCGGGCGGCCGTCCAGGCGATCATCTCGCCGATGGTCGAGGGGCCAATCAGATTGCTCATCTCGATCTCCCTCAGGCCTGGGCCGGCCGCAGGGCGGCGATGGTCGCCACCCGGCGGGCGAAGGCGGCGAGGGCGGCGCCGATACGCTCGGCCAGGTCGAACAGCGGTACGGGGCGGAGCGCGTCCTCGGTGAAGCCCTTGCCCTGGTCCATCGAGACGATCGTCAGCGTGTTCATTTTCGGTCTCCTC
>Ga0207667_10003801_pt1 | contig 18573 bp, 15 predicted proteins | sample KBSCornC52_FD_184301 | JGI IMG/M metagenome (GOLD analysis project Ga0207667, IMG submission 184301) | Corn rhizosphere microbial communities from Kellogg Biological Station, Michigan, USA - KBS Corn C5-2 (SPAdes) (version 2) | ecosystem: Host-associated > Plants > Roots > Rhizosphere > Soil ...
GCATGAGCGACGAGATTAAATCTGCAGCACGCGTGCTGGATATGCTGGAGCTATTTTCGGCCCGGTGTGATGGTCTGACGCTCAGCGAGGTCGCTCGTGGGTTGGAGTTGCCCAAAAGCAGCACGCTTGGTTTGCTTCGAACCCTTCACAAGCGCGGGTACTTGGTGCGTGAAGACGATAATGACGCTTACCGTCTGAATGACATGATCCGCCGCGATGGTTTCGCCCGGCACGGGCGGATCCTTCGTGTCGCTCCCCCCGTGATGACGACGCTGGCGACCGAGGCTGGCGAGACCGTTCTGCTGGGCATGTCCGATGCCGCAGGTATGGTCCGACTGCTCGCAAAGGAAGCATCGCCATCGGACATTCGTTACGACATCGAATTGCCGCGCAAGGTGCCCGCGTACTGCACTGCTCTTGGCCGGGTGCTGCTTGCCCGCCTGGATCCTGCCGCGCTTGATGCTGCGCTCGACGCGGTGCCCCGCGCAGCCCTCACCACCTTCACACGCGTTGATCGGGCTGCAGTTGCGGATGCCGTGGAAGCTGCAAGAGTGACCGGCTTTGCCGTAGTCGAAGACGAATTCGCAGTCGGCGGCACGGGCGTCGCTGCCGTCATTCCGCTCGGCCCGGGTCAACCCCTTGCAGCTCTTGGCCTTGCCTGCATCTCGCAGCGATATCGACAGGATCCGCCTCGCCTGCAGGCGCACCTCGCCACCGCCATATCCCGCATTGCCGAGGAAATGGCGGGTCAGGGCAACATGTGATTGGATCAATGAGAGCATGACGGTCGCAAACATCATGAAGCTCCCTATTCGTACTGCCGGGCGAAATCTGATTCTGGCAGGCGCAGCAATCTGTGCGCTGACCCTTGCCGGCCCCGTGGTCGCGGAAGCGCCGAAGGCGAATGCGCCGGTGCCCCGCACGGACCGTCACGACTGGATTTCACCGGGCACGAATACCGATCACACACCGCGGATGATCCCTGAACGGCCTGAAGTGCCTGCCGGTCCGGTCACTGTCCTGCGCGGCGGCCTCGTTTTCGACACGCAATCTCTTCGGGTCGCACCGGGAAGCGTGGTGATGCAGGGCCGACGGGTCATCGCCGTGCTGTCTCCCGACAGCACTGCGTGGCCTGCCGACGCGAAAGTGATCGATGTGTCCGGCAAGTTCGTGATGCCCGGCTTGATCGACATGCACGTCCACCTGACCTACCCCGACAACGACACGCCGTACGACGTGCAGGCCGAGGATGCGGACGGCGTGCTGCGCGGCGAGCGTAACCTGCGCTGGTTCATCGAGGCGGGCTTTACGTCGGTGCGCGATCTTAACGGCGTGGGCGATGCGCCCTATCGCCTCGCCGACTGGGCTGCACAAGACGCCATCGCGGCGCCGCGCGTGTTTACCGCCGGCCATATCATCACCGGCACCGGCGGCCATGCCACCGAACGCCCGGTACGCCCGTCGCACGGGCCGGACTTCGCCTGGGAACGCAACGGCGCCGACGCATGGCGCGCCGCCGTGCGCGAGACATTCAAGAAGGGCGCCAGCGTCATCAAGGTCGCCAGCCACTTCGCCCCGGACGAGATCCACGCCGCAGTGGATGAAGCGCACCGTCTGGGCCTGAAGGTCACCTGCGACTGCGAGACGATCTACACGCAGATGGCAGTCGAGGCTGGCATCGACATGATCGAGCACCCCCTGCCCCGCAGCGACAAGACGATCGCGGAAATGGCGCAGCATCGCACCGCTTCGGTGCCGACGCTGCAGGTGTACCAGAACGTGCTCGACCGTTCGGGCGGCTTCTGGGATTCCACCTCGCGCCGTTTCACGATGACATCGGATGCCAACTTCGCGCTGTTCCGCAAGATGAAGCAGGCCGGCATCGTTATGGGCGTGGGCACCGATACCATCGGGGATGCGAACAAGATGATCCCCAATATCTACCTTGCCGAACTGAAGTGGTTCGTGAAGGGCGGCTACTCCATCCCGCAGGCTTTGCAGGCCGCGACGCTCACCAATGCGAAGTTGCTGGCGATGGACGATCTGATCGGCACCATCCAGCCCAGCAAACTGGCCGACGTAATCGTCGTCGACGGTCGCCCGGATCAGGATATAGACGCACTTCGCAATGTATCCATGGTGTTCAAGGACGGGCAGATGATGGTGAAGGATGGCGCTGTCGTCATCCATCCGCACGTCCCGGTACCATTGCCCAAGCCTTCGCCCGCCGAAGCTCCTTAAGATCCCTACGAAGCGAGGACGACTGCCATGAAGACTACGGCACTTCCCGCCGAAGGCACTGCTGTGCGCGCGCAAGCCGGCTATACACCGAGCCGCAAAGACGTTGTCAGGGCGCTGGCCTCGGCGATGATCGGCAACTGGTTCGAACTGTTCGACTTCATAATCTACGGCTATTTCGCCGCGCAGATCGGTATCGCCATGTTTCCGGCGTCCGATCCGGTGACGACGATCTTGTCCAGCTTCGCGACCTACGGTGTCGGGTTCTTCATGCGGCCCGTCGGCGCGATGATCCTTGGCTCGATGGGCGACCGCTTCGGTCGAAAGTCAGCTCTGGTCCTGACCATGATGCTGATGGCAGGGGCAACCTGCGCCACCGGCCTGATACCGACCTATAGCTCAATCGGTCTGGTTGCTCCGGCGCTACTGGTGCTGTGCCGCCTGGTTCAGGGTTTCGCGGCTGGCGGCGAGTGGGGTGGATCCACTACCTTCCTTGTCGAATATGCGCCTGCGCATCGGCGCGGCCTGTTCGGTGCCTTGCAGCAGCTCAGCACCAGTCTGGCCGTTGTTTCGGCTGTCGTCGTCGCGCTGACGCTGAACACTGTGCTGTCGGCGGAAGATCTTCAGGCCTGGGGCTGGCGCGTGCCTTTCGTGTTGGGCATCCTGATTGCACCGCTCGGGTTCTATCTGCGGGCGAAAGTACCTGAAACGCCGCACTTCAAGGCCGAGCGCGACGTGCCTGAACATCCGCTGCGCGAAGCGCTGACGACCCATCGCCGCACGGTCCTCAAGATCGCGGGCATGGTGATGATCTGGACGGTTGCAGGCTACACATACGGCACCTTTCTTGTCAGCTTCGCCAGCCAGGTTCTTGAAGTCCCGTCGCGCTATGCTCTGCTTGGCACGCTGACCGGCGCGCTGTGCAACGTTGCGGTGATCCCGCTGGCCGGCTGGGCATCTGACAAAGTGGGCCGCAAACCCTTCCTGCTTACGAGCGCGGCCGGTTTTGCTCTGGTGTCGATCCCGCTGTTCGTCTTCATGGCCGAAGCGCGCAGCGGCATGTCGGTCATCACGGCGACCGCAGTGGCCGGGGTTTTCTCAGGTCTGTTCAGTGGAACAGCGCCGACATACCTGTGCGAACTGCTGCCGACCCGCGTACGCTACACCGCGTTGTCGGTTGGCTACAATGGCGCCGTGATGCTGTTCGGCGGGTTTGCGCCGTTTATCGCAACGCTGCTGGTGCGGGTAACCGGCGTGACGATCGCCCCTGCCTTCTACGTCACCGCTGCTGCGGTTCTGTCTTTCCTAGTGATCGCCTTGGTGCGCGCGCCTGACCCAACAAAGGCCATCGATCAATGAAACTGAACCCCTTTCTCCTGCTTGCCACGAGCCTGACGCTCGCGCCTCCAGCGCTTGCACAGAACAAACCGGTGCCTACCCCTGAACAGGTACTGGGCCACCGCATGGGCGAGGACCGCTATGTCCCGTCCTACGATGACATGATGGCGTACTGGAAGGCCGTAGTCGCGGTGAGCGACCGCGTGAAGCTGGTCGATATCGGCCCCAGCACCGAAGGACGGCGTCAGGTGATGGCAGTTGTTTCATCGCCGGAAAACCTCGCCAGGCTGGACGAATACCGCGACACAAGCCGCGCACTGGGCGCTGCGGAAGGCATCGATGCTGCCAGGGCCCGGGTCCTGGCTGCAACCGGCAAGGCGCTGGTGTGGATCGACGGTGGCCTGCACGCCAGCGAGGTGGAGGCGCAGACCGCACTGATCGCGCAGGTCCATGATCTGGTCTCCTCCGACGATCCGGAAGCGAAGAAAATCCGCGACAACGTCGTCACGCTGTTCGTACCCAACAACCCGGACGGCCAGCAGTTCGTGGCCGACTGGTACATGCGCTTCAAGGATCCGATGAAGCGCGAGCCGGACTTGAAGTCGCTGCCGCGCCTCTATCACCCCTACATCGGGCACGACAACAACCGCGACTTCTTCCTGGCCACGCAGGTCGAGACCCAGAACATGGTGCGAGTGCTCTATCGCGACTGGCGCCCGCAGATCGTGATGAACCAGCACCAGACGGGGCCGGCGGGCACCGTACTGTTCCTGCCGCCGTTCCGCGACCCGTTCAATTACCACTACGAGCCGCTAGTGATTTCCAGCCTGGACGAGGTGGGTGCCACATTGCAGAGCCGCCTGCTGTCGGAGAACAAGGGCGGCGCCACCACGCGCAGCGGGGCCCACTACGACACCTGGTACAACGGCAACCTGCGTACCTCGACTTACTTCCACAACGCGGTGGGCATCCTCGTCGAGATCATCGGCAGCCCGGTGCCCGAGACTATCCCCTTCATTCCCGAACGCCAAGTACCCGGCAACGATCAGGCGCTGCCCGTCAAGCCCGGGCCGTGGAGCATGGCGCAGTCGGTGTCTTACAGTCTCTCATTGGCGCGCGGACTTTTGACCTATGCGGCCAACAACCGCGAGAAGCTGCTGTTCGACCGCTGGCAGATGGGCGCCAACGCCATCGCCAAGGGTTCGAGCGACAGTTGGACGATCTCCAAGGACCGCATCGAGGCAGCCCACGCAGCGTTGAAGGCGCGCGGCGGAACGCCCAGACCCGTGCGCACGCGCGGCTGGAGCGAGATCGACGCAGACCTGTACGACAAGGTACTGCACGATCCGTCCCAGCGCGATGCCCGGGCCTATATTATCCCGGTCGATCAGCACGATTTCCCGACGACGGCGAAGTTTTTGACCTCGCTTTCGCGGCTCGGCGTGGAAATGAGCCGCGCGGTGGCGCCGTTCTCAGCCGCCGGAAAGACCTGGCCCACCGGGACCTACATCGTGCCCGCCGCGCAGGCCTATCGCGCCCACGTGCTCGACATGTTCGAGCCGCAGCACTACCCGAACAACTTCGCCTATCCGGGCGGTCCGCCGATCCCGCCTGCTGACGCTTCGGGCTATACCCCGGCGTTTCAGGCCGGCGTCGAATTTTCTCGTGCGCTCGATCCGGTGGCCGTGACAACCCGCGCCGTCAGCGGCGACATCACGCCAGATGCGCAACCGATCGCCGATGCGGGCATGGAAGGTACGTCCGGCGGCTGGCTTGTCAGCCATGACCAGAACGACGGCTTTCGGCTCGTCAACCGGCTTCAGGCCGCAGGCATCCCTGTCAGTGCCTACAAGACGCCGCTCGCCGTTGCCGGACACGCGGCTGAACCGGGCGCTTGGTTCGTGCCCGCATCGCCCAAAGCGCGGGGCATCGTGGAGGACGGCGCCAAAACGCTCGGCCTCACCGTGCAGGCGGTAACAGAAGCGCCCGCGGGCGAACGCTTGGCGGTGAAGAGGCCGCGCGTAGCCATAGTCGATCTTTATGGCGGATTGCATCCCACGGGCTGGCTGCGCTGGATCTTCGACGGGCAGGAACTTCCCTATGCCATCGTCTATCCGCAGGAGCTGGACAAGGGCGGCCTTGCGAAGAAGTACGACATCGTCGTCGTCCCCGATGCTGCCATCCCCAACGCCCGCTCCGGCGTGGACGGCGGCATGTTCCGCGGTCGCTTCGACAGCCGTCAGCCTGATCCGAAAGACATGCCCGCCAAGTATCGCGCGTCGCTGGGCGACATCAGCGCGGAAAAGACGATTCCCGCGCTCAAGGCCTTTGCGGACGCGGGCGGCACGGTGCTGGCGATGGGCTCGTCCTCATCCGGACTTGCCGCCGCGTTCAAGCTGCCGGTGGCGGACCCGCTGCTGGTCGAGAAGGACGGCAAACGCGTGCCCCTTTCCAACACGCAGTTCTACGTGCCGGGCGCCGTGCTGACGGCCGACGCCAACACGTCAGATCCGATCGCCTGGGGCCTCAACCCCAAAGTCGACGTCTTCTATGATTCCAGCCCGGTTTTTCGCCCTACTGCACCCGGCACCTCGGTCGCGGTCTCTTTCGGTGACGGCAAGCTGTTGCACAGCGGCTGGGCCTGGCATCCGGAGTACCTGAAGAACGCGGCCGCCGTGCTCACCGTCCCGCAGGGCAAGGGCAAGGTCGTGCTTGTCGGTCCTGAGATCGCCCTGCGCGCCCAGACCCAGGGCGCCTTCAAGATCCTGTTCAACGCCATCGCGCTGTCCGCCGCGCGACCGGCCAATCCTGCTCAAGGAAAGTAAGATGCTGCGCGCAGCCGTCATCCAGCTCAATACCCAGAACGACAAGGCGGCCAACCTTGCCGCCATCGAAGCCGCCGTCCGCGATTGCGTGTCCAAGGAGCGCCCGGACTGGGTGCAGCTTCCAGAGCACTGCGAATGGCTGGGTGGTTCGGGCGGCGCGCCCGCAGTCGCCGAACCCTGTCGCGATGGTGACACCTGGGCGCTGCTTTCGCGCCTTTCGCGCGAACTGAAGGTGTGGATTCACGGCGGCTCGTTCTATGAACGGTCGGCCAATCCGGGCCGCGCCTATAACACCACCGTCGTCTTCGACCGCAATGGCGAGGAGCGCGCCCGCTATCGCAAGATCCACCTGTTCGACGTGACCACCGCGGACGGCGCGAAGTTCCACGAATCCGCCACGATTGATCCCGGCGACGCCATTGTCACCTATGACTGTGAAGGCGTCACCGTAGGCTGCTCGATCTGCTACGACGTGCGCTTCCCCGAACTGTACCAGCAACTGGCACGGCAAGGCGCACAGTTGATCGCGGTGCCCGCCGCCTTCACCTTGCTGACTGGCAAGGATCACTGGGAAGTCCTGCTGCGCAGCCGCGCCATCGAAACCGAATGCTGGGTCGCCGCAGCAGGCCAGTGGGGATCGTATCAGACGCCCGCCGGTGAGCGGCAGTCCTATGGCCAGTCGATGATCATCGACCCTTGGGGCACCGTCGTCGCCCGCGTCTCCGAAGGCCTTGGCAGTGCATCGACCGGCGTGGACATGGGCATCCTGAACCGTGTGCGCAGCCAAATCCCCGTCGCGGCGAACAAGGCCATCCACATCGAGGCAACTTTGGGGACGGCCGCGCTATGAACTGCGTTCGCGCCCATGCTCTGCAGGACCTGAGCCACGCCGCCTTCGCCGCCCGCGTAGCGAAGGACCGCCCGCTAATCGTCCTCCCCCTGGGAAGCCAGGAGGAACAGGGGCCGCACGCCCCGATGGGGGATTTCGTAGCCGCCGAGCGTATTGCCATGGCCGCCGCTGGCGCGGCCGGTGCGGTCTGCGCCCCGGTACTCCCTTTCGGGTTTGCGGAATTCTTCCGTGGCTTCCCGGGCGGCGTGCAATTGCGCGGATCAACCTTCCGCGCCGTGCTACGCGACATGATCGACAGCTTCCTCGACCATGGCCTGGACCGCGTCGTCATCGTCAACGGGCACTCGACCAACGCGCCGCTGATCGCCGAAGTGGTCCACGCCGTGCGCCGGGAAACAGGCGTCGTCATCCCGACCATTCACCTGTGGCGCTCGCTGCCGGATGCGGTTTGGACTGCCGCGCACGGCGACAAGGCTGCCACCGCACGTGGGCATGGTGCCGATCCGGTCACCTCTGTCATGATGTACCTTGCCCCCGGCCTAGTCGGCGATGCAAAGGTAGGCGCCACGCCGCGTAAGCCGGTATTCGGGCTCTCATCTGACCCGCATTTCGCCAGCGCGCAGTTCGGGGGCGTGCCGGTGGACCTGCCGCTGGACGCAACCGAAGTTGCTGACGACGGCGTCGGTTCGGGCGATCCTTCGCTGTCGAACGCGCGGGCGGGACAGATTTTCACCCGCCATCTGGTCGGTCATGTGGCGGATTTCCTCCGCCACTTCGCGCAGTGCGATCCTCGTCGGCCTGACTTGGCCCCCAGCACCCCAGCATGAGCTACGAACGCCATCCCATGCCGCCTCAGGTCGACCCCGACCTTGTATGGCGACTTGCCCAGACCGAGACCTCGACGCTGGGACATTGGCGTCTTTGGGGTGTCTGCACCCCGCAATTGCGCCCCTTGAAGCCTGCAATGAAAGCCTGCGGAACGGTGGTCACTTTGGCCCTTCCGGGTCCAGATGGCGCTTTGTTGCACGAAGCCCTGTCACACCTTCGAAAGGGCGACGTACTCGCCATCGACCGGCTGGGCGATACGATGCATGCAGCCGTTGGCGGCGTGGTTGCCGCAGCGGCGGTGGCCAGCGGCGTAGCGGGCATCGTTGTCGATGGCCCTATCGCGGATTTGCTCGAAGTGCTCGATACAGGGCTTCCGATATGGTCGCGTGGTGTGTCTGCCAGAACGACAAGGCGTCTGGGCCTTGGCGGACGGTTCAACGCTGCCGTGAATGTCGGCGGTGCGGTCGTTCATCCGGGCGACCTTGCGCTGTGTGACGGTGACGGGGTCGTTTTCGTTTCCCCGCAGGAAGCTGAGAACGACATCGATCGGGCAATCCGCAGCGCACATCGCGAGCGGACCATTCGAGACGGCCTTGCGCAAGGCAGTACGCTCGAAAGCCTGCTGGAACCGCCGATGATGGCGAGGTTGGCCTGACATGAGCACGCACCTGACGCTGGACGATGCCGATATCCGCATCCTGGCTGCCCTGCAGAAGGACGGCACGCTTTCGGTGGCGGCGCTTTCCGAGTTCGTCCACCTTTCGCACAACAGCTGTTGGCGGCGGCTGAAGCGGCTGGAGGCGGCGGGCGCGATTACCAGGCGTGTGGCGCTGCTCGATCCGGCGAAGCTGGGACTTGAACTGACCGCCTACGTCTCGATCCGCACCAGCGAGCACAACGATGAGTGGCTGCGCAGCTTCGCACACGCGGTGGAGACGATGCCCGAGATCGTCGAGCTGTATCGAATGACCGGCGACGTCGATTACCTGATGAAGATCCGGGTCGCCAACATCGCCGCTTACGATGCGGTGTATAAAAAGCTTATCGGGATGGTGAAGCTCACCGACGTCAGCTCCGCCTTCGCGATGGAGGAAATGAAGAACACCACCGAGTTACCATTGTCCACGTCCCCCTGCCGAACGGGGTGATGGACATGCGCCGAAATGCCGACCCTTCAGGATGTTCATCACGACATTTGGCCGATCGGCGGGAAATCGGGGTGAGACTGTCAACACCCCGACCAACTAGAAGCAATGACAGCGCTCCACCGCTCGCAAGAGGGGCGCCCAAGATACAGGAATACCAAGTGTGACTATCGAATACGGCAGCAAGAGCGAAGCAACGCGCATGATCCACCCTGCAACAGGCGACGATCATGCTCTGCGCACTGCGGCCCCTGTCCTTCAGCGCGGCACCACGGTGCTGCTCGATGATTACAGTTGCTTTGGCCGGGCCGCACCGACTTACGGGCGCGGCGGCCTTGCCACGCAGGCGGCACTGCGCCAGTCGCTGTGCGAACTCGAAGGCGGCGCAGTGGCCGAGCTTTATCCGTCGGGGCTGGCCGCGGTGACCGGCGCCATGCTTGCCGTATGCCGCACCGGCGATGAAGTCCTGATCTGCGACACGATCTATGGTCCGACACGAAGGTTCGCAGCAACGACTATGGCGGACTACGGCGTTTCGACTCGCTACTTCCCCGCAGACATCGCTCTGGAAGATTTGGCTGCGATGATCGGCGATAAGACGCGCCTGATCGTGCTGGAAGCGCCCGGATCGCTAACGCTCGACATGCTGGACGTTCCGGGGATCGCCGCCCTTGCGCACGAGCGCGGCGTGTTCACGCTTATCGACAACACCTATGCGGCGGGCGTGCTGTTCAAGCCGCTTGCGCACGGGGTGGATATTTCGGTCCAGGCGCTCACCAAGTATGTGTGCGGCCATTCAGACGTGTTCCTGGGCAGCGCGGTCGCAAATGGCGAAGCGGCGGCTCTGATCAAGCGCGGGTCGCGCAGCGTTGGTTGGGCAGTGTCGTCCGACGACGCCTATCTTGCTCTGCGCGGCCTGCGCACCCTGCACACCCGGCTCGCACGGCACGGCGAAGCGGCGCTGGACGTCGCCATCTGGCTGCAGGCGCAGCCGATGGTGCGCGAAGTGTTTTGTCCTCAACTGCACGGCACCCGCGGGCATGACCTGTTCGCGCGCGATTTCCGTGCCGGCAACGGCCTGATCACGATCGTGCTGAACGGCCCTGAAAGCGCCGAACACGCATTCCTCAATGCGCTGAAGCTGTTCGGCCTCGGCTTTTCGTGGGGCGGTTTCGAGAGCCTTGCCATTCCATGCAACGGCCAGATCCGCCAGCGGTCCTTCGCCGCTGACACCAGCAACCCGGTGATCCGTCTCCATGTGGGATTGGAAGACACCGCGGACCTGATTCGCGAACTCGACGGCGCGCTTTCCGCATTTGCGGGGGCGCTCGGAGGGAACGCGCAAACCGAGACGGGACAACCCGCCGGATACGTAGGCGCCGTCACCCAATCGGGTCACGACGCCCAGGAGGACAGTGTCACTAATCCGGCGGCGTCACAGACGCCGCCCATCATGGGGGTTTGAATGCGCAAAATACTCGTTTCTTCATCCATCCTTGCGCTGAGCGCGGCCTTTGGTGGGACCGCGTGGGCCCAGACAGCGGATGACGCTGCTGGACCGCGTAGCCAGGATATCGTCGTCACCGGCTCGCGCGGGCAAGCGCGTACCGTCGCTACGAGCCCGACGCCGATCGACGTCATCTCCGGTGAGCAGATCGCCCAGCTCGGCGGTTCGATGCAGCTGCGTGACGTGTTGAGCCAGCTCGTCCCGTCCTTCCAGTCGCAGCAGGTCGGCTCCTCCTCGTGGAACTCGGTGTCTCGCCCGGCAGGCCTGCGCGGCCTTTCCGGCGTGCATGTCCTGGTGCTGGTCAACGGCAAGCGCCGCCACAATTCCGCGTTGATCGATCTCAACTCGGGATCGACGTCGATGGGCGGTAACCCGGTCGACCTCGACCAGATCCCCACCAGCGCGATCGCCCGGATCGAAGTGCTGCGCGACGGCGCTGCAGCGCAGTACGGTTCGGACGCCATCGCCGGCGTCATCAATATCATCCTGAAGAGCAACCCCGGTGCAGGCAGCGCTTCGGTCGAAGCCGGCCAGCGCTACAAGGACAGCGTGAACGGCAGCGACGGTGAGACCATTTCGGCCCAGTTGTCGAAGGGCTTCCATCTGGGTGACAATGGCTCGATCGTCCTTTCCGCCGAAGCCAAGCGGCAGAAGGCCACGGTGCGTAATTCGGATTACACCGGCCGCATCTATTCGCGCGTCAACGGTGCGGACGATCCTCGCGAAGCGACCGGCGACCGTCGGCGCTATCAGGGAGGCCTGCCTGATCTGAAGTCCATCAATCTCGCTCAGAACAGCGAGATCGAGGCAGGTGACCTGACGATCTACAGCAACGCCACGTTCGGCTATCGCGAAGCGCGTGTCGGCCAGGCTGGTCGCTACCCCAGCACCACCAGCGATATTGTCGAAATCTTCCCCGACGGCTTCACGCCCTATTACACGATGGCCGAGACCGACTGGCAGGCTACCGCCGGTATGAAGCAGACCGTGGACGGCTGGCACCTTGATCTGAGCACCACCTATGGCCGCGATTACGTACGCTCAGGCGCGGACAATACGCTCAACGCCTCGTTGGGTCCCGCCAGCCCGACCAGCTTCGATACCTTCAGCGCTGCCTTCGACCAGTGGACGACCAACTTCGATGCCACCAAGCGCTTTGCCGTTCTGGGTGGCCGCAATCTGCAGGTCTCGGCCGGCGCGGAGTTCCGCTACGAAAGCTATGTGACCAAGTCGCTGGATACTGCATCCTGGGCGAACGGCGGATATCGTTATCCGGCCGGGTCGGCATTGGCAGGACAACCCGGTGCGATCGGCGCGCAAGGCGCGACCGTCATCACACCCGCCGACGAAGCGCGCGTACAACGCACCATCGGTGCCGCCTATCTGGACCTCGCGCTTGACGTGACCGATCGGCTGTTGGTGACTGGCGCCGGACGTTTCGAAGCATACGATGACAGCTCGGGCAACGTGTGGAGCGGCAAGGTGTCGACCTTGTGGAAGGCGACCGACTGGCTGAACTTCCGTGGCGCGTTCTCGAACGGTTTCCGAGCGCCTTCGCTTTCCCAGCAAGCCTATGCCCAGACCGCCACCCAGGTTTCACTGGTCAATGGCTCCTATCAGCTGATCGAATCCAAGATCCTGCAGACCGGTTCGGCGATCGCGCAGGCTCTCGGCCAGCAGCCGCTAAAGCCGGAGAAGTCGCGCAATTACAGCTTTGGCGTCACGATGACGCCTTTGGCCGGGTTCACGCTGACCGTCGATGCCTACCAGATCAACATCGACAACCGCATCACGCTCACGGGCCTGCTGTCGAGTGCCGGCGTGCGCCAAATCCTCGTGAACAACGGGTTCTCCGGTAACCAGTACGTTCGTTTCTTCACGAACGCGATCGACACCCGCACGCGCGGCATCGACGCAGTCGCGAACTACAACTTCTCGCTGGGCGATTTCGGCAATGTCCGGGCAAGTGCGGCGTACAACTACAACAAGACCAAGATCACGCGCATCGCAGATACTCCCGATGCATTGGCAAACCTTGGGCTGACGTTGTTCGACCGCCAGACACAGGGTTACTTCACGGTCTTCACCCCGCGCGACAAGATCATCCTGGGCCTCAACTGGTCCAAGGGGCCGTTCTCGGTCAACGCCAAGGAGACCCGTTACGGCAGCTGGAAAGCGCTCGCCAACCTCGTCAACGGTCAGCCTACCGCCGACCAGAGCTATGGTGCGAAATGGATCACGGACGTCGAACTCGGTTATCAGTTGACTGAGAAGATGAAGCTGTCGGCAGGCGCATACAACGTCTTCAACACTTATCCTGACCGGAACACCGTGCCCAACACGATCGGTAGCTCGCCATATGGCAGTAACTCGCCGTTCGGTGCTTACGGCGGCTACTACTACGGTCGCCTGTCCCTCGACTTCTAAATACCCACCCCTGGCGACCGGACGGGCATCGACCCCGCCCGCCGGTCGCCCTTTTTCCTGACAACCTGACGATATCGCACGGGCGAGGCCAAGGCTTTTCGCGCGGGTGTCGTCTTGCGCCCGGTGCCGCCATGCTGCTTTTCCTTCATGCCCATCCCCTGATTACCGCAATCGGATGTGGCAGTCTGATCGGCCTCGTGCTCGCGCTGATCGGCGGTGGCGGCTCGGTAGTGGCGACCCCGATGCTGGTCTATGTGATCGGCCTGAGGAACCCGCACCTTGCGATCGGCACCGGTGCAATCGGCGTGGCTGTGAATGCAGCTATGGCGCTTGCCGGGCACGCGCGGGCGGGCCGGGTCCGCTGGAGAACTGGCGCACTTTTCGCTTTCTGTGGCCTGGCCGGTGCCGGCGTAGGATCGAGCCTTGGCAAACTGTGCGACGCGCAAACGCTGCTGCGTGGGCTTTCTGTGCTGATGCTCGTCATCGCCGCCTCGATGATCCTGCGCCGCGTGGCTGAGGATGCGCCCGCCGTGCAGACTGGATGGCGTCGTCTTGCCGGGTTCGGTGCCGGTAGCGGTTCCCTTGCAGGCTTTTTCGGTATCGGCGGGGGATTCCTGATCGTACCCGGCCTGGTCAGTGCCACCGGCATGTCGACCGCGGAGGCGGTGGCCACATCGCTGATCGCCGTTACCGCCTTTGGAGCGACTACCGCAGCCAATTACGCCCTTTCGGGTCTCGTCGATTGGTCGGTGGCGCTCGCACTGATTGCAGGAGGGCTGATTGGCGGCATTGCCGGCGGCGCGATCGCCGGCCGATTGACCGGCCAGCGCGACCTCCTGCGCTTTCTGTTTTCCGCGCTCGTCGCTGCGATGGCTCTGGCCATGCTGGCGAGCACAATCAACTGAAGGACTCTCACTCAATGCTGCGCAAGATCTTCCAGGAACACCCGGAAACTGTCGGCGAGACCTACGTCGAGCATTTCCACTCTGCATTCGGTTTCGGGACCGCGATGATCGTTGGGGGGATCAAATGCGTGATACACGGATTTCTGCCTCCTTTGTTCACGACATCGGGCAGTGATGCCGTTCGGCGGCTTCATGTAAAAATGGTTACGCATCGCCGTCGTGATGATCCGCAATTCAAAAATTCAGAAACGTAAGATCACGCCATGCGCTCGGATTTACAGAAGCCTGTTGTGAAATTGCCGCTGAAAAGCACTGTTCTGTCGCAAGACATACTTTAATGACAAGAGCCTATGTTGAGTGAATAGCATTCAGATCTAAATCCCGTTTCTGAAGCGGATTTTTTGCCTATCGTCAATAATGGCACACTTTAGGCTATGATTTCTCACCGCAGGAATGTCCGGTGTCGGTTAAAAGCCGTCAGTCGCGAGAGCAGAAGCGAACAGCCGCTTTGTCCCAGACCCTGCCTTGCCGGGGTCGACCCTTTGTCGCCGTTCAGCGACGAATTTTTGATCCCCAGGTCCAGACGGTCTGGTTTCCCGTCCGGCCGCCCGCGCCGGGCAGGATTGCAGTCTGTCCGGTCGAGGACCGAAAATCTCAATAAGCCGCCATTCCGCTCGTTAGAGGATTGTTGATCAGCGTGATGCCGAGGCGCTTGAGGCGATGCGCCGATCGCTGCTCGATCTCGCCAATCGCTGCCATGGCGAGGATCGGCCTGATTGTCCGATCCTCGATGGATTGGAGTGCCGCACATGAAGTCTTGTTGAAGCGGAAACCTCGTTCGGATAATAGAGATGTCAGTGAAACCTGTGCTGTCCCTCCTCATGCTCCTCGGAGCACTGATCGGCCTTATGGGCCAGGAGGCTGCTTTTGCGGCAGCACCCGTGCATGCGCCCGCCGCAATCATGAAAATGTCGGAAGGCGCTGCCCCGATGTCGGCCGACTGCATGGAGATGATGCAGAAAGCACCGCAGCCGACACAGAAACCCTGCAAGGGCCTGACGCTCGACTGCATCGCCGCCATGGGCTGCGTCGTTCCCCTCGCAGTCACGCCTGAAACCGCGCTCGTCGAAAAGATGATCCATGCGCGGATGGAGCATTTTCCGGCACCGGCCAATGCCTTGGCTGGGCGCGCGCTCGCACCCGAACCTGAGCCACCGACTCTCCTGATCTGAATCGCTTTGCCATCGGCACGACGGAATGCGGTCACATTTGACGCGTCCGATCCGCCGCCGCTGGCTTACCTCATTCAGTTCAGGAGAATTACCATGACCGAGTTCACGTTCCGTGCGGCGGCTCTTGCCGTTCTGGCACTCGGCGCCGCTTCGACCGCCGCTTTCGCGGCCTCCTCCGACGCCGGCACCGGCGGCCATTATGAATGGCGCCAGGTGCCGCAATTCGGCCCCAAGGCTCCGATGACGGCACCCCGGCGGGTCTGGGTGCCCGATATGGCGCAGATGGCCAATTGCGACTGCGACATGATGAAGATGAGCGCGGTCGACTGCATGATGAACATGCACAAGCCCAAGGCGCCTTCGGCCGGCTGATAGCAGATCCCGGCCGATAAACGACAACGATAACGGCCAGGCGCGGCGCCGGCGGAGTCTCCTCGACTTCGTCGGCGCCGTTGCCGGACTGCTGTGTGCTTGTCGGCGCGTGCCGTCCCACCAGGAGACCTCCATGCGAATGCTCGTTGCGCTGCCCCTGTTTGCGGCGGTTCCATTCCAGGCTCTTGCCGACCCGATCGGCTTCGATGACGCCCTTGCCCGCGCCGCCAGTCAGGCGCCGCTGCTGCGCGCCCGGGCGCTCGAGGTCGATGCGCGCCGATCGGCGGCAACAGCCGCCGGGCAGCTGCCCGATCCAAAGCTGGGCGTCGGGCTCGACAATTTCCCCGTCTCCGGTCCGCCCGCAGGCACCTTCGCGGGAGACAGCATGACGATGGGGCGCGTCGGCATCAGCCAGGACGTGCCCAACCTCGCCAAGCGCCATGCCCGTACCGGCCGTGCCGAGGCCGATGTCGCGGCAGCGCAGGCGAGCAATCTCTCCGAGACACGACGGGTCAGGGTGGCGACCGCGCTCGCCTGGATCAGCCTCGCCTATGCCGAGCGCCGACTTGCGGCGGTCGACGAGGTCATGGCCGGCCTGCGCCCGATGGTGGGGGCAACACGCTCAGGGGTAGCCTCGGGCACCGCGCGTCCGGCGCAGGCGCTGGACATCCAGCACGCCTTGGCCGCGCTCGAAGACAGGAGAAGCGAGGTCGCCGCCGATCTGGGACGGGCGAGAGCGACACTGGCGCGCTGGACGGGGGACAGCACTGTCGAGGTCGCGGGCGACATGCCCCAGTTCACGGTCGCTCCTGCGGTATTGCGCGCTGCGCTCGACCGCCATCCCGACCTCGGCGTAACCATCGCCCGCACACGTCAGGCGGAAGCGGACGTCACCGTCGCACGCGCGGAAAAGCGCCCCGACTGGGGGTTCGATGTTGCCTATCAACGCCGCGCCGACCGCTATGGCGACATGGTGTCGGCGGGTGTGACGGTCAGCCTGCCGCTCTTTGCCAAGAAACGCCAGGATCCGATGATCGCCGCCAGCGTCGCGAGCGCTGGCGCGGCGATGGCCGAGCAGGAGGATATGCGGCGCAGCCTTACCGCCGACCTTGAAAGTGGGCTTGCCGACCACGTCATGCATCATGAGCAGTGGATGCGCGCGCGAGACACACTACTGCCGCTCGCGCAGCGGAAAGCCGATCTCGAGACCGCCAGCTATGGCGCCGGGCGCGCGGGTCTGGTCGATGTGATCCAGTCCCGCTCGATGCTGGCCGATACCCAATTGCAGACGCTGGATCGCGAGACGGAGGTGGCGCGCGACGCGGCGCGCCTGGTGCTGACCTATGGGGGTGACGACGAATGAGCGACAGGATTTCAGCACGAATGCGGCTCGGTCTTGCCGCCATGGCTATAGCGGTCGTCGCGGGCGGGGCCGGCTATGGGATCGCCACCGTCGGACATGGCGAAGGGGCCGCTCTCAAGGAAGCCGATGCCGGCCGCAAGGTCCTCTACTGGTATGATCCGATGGTGCCGAGCCAGCATTTCGACAAGCCCGGCAAGTCGCCGTTCATGGATATGCAGCTCGTTCCCAAATATGCCGACGAAGGACCGGGCGAAGCAGGCATCGCCGTCGATCCCACGCGCACTCAGAATCTCGGGCTCAGGGTGGTTGTTGCGCAGACCGGCACGCTTGGCTCGGCGCTGACCGCGACCGGCAGCATCGACTTCAACCAACGCGATGTGGCCGTGGTCCAGAGCCGCGCGGCGGGCTTTGTTCAGCGCGTCTATGCCCGCGCACCGGGTGACGTCATCGGCGCAGGCGCACCGCTCGCCGATCTGCTCGTTCCCGAATGGGCCGGCGCCCAGGCCGAATATCTCGCGGTGAGACGCACCGGCGACGCGAGCCTGATCCGCGCCGCGCGCCAGCGGCTTGCATTGCTCGGCATGCCGGCAGGCATGATTGCTGCGGTCGACCGGAGCGGCAGGCCGCATAATGTCATCACCATTTCCTCGCCGATTGCGGGCACCATCAAGAACCTCGGCGTCCGCCAGGGCATGACCGTCTCCGCCGGCGAGACGCTCGCCGAAGTGAATGGGCTAGGGACGGTCTGGCTCAATGCCGCCGTGCCCGAAGCGATGGCCGGGCAGTTGCGCCCGGGCCAGAGCGCGACCGCGACGCTCGCCGCCTATCCGGGTGAGCACTTCGCCGGTAGGGTCGCGGCGATCTTGCCGGCCGTCCAGGCCGACAGCCGAACGCTGACCGTGCGGATCGAGCTTCCCAATCGTGCGGCGCGCCTGAAGCCCGGCATGTTCGCCAATGTCGATTTCGGCGGCAGTCCGCGGTCGGCGCTGCTCGTGCCCTCGGAGGCGGTCATTCGCACCGGCCGGCGAACACTGGTCATGCTCGCGCTCGACAAGGGACGCTACCAGCCCGCCGAAGTCCAGACCGGTCATACGAGCGGTGGCCAGACCGAAATCCTCGCCGGGCTGTCCGAGGGTGAAAAGGTCGTCGCCTCGGGTCAGTTCCTGATCGATTCCGAAGCGAGCCTGTCGGGCGTGCAGGCGCGGCCGATTTCAGCACAGACGGCAGTACGACTCCCGCAAGCTGCAGCGAAGGCCGGCGCCTATGCGACAATCGGCCGGCTCAACAAGATCGACGCGGGTAGCATCACCTTCAGTCATCAGCCTGTGCCGGCATTGCAATGGCCGGCGATGACCATGACCTTCCGGCTGTCGAGCCCGACGCTAGCCCGCGGTTACAAGGTCGGCGACCGGGTGCGGTTCAGCTTCGACCAGTTGCCATCCGGCCCGACCGTCAGGACCCTGGCGCGCGAGGCTGGCCAGTGATCGGGCGGCTGATCCACTGGTCGGTCCAGAACCGCTTCTTCGTAATTCTCGGCGCCCTC
>Ga0207667_10003804_pt1 | contig 18571 bp, 11 predicted proteins | sample KBSCornC52_FD_184301 | JGI IMG/M metagenome (GOLD analysis project Ga0207667, IMG submission 184301) | Corn rhizosphere microbial communities from Kellogg Biological Station, Michigan, USA - KBS Corn C5-2 (SPAdes) (version 2) | ecosystem: Host-associated > Plants > Roots > Rhizosphere > Soil ...
TCCGCACATCGTGCTTCTGCACCTGTGCCGGAATGGCTTCGAGATCACGGCCCGCGGCCACGGTTTTGTTGCCGCGATCGACGACCTCCACGCGCGGCTGCAAATGGGTGGGCAGGCTTTGCGGCGGCCAATCCTCGGCGCGGACCATCACGCGATATTTGCGCGAAAGAAAATCGGCCAGCGCGGCGAGGAAGTCGCCCCGCCCGGGCTGGAACTCGGCCGCGATCTCGCGGACCTTTGGCTCCAATGGCATGAGCGTCTTGCGCACCGTCTTCGGCAGCGCACGGAGCAGCACGCCGATTTGTTCCTCCCGCAGGCCAGGGACCATCCACTGGATTTGTCCGGTGGTCAGCTGGCCGGCCACGGGCAACGGCACGCGTACGGTCACGCCATCGGCATCGTGGCCGGGCGTATAGGCGTAGGTTACGGGCAGCGCGGTGTTGCCGAGGGAGACGTGATCGGGAAAGAGATGGCGGTCGTAAGTGGTGTCGTCATCGCCTACGAGATCGGCCTCGGTCGCACAGAGAAAATCCGGCTCGCGTCCAATGCGGTCGCGCACGAAACGGTTGAGATCGTGCACCGAGGAGACATTGGTAATCCGCTCGGCGTAGAACTGATACATCGCCTCATCGAGGTCGTGCGCCCGCCGGCTGCGCACCCGGGTGAGCGCGGTCTCGATCTTGTCGCGCACCTTGTGATTCTCGCTGAAGAAGCGGTGCGGCAGTTTCGCTTCCTCGGCCACGAGCGCGCCGCGAATGAAAAGCTCCGTCGCCTTCTCCGGTTCGATGCGCCCGAAGTCGACCTGCCGGCGGGTGATTTCCAGCCCGCTGATCAAGACGCGCTCGAGGACCAGCACGCGGCCGGCCTTCGCGCTCCAGTGCGGTTCGGTGTAGCGGAAATTGCAGAGATGTCCGCCGAGATCGATGATCCACTCGGGATTGATCCCCGCCACCATGCGCGCAAAAAGCAATGAGGTCTCCACGATCTCGCCGGCCACGATCCACTGCGGCTGGCGGCTCTTGTCCGCGGGCTTCGACGGGGCGGCGTTTTTCTTCGGCTTATCGCGACGCTCGTAGAGATTCGATCCCGGGAAGAGCGTGACCAGCCGCTCGCCGGAAGCCTTGTAGACATTGCGCTCCTGCCGGAGGGCGATGTGGCCGAGCAGGCCCGCGAGGATCGCGCGATGCATGGAGGGATAGGTGTTTTCCTCGGGCGGGCGATTTCCCCCGCGCGCCGGCGCGTCTTCATCCATCGCATCGGCCAGCTGGCGATGGATGTCGCGCCATTCGCGCATGCGACTCAGGGAGAGAAAACTCGCTTTGCAAAAACGACGCAGCGCATTGCCGCTGCCGCGCCCCTCGGCATCCGGCGCGGCCCGCCAGATATTGAGCAGCGAGAGGAAATCGGAGTCAGGATCGGCGAAAGCTTTGTGGGCCGTCGCGGCCGCTTCCTTCGCCTCCTCCGGGCGTTCGCGCGGATCGGGCACGCTGAGCCCGGCGGCGATGATCAGCATCTCCGGCAGCACCTTTTCCGCGCGCGCCTGGAGGAGCATCCGACCGAGCGTGGGATCGATCGGCAGGCGGGCGAGCTCGCGACCGAGGGAGGTGAGTTCGTTTGAGTCGTCGAGCGCGCCGAGCTCATGCAGAAGTTGATACCCCGCGCGGATGGCGGCGCTGACTGGCGGATCGATAAAGGGGAACGTCTCGATGTCGCCGAGGCGAAAGGCCTTCATCCGGAGGATGACTTCGGCGAGATTCGCCCGCTGGATTTCCGGCTGGGTGAAACGCGGGCGCGCGGCGAAATCGTCCTCCGCATAGAGTCGGATGCAGGTGCCATCCTGCACCCGGCCGGCGCGGCCGGCGCGCTGGTTGGCGCTGCTCTGCGAGACGTCTTCCACGGGCAGGCGCTTGGTGCGCGTGCGGGGATTGTAGCGGCTCATCCGCGAGAGACCGGCGTCGACGACGTAGCGGATGCGCGGCAGCGTGAGTGAAGTCTCGGCGATATTCGTGGCCACGATGACCCGCCGGCGCGGGCTCGGCGCGAAAATCCGTTGCTGTTCCGCGGCGGGCATGCGCCCGAAAAGGCCGATCACCTCGAAGCCCGGGCCGAGGCTGCCTTCCAGCAATTCGCGCGTGTCGCGGATGTCGCGCTCGGTGGGCATGAAGATGAGCACGTCGCCGGTATCCGTTTCGATGAGCGCATCCTCCGTGGCCCGCACCGCCGCTTCGATGTGGCTGAGTTCGTCGGCCTGCTCACCGGGGCGAGCGTGGCTCTCGATGGGCGCGTAACGGATTTCCACCGGATAGAGGCGGCCGGAGACTTCGATGATCGGTGCCCCACCGAATGCCTTCGAGAAGGCCTCGGTATCGATCGTCGCAGAAGTGATGATGAGCTTGAGATCGCCGCGTTTGCGCAACAGGCCGGGCAAATAGCCGAGGAGAAAATCGATATTCAGCGAGCGCTCGTGTGCTTCATCGATGATCAGCGCGGAATAAGCCCGGAGCAGCGGGTCCGACTGGATCTCGGCGAGCAGGATGCCGTCGGTCATGAACTTGACCCGCGTGTCGCGGCTGGTGTCGTCGTTGAAACGCATCTTGCAACCCACTTCCCGGCCCCAGGCGACACCGAGTTCCTCGGCCACGCGCCGCGAGACGCTCATCGCCGCGACCCGGCGCGGCTGGGTGCAGCCGATCCGGCCCCGATCGCCCAGCCCCGCGTCGAGACACATCTTGGGCAATTGCGTCGTCTTGCCCGAGCCCGTCTCGCCGGCCACGACCACTACCGGATGCCCGCGCAGGGCGGCGAGGATCTCCTCGCGCCGGGCGCTGATCGGCAGTTCAGGCGGATAGGTAATGACGGGCATCGGCAAAAAGCGGGTCGGGACTATACACGAAAGTCGAGTGCGCGCTGTAGCGAACCCACGGAGGGACGCGCTCCTGCGCGTTCCCTATTTTCGTGGAGGAGGCAGAATGAAGAGTAGGACCGCGCGGGAACGCGTCCCGGGCATTCAGCCCGGCCGAGCCGCCCAGGCGGCGCGCAGCCATTCGCCGCGGGTAGTCTTGCCATCGGCCTTGGGTAGCATGGCGACGTCAATATTGAGCGAGCTGGCCAGCTTTTCCCAACGCTCCGCCAGTGCGGAATCGAGCGGTTTGCTCAGTTCCGCGGCGTGGCCAGGGAAAGCTTCGTAATACTGGCTGAAGATATTCTTCCCGCGTTGCCCGGGGGTCCCCGGCGTGGGGGCGAGGCCGTGCAATCCACCGGCCGTGCCCCACCATTGCACCGCGGCGAAATCCGGATTTCCCGGCAGCACGTCGCTCACGTAGATCGTCGATCCCCCTTCCGCATGGAGCAGCTCCTGCAGCTTCGGCAACGAGACCGTCTGCAGGACGCCGTGCTTGCGCCGCGCGAGATGCGTGGCATGGCCGGCCGCTTCGCCGAGCGACATCCAGATCGGCTCCAGGCGCAGCGCGCAAAAACCCACGTGCGAAGCGCTGACCGCATTGGTCACGAGCAGATTTTCGAAACCCTTCGCGATCAGCACACCGTAGGGAATCTGGTAAGGCGCCACCATCTTGTAGAACTCACCCTCGTGCTTGCCGCCGAAGCGCGAACCAACATGCGAGGTACCGTGGCAATTCGGACCGTAATCGCCCATGGCGATCGCATCCGTGTGCAACACCGCTCGGGCGTCGTTCGGCGCGCAATCGGTGTCATTTTCGGTGAAGATATATTCGCCCACGACGCGGCGTCCCTCGCGCACATAGAGCTGCATCGGCAGATGATTGCTATCGGTGAACTCATCCTTGCAGAAGCCCCACTCGCGCGCTTCGTCGCGGAATTTCGCCGGCACCGCCGCGTCATTCTGCAAAAAGTAAATGAGGCCCACGTCCCAGCGTAGATGTTCGTCGAAGACGCGGTCGCGGGATTGCCGCAGGCCGGTGCGCGAGAAGGGCGCGACCGCACCGTGCTGGACCACGCGCGCGGCAAAGCCGGATGAGCCCTCCGGCCAGTCGTCGTTTCCGCCAGGCAGGGAAAGCCGCACGAGACCCTTCGACATATCGTTGATGTCGTATTTTCCGTTCGGCAACGGGCCCTGGGCCTTGATGAGTTCCGTCGGTTTCGTGCTGAAGACGCCGTGAATGCGGCCGTCGAGGAGCAACGCGAGCAGGTCGACGAATTCGGCGCGCAGATAGCCGGGCGGTTCCTCGACCGGCGCGCTGTTCTTCGGATCGCGCGTCATGCACAGGCGGAAATTGTAGGCCTGCAACTGGTCGTCGGCTTCATCCGGGGCAAGCGATTCGCCGTACTGGTTGCCTGCCTCGCGGCCGACGTGATACCCCGCGCGGGCGCAGGCCATCAGGTCGCCTTCATAGGTCGCGTCAACGAAATAATACGCGGCGACCGAGTGATATTGGGCGTCGCCATCGACGAGGAGCGCGATCTCCACCGCCCGGGAAGTCGCCGGGCCTTCGCCATCGCCGTTGCTGCTGTTCTTCACCCCATCGAGGACCCACTCAATGTGCAGGGTGATCTTCGGCTGCTCGGCGATCATCTTTTCAAAGATGGAGAGCGCGACCTTCGGTTCGAACTGCGTGCCGTGAAAGCAATCGCGCACCTGCTGGGAATCGGCGCCATAGGTCTCGCGGTAATAGGCTTCGACGCGATGGGCGAAATCGAGGAACGATCCATTCAACCCTTCCAAGGTGCGGAAGTCGGTGTGCGAAAGGCCGTTGGTCATCATGCCGCCGATGCGGCGCGACGGCTCGATGAGCAACACGCGCTCCCCATCTTTGGCGGCGGCGACCGCGGTCGCGATCCCACTGGGCGTGGCGCCGTAAACGAGGACATCGAATTCCTGAGCGTGCAGGACAGTGGCAAGCAGCAGGAGCAGGGGGAGGAGGAACCGGCGCATTGGTTAGCCGGTAGCTGGTGTTGGGCGGGGGGGCAAGGGGGAAAGGACGAAAGGCAGAACATCGAACACCCAACATTCAACGCCCAACATCCAATGGCGCAGGCGCGTCGCGGAGCTCGAGCTGATGAATATGGGATGGCGCTCGGCGGGGGATAATCTCGAAGTCGGGACTTTGTAGGGCGGCCATCCTGGCCGCCGGGGAACACGGCCGGCGGCGAATCGCCGCTCTACAAGACCGCCGATGCCGGGACGGCGCCGCTTATAGCGGTTTGCTTCCCTCGCCGGCTTCGAGGGCAGGCTTTTCCGGGGTGTTGTCGCCGAGGGCGGTTTCGTCTTTTAGGGCTACGCCGCTCACCTTTAGTTGACGGGCCTGGGTCAGGAGAGCGTGGAGCTTGTCCGCGGCTTTGGCGGGGGCGAGGCCTCCGGTACGGATATTGGAAATGCAGTTGCGGTCCGCATCGGTGCGGCCGGGAGCGGGCGCGTAGGTGAAATAGGCGCCAAGACTGTCGGCGTTGCCGAGACCGGGGCGTTCGCCAATGAGAATGAGACTGATCTGAGCGCGGAGGATTTCGCCGATTTCATCCTGCAAGGCGACCCGGGCGTGCCGGGCCACGATTACCGGCGTGAGGCTCCACCCATCGCCACGGAGAAGCGGAAGCAATGTAGCGAGCAGCGGCTCCGCCTGGGTGGTCACAGCGAGGGTGGAAAGGCCGTCCGAGACGATGATCGCCAGGGCGCAGCGCGGGGCGGTCTCGGCAGATCCAGTCAGGGCCGCGCGGGAAGCGTCGGCGAGACGGCGGCCCAGATTTGGGTGCTGGAGGAATTCGGCGCGATCGCGCGCCGCGCTCTCGACCACGCGCACCGGCTCACCAAGCACGCGCAACTTCGCGGCCAGCGCTTCGGCATCGAATTCCGCCAGGACCGCATCGCGCGCCCGCGCGTGGGCGAGTCGGTAATCGAGCTGGGCGCGCGTGGGCAGGCTGCCGCCGCTGCGCCCAAGGGCGATCCGCGCCGCGGTGTAGGCGCGCAGCGGGCTCCAGGGATCGGCCGGAACGAGTTCGTCACTCATGACTCATCCCCGCGATCAGCATGTGTTGATGATCCACTGCCTCGAGGCGCAACCCGTCACGCGCGATGCGCATCTTCTCCAGCCACGCGGCGAATTCCGGCGCCGGCCGGAGGTTCAATACCTGCCGCAGATACTGGGCATCGTGAAAGCTCGTCGATTGATAGTTGAGCATGATGTCGTCCGCACCCGGCACGCCCATGATGTAATTGCAGCCCGCCACGCCGAGCAACGTGAGGAGCGTATCCATGTCGTCCTGATCGGCCTCGGCGTGGTTCGTGTAGCAGACGTCGCAGCCCATCGGCAGGCCGAGCAGCTTGCCGCAGAAATGATCCTCCAGGCCCGCGCGGATGATCTGCTTTCCATCGTAAAGATATTCCGGGCCGATGAAACCGACGACGGTATTGACCAGCAGCGGCTCGAATTCCCGAGCGACCGCATAGGCCCGCGCCTCGAGCGTTTGTTGATCGATGCCGTGATGCGCATTCGCGGAAAGACACGAACCCTGGCCGGTTTCGAAATACATCACATTGCGGCCAATCGTCCCGCGATTCAGCGCCAGCGCGGCTTCGCGGGCTTCGCGCAAGAGCGCGAGGTCGATGCCGAAACTACGATTCGCGGCCTCGGTGCCGGCAATGGATTGGAAGACGAGATCGAGTGGTTCACCCGCTTCCATGCAACGCAGCGAAGTCGTGACGTGGGCGAGCACGCACGATTGCGTGGGGATTTCGTATTGGCGGATGAGCTGATCAATGAGGCGCAGCAGCGTGGCGCAGGCGCCGGGTGAATCGGTGACGGGATTGATGCCGATAACCGCATCCCCGCAGCCGTACATGAGTCCATCGAGAATTGACGCTGCGATTCCGCGTGGGTCGTCGGTCGGATGATTCGGCTGCAACCGCACGCCCAACGTCCCCGGCAGACCGAGCGTATTGCGGAACTGGGTCACCACGCGCGCCTTGGCGGCGACGAGGATGAGATCCTGATTGCTCATCAGCTTGCTCACCGCGGCAACCATCTCAGGCGTGAGCCCCGGGGCGAGCGCGGTCAGGGTCGCGGTATCCGTTTCGTAACGCAGCAGCCAATCGCGCAGTTCCCCCACACTCAACCCACTGATCGGCTGGAACGCCGCGCGGTCGTGCCGATCCAGAATCAGCCGGGTGACTTCGTCTTGCTCATACGGAATGAGCGGCTCCTCGAGAAAGCGGGCGAGCGGCACTTCGGCGAGGCACATTTGCGCGGTGACACGTTCCTCGGCGTCGGCCGCGGCGAGCCCGGCGAGCTGGTCGCCCGAACGCAATGGCGTCGCCTTGGCGAGCAGTGTCTTGAGATCCGGAAAAACCTGCGTCCTTCCGTCGAGAGTCAGCCGATAGCTCATCGGACAAAGAACATACGCCCCGCGCCGCGCAATGCGAGCCGGCGTTCTGTCACGATTGTGCAACGGCGGACCCGTGATCAAAAGCGCCGGCCTATTTAAGCGCAGAGGACGCAGCGCGGCGAAGCCGCAACCAAACGTCAATCGGTGCGAAAAAATGGACCACGGATTTCACGAATTACACGGATTGAAAACTCTGTATCGCCACGGCCTCTGAATCCGTGAAATCTGTGTAATCCGTGGTCAAAAAATTGTCCGCGGCGTGCGGAAATTTTCCGGGTTAGCACTGCGGAGAACGCAGAGGGCCGCGGATAGGGAAAAGACAATTCGCCCACCAGACAATCAGACAGGAGACTATAAGACGATCTTGGCGATGTGCAGTGCCATTGTCTCATCGTCTTTCCTCTGCGGCCCTCTGCGTTCACCGAGCCCTCTGCGCTTAATAGCCTGCGCATTTTGGGCGAAGATTGCGTGGGCGGCGGGTCATCGACTATCGTCCCTCCGAATGACTTCAACTCCGGTAACCAGCGTTGTGCCTTCGCCGAGCGGCGTCTGGGCGGCATATCACCCCCGGGCGGAAGTCTTCGATGAAATGCGCGCCGCGGATGGCACGGTGCGCCCGCACTGGCTGCCGCTCGTGCAGGGACTGGAGCGGCTCGGGCGGGAAGGCGTGCGCGAGCGAGCCGAGAGCGCACTCCAATTACTGCGGGAACATGGCGTGACTTACAACGTGCACGCCGATGGCGAGAGCGCCGAGCGGCGTTGGGAGCTCGATGTCCTCCCGCAGATCATCGACGCCGCGGAATGGGCGCAACTCGAAGCCGGCCTCATCCAGCGCACGAAGCTCCTTAACCTCGTCCTGGCCGACATCTACGGCCCGCAGCAACTCCTGCAGGCCGGCCTGCTTCCCCCGGCCCTGCTCCACGCCAACCCCGGTTTTCTGCGCTGCTGCCATGGCATTCGGCCGCCCGGCGGTCTCTTTCTCTCGCTGCACGCCGTTGACCTCACGCGAGCGCCGAATGGCCGCTGGTGGGTGCTGAGCGATCGCACGCAGGCACCGAGCGGCGTCGGCTACGCGCTGGAAAATCGCGCGATCCTCTCCCGGGTGTTGCCCGAGGAATTCCGCGCCGCGCAGGTGCAACGCCTCGCCGGGTTTTTCCAACAGCGCAAAGCCGGGCTGCGCGCGCTGGCGCCGTGGACAAGCGCGCCGAATATCGTGCTGCTCACTCCCGGCGCCTACGCTGAGACCTATTTCGAACACGCCTACCTGGCGCGCTTTTTGGGTTATCAACTGGTCGAGGGCAGCGATCTCACCGTGCGCGACCAATGCGTCTTTTTGAAAACGCTCGAGGGACTGCAACGCGTCGACATCATCATCCGCCGGGTAGACGACACTTGGTGCGATCCGCTGGAGCTGCGCGGCGATTCCCTCCTCGGCGTCCCCGGCCTCGTCGAAGCTGCGCGCGCGGGCAATGTCGCCATCTCCAATGCCCTCGGCACGGGCGCGGTGGAGACGACCGCACTGCTTGCTTTCCTCCCCGCGCTCTCGCGGCATCTGCTGAACGAAGAACTGCGCATTCCGAATGTCGCGACGTGGTGGTGCGGCCAGCAAAGCGAACGCGACTTCGCGCTCGGCGCCCTGAACAAACTCGTCACCAAGCGCGCCTTCGTCGGCGGTCATGGCGAACCCAGCTTCGGCGGTCGGCTCGGCACGCGAGAGCTCGAAGACCTCGCGGCGCACATTCGTGCCAACCCGCACGCCTATGTCACCCAGGAGAGTGTCGCGCTCTCCACCGCGCCGGTCTGGCATGGCGACGCTCCCGAACCGCGCCCGCTCATCATGCGCTGCTACATCTGCGCGACCGTGGATGGTTTCACCGTCATGCCCGGCGCGCTCACCCGCGTTTCGCCTTCGGCGGAGTCGCCGATCGTTTCCTCACGTTACGGCGGCGGAAGCAAAGACACCTGGGTGCGTTCGAACGCGCCGACGGAGTCCGCCACAGCCGTGGAATCCACCGCGCCGGCGATGCGCCCGGAAGTGAGCGCGTCGCATGTGCCCAGTCGGGTAGCGGAAAATCTTTTCTGGCTGGGCCGCTATGCCGAACGGCTGGAAGACACGACCCGGCTGCTGCGCACCGCGCTCGGCCGCCTCGCCGGCGAAGGTGGGCCGACCGAGGAGGTGGAACTCACCGCCCTCGCGCGCTGGCTGGCCCGCACGGAATTGCTCGGCGCCCGCTTCGCCGATGCATTCACCCCGCCGGAGCTCGCCGCCGAATTGCGCGAGCTCGTCTTCGAGCGCAATCGCTTCGGTACCGTGCGCGAGTTGCTCGGTCGCGTGGGCTTTCTCGCCAACAACGTGCGCGACCGCCTCTCCGGCGACACCTGGCGCATTCTCAATCAGCTCCAGACGGATTTTCCGGCGACGATGTCCCGGGCGACCCCCGGCGCGATTCTACACACACTGCATCGGCTCATCTTCCAGCTCGCGGCCTTCAGCGGTATGGAAATGGAAAACATGACCCGCGGACACGCGTGGCGTTTTCTCGATATCGGCCGGCGGCTGGAACGCGCGACCAATCTCGTTTCCAACGTCCGTGCGGTGCTCGCCGCCGATACCGACGATACTGCCCTCGCGCCGCTGCTCGAATACACCGACAGCACGATGACCTATCGCCGGCGCTATCTCGCGCGACCGGAGATGCCGACGACGCTCGCGCTCCTGATCAACGACTTCTCGAATCCGCGCTCGCTCGTCTTTCAGCTGGAGATTTTGGGCCGTCACCTCGCCGCCCTCCCCGGCGCGGACGGCACGCGACCCGAGCAGATTCACTTCGAAGACCTCATGGCGTTGCTCCGCGAAACCGACGCCCAGGATTTCGCGCTGCAAGGCGCCCTCGGCCGGACACGTCTGGCCACGCGACTCGATGAATTTTACGAGACCACGGGCCAGCTTTCCGATCTGCTGACCGCGTCCTATTTCAGTCACGTGCCCGCGCGGGTGAGCTAAGGCCATGCTTTACGACGTCACGCATCGCACGACTTACGGCTACGGCTCCGATGTCTCGGTGTCGCATCATCTCGCGCACCTGCGGCCGCGCCAGTTGCCGGCGCAGCAAGTCGATGATTTTCAGCTCCTCGTCGAACCAGCGCCGGCGGTAATTACCGAGCGCGTAGATTACTACGGTAATGCGACCACGTTCTTCAGCATCGGCAGTCCGCACGATTGTCTCACCGTCACCGCCTGCAGTCGCGTGCGCGTCACCGCGCCGGCCCTTCCGGCGCCTTCCGAGACCCTTGCGTGGCAACTCGTGCGTGACCGTTGCGCGAGCGATGTGCTCATGCCCGATAGCGCGGTGGGTGAATTTCGTTTCGAGTCGCCGAACATTGCCCGACGATCGGTCTTCGCCGACTACGCCGCGCTTTCTTTCGTGCAGGATCGTCCGCTGCTCGAAGCGATCGTCGATTTCAACGCCCGCATTTTTCAGGATTTCAAATTCGATCCGCGCGCTACCACCGTCGCCACACCGGTGGATGAAGTTTTCAAAAAACGCCGTGGCGTTTGCCAGGATTTTGCGCACCTCGCCATCGCTTGCCTGCGCTCGCTCGGCCTGCCCGCGCGCTATGTGAGCGGATATCTCGAAACCTTGCCTCCACCGGGCAAGGCGCGACTCATTGGCGCCGATGCTTCGCACGCTTGGTATTCGGTGTGGTGCTCGGAGTTCGGCTGGATCGACGCTGATCCGACAAACAACCTGCTTCCCGGCGATCGCCATATCACCGTCGCGTGGGGACGCGATTTCAGTGATGTTAGTCCCCTGCGCGGAGTGGTCGTCGGCGGGAGCGGGCACACCCTCGGAGTGAGCGTTGATGTCGCTCGCGTGGCGGAAGAAACCGCGAACGGACGCGAATGACTTCAGTGCAAAGCATCCCTCGCAGAAAGAGCGATTGTAGGGCGGCGATTTTCGCCGCTGCCACGGCTCGACATGCTCCAAGCACGAATGGACGACGGCCAGGATGGCCGCCCTACAATCACGCTATCTAACACGCAGCGCCTCTTCTCGCCTCACCGCAATAGCGCGGGTAACTCCGACATGCGTTCAAAGCGAGTGGCTCCCGGCACATGAAATTCCTCCGCATCGCCCGCGGCGATGTAAGCTAACACGCGCATCCCTGCAGCGATGCCCGCGCGGACACCTAACACGCTGTCTTCCACGACCACACAATCCGCCGGCGCCACCCCCATCGCCGCAGCCGCGTGGAGATACAACCCGGGGTCCGGCTTCCAGGTCCCCAACTCGTAAGAGCTGAAAATGCGGCCTTCGAAAAAGGGCAGCAAGCCGGTGACCGACAAAGCCAGCGCGATTTTTTCGCGAGGCCCGTTCGAGGCGACGCAGATCGGAAGGCGAATCTCACGGAGCGTATCGTGGATTTCGGGAATGGGTTTCAGACGATGCCGGAATGCTTCCGCCTGGCGCGCGCGGTAATTGGGAATGAAATCCTCCGGCAATGGCCAGCCGAGACGCTCGGAAAGAATGGCCACGCATTCCGCCATCTTGCGACCGCGGAACAAACGCATCGCCTCGGAGAGTTCCATGGCCAGCGGACCATACTCCCGCGCCGCATCCACCAGCATCTGCGTCGAGAGCTCCTCGCTATCCACGAGGACGCCATCGTTATCGAAAATGACGAGAGAAGGAGAAGGGGTCACAGGCGCGGGATTGCCTTTCTAAAGGATACCGCGCAATTGGCGAGTGACTTCTCGCGCTCAGCAGGGTGCCCCTCAACATTCCTTCAGGTCTGAGATAAGTTCATGTTCTGTGAGCGCGAGGACTAGCAGCCGCTTTAGGCTCGTGCGAAGGAGTTGGACCGCGGCATTCCGATCCCCCAGCTTCTTCAACGGTTTATCACTGAAGTCAGGTATGTCTCTGTGGGCAATTTTACTACGCCAGTGATAGAGTGCATCCCATTGGTCGCGGAGCGATATCGCGGTATTCACGGGTGCGAGTGGTCCTGCTTCGAATCTCTTGCTAAGAAGAGGCATCTTCGTCTCAACTTGATGAGTGAGGGAATCTCCGTGCGCTGACGAACGGGGGTTGTGTGTTATTAGCGATTCAATTATTGCAAAACAAGCCAAGACGTTGATATCGGAGTGTCGAGGTAAGGCTTGAACGAGCATGAAGTTATTGATGGCGTGCTTCACCTGATTGCTGGTTGAACTCTGTAAACGTTCAAAATTTATGCGCGCTCCCTCCAATGTTTCGATACGGAGTTTATGTGGCTCTATACTTCCCGTAGCTTGATACTCGAGAAAGGAGTAAGAGAGGGATTGCTGGCGATCCCCTTCGCCTTTTCCATTTCAAGGAACGTCATCCCCAGCTCAATCGAAGGTTCCGCGAGCACCAAAGCTTTTGACCATTCTCCGATGAGCTCGTTGCTTCCATCGAATCTGACGACGTAATATCGCCAGTGTTCGGAAGGTAGTAGATGTGCCGAGGTAGGATGGCCGCTCTCTTCGAGTATAGGCCCGAATTCGTAGGCGTGATTTGACGGCAAAAGGCCAAAGGCTGCAGGCAGCCTGAGTTTTATGCTCTGGATCTCCCCATCCGTCGCCCTCGCGAAAGAGTGGCGAGAGTCCAGTTTAAACGGAAGATCAAAGTCTGGTTTAAGGTTATTTAGAACGTGCGTGAATGACATGTTCTTTTGGAGGCACTTATTGAGGGCACATTCATTAATCCAAAGTATTGCAGTTCACTCAGAGGAGGAGGAATCCGAGGCTATCGACGACGATGAGGGAAACCCGAAGGAGATTCACTGGAATCTATCCGTCGAGTACCGAAAACATCGCAGTCCTCCCTATTCCTCTTGCTTCGGCAAACCCACATCCGGCGGGGGGACGATCTCCTGCTGCTGCACCGCGGCGCCGATCCCGAGCTGCCCGCCAATCTTTTTCCGCAGTTCGCGCTGGATCGTCTCGACGCGTGAGTTGCCGTTGATGATCTCGAACCCGTATTCCTCCTGCATCTTCTGAAACTCGTTTTGTAGCAGGCGCTGATATTTCACGAAGCTCGAGAACATGTCGCGCGAGAGGCCGAGATCCATGCCGCTCTCCCAATAGTCGAGCGTGCTGTTCTTTTGAAAATTGCGCTCCACGAGTTGCGCGGCGCCAACCCGGAAATAGAACACCGCATCGGGCACGAGCGCGGGACTGTAGAGATTGCGCGTCCAGGCGCGATCCGCCCCGCGGACAAGGTCTCGCGCCATGAGCGTATAGATATAACGATCGGCGAGGACGATGAGCCCAGCGCGCAACGCAGGGACGATCTCGTGCACGAGCTGATCGAAAAAGTCCGTGGCGTAGAAGAGTGATAGCGTGGTGTGGGTGAGCACGTTGCCCTGCTTCGCTTCCTCGAGTTCTTCGCTGACGAGATTCGAGCGGCGCAAACCCATGTGCCGGACGGCATACCCGTTCGCCTCCAGCCACTGGCTGAGCATGCCAATCTGCGTGGAGCGGCCCGAGCCATCCGCGCCTTCGATGGCAAAGAGCTTGCCGGCGAATTTCGGCTCACGAACTTCCGGCAGACACCGGCCGAAGAATGGCTTGTCCTTCAGTGGCATGGGCGACGGCGATACTTGGGCAGGTCGATCTTTTCCTTGATCAGGTTGCGCACCTTGGCTTGCTGAACGTGGATTTCCTCGGTGGCGTCGATGGGGGTGAAGCCGAATTTCTCGCGCATCGACTCATACTCCGCGAAGACTTTCCCCTGAAAGATACGGAAGCTTTCGTAGGGATCGGTGCTCCAGCCCATGTCGAGACCAGCCTCGTGATATTTCAGCGCGGGACGCCCCTCGAGAATGCGGTTCAGCGAAGTCTCGAGCGGCACGCGGAAATAAAGCGTGATATCGGGCAGCACGGCGAAGCTGTAGAGTTGCTCCACCCAATCGCGGTCGACCCCGCGCACCGCATCGCGGGCCAGCGCGGTGAAAATGTAGCGGTCGCAGAGCACGAGATACCCGGCACGAAGCAGCGGCAAAATCTGGCGCTCATAACGATCGGCGAAATCGGTAGCGTGAATGAGTGAGAAAGTCGTTGGCGTGAGCAACTGGCGCTTCTTGCCTTTCGAAGTGGACTTCTTAACTAATATGGAGGAGTTCCACTCCGTAAAAAAAACGCGGTACCCTTCGAGCTCCAGCCAGCGCTTCACCAGATAAATCTGGGTGGATTTGCCGGAACCATCCAGCCCCTCGACCGCGAGGAGCTTGCCGGAGAAGTTACGTTTGGGGGTTACCACCATAAAGGATAGTCTGGAATCCGGTGCGAAATGCAACCGAAAAGCCGGATTCACCGGATTGTCATAATTATAACATTTTGAAAATAAGGTACTTATGAATTTCGAACCGCTCGTCACCGCGGCCCGCGAGGTGCGTGCCAAGGCTTATGCCCCGTACTCCCGATTCCAAGTGGGTGCGGCATTGCGGACGAAAAGCGGGCGGGTGTTCTGTGGATGCAACGTGGAGAACCTTTCCTTTGGGCTGACGATTTGTGCGGAAAGAGCCGCCGTGTTTGCCGCCGTGGCAGCAGGTGAAACGGAGTTTGAAGCGATCGCGGTGGTGGCGGATTCCGTGCAACCGGTCACGCCCTGCGGAGCATGCCGGCAGGTGCTGGTGGAGTTTTCGGGCGACTTGAAAATCTGCTCGGCCAATCTCCAGGACCAACGGTATGAGACCACGATCCGCGAATTGCTGCCGCGCGCCAAGGAGGGCATCCTTGGAACCTGACTCCGCTTCTTCATCCCCGGCCCACCCATTGCTCTTTCTCCATAGTAGATAGGCCGCTTCCCATCTCTCAAAAGTTCCACGTGGAACATTTACCATGTTCGTCTATCCCAAGAAATACGATGTGATCGTGATTGGTGCCGGCCATGCCGGCATCGAAGCCGCCATGGCTGCGGCCCGCCTCGGCTGCGAAACACTCATGCTCACCCAGAACCTCGACTCGGTCGGGCAGATGTCTTGCAACCCGGCCATCGGTGGCCAGGCAAAGGGTCAGATGGTTCGCGAGATCGACGCCCTCGGTGGCGTGATGGGCTTGAATACCGACGCCACGAGTATCCAGTTTCGGATGCTCAACTCCGGCAAGGGTCCGAGCGTCCGCTCTCCCCGCGCGCAGTGCGACAAGAAGGCCTATCAGTTCCGGGCCAAAGCGATCCTGGAGCGCCAGCCACACCTCGACCTCAAGCAGGGCAACGTGACCCGGATTCTCACGGAAGGCGGGCATGCCTGCGGCATCGAAACGAATCTCGGTCTCCGCGTCCTGAGCCGTTCCGTCGTGGTGACTACCGGCACCTTCATGCGCGGCCTGCTTCATGTGGGCCTGCAGAATCAATCCGGCGGCCGGATGGGCGACGGCTTCTCCACCCTGAGCGACTCCTTGCGCGAGCTTGGCTTTGAGGTCGGGCGCTTCAAGACCGGCACACCCTGCCGGCTCAATGGCCGGACCATTGACTTCTCGCAGTGCGAGAGGCAAGAGGGCGACGAGCCGCCGCTTCCCTTCTCCTATATCCCAGAGAAGCTGAATGAACGGCTGCACGACATCTTCACTCTCAACCACTGGCGCGATGGTATGTTCCACGTGGAACAACTTCCTTGCTGGATCACCAATACCAATCCCCGGACACACGAGTTGATCCGGTCCAACCTGGACAAGTCCCCGCTCTATGCCGGGCGGATCGAGGGGGTCGGCCCGCGCTACTGTCCCTCCATCGAGGACAAGGTGGTTCGCTTCTCGGAAAAGAACTCCCACCAGCTCTTCCTCGAACCAGAAGGCCGGCACACCGAGGAGTATTACGTCAACGGCGTCTCCACCAGCCTGCCCATGGAGGTTCAATACGCGTTCATCCGCTCCATCCCCGGCTTGGAGAACGCCGAGATCATGCGGCCCGGGTATGCCGTGGAGTATGATTACTGCCCGCCCACCCAGCTGCATCCCACGTTGGAGACGAAGCAGGTCCCCCATCTCTATTTCGCCGGGCAGATCAACGGCACTTCCGGATATGAAGAGGCTGGCGCCCAAGGTCTCATGGCCGGCGCCAATGCCGCCCTCAAGCTGCTCGACAAGCCGGCCTTGATCCTCTCCCGGGCGGACGCCTATATCGGTGTCCTCATCGATGATCTTGTAACCAAGGGAACGCTGGAGCCGTATCGCATGTTTACCAGCCGGGCCGAGCATCGGCTCCATCTGCGGCAGGACAATGCGGATCTGCGGCTCACTCCCATCGCCCAGCGGTGTGGGTTGGTCAGCGGTTACCGTTGGGAGAAGCTGCAGGCCAAGATCGCCAGCCTCACCCAACTCCGGGAGTATGTGAATATCACCCATTTCCGGGGGGGGAAGATTGCCCAGTGGTTGCGCCGTCCTGAGTCGGACTCCGCACAGTTACCCGAAGGCCTCACCGCCCCCTTCGCCCCGGAGCTGTGGGACGCGATCCAGATTGAGCTCAAGTACGCCGGCTACATTACCCGGCAGGAAGCCGCTATCGAGAAGCTCCGCCGGAACGAGGAGAAGACGCTGCCGGCTCATTTGGATTACGAAGCCATCCCCAGCCTGCGCGCCGAGACCCGGCAGAAGCTCGCGTCCATCCGCCCGGCGACCTTTGGCCAGGCGGCCCGGATCAGCGGGGTGACGCCAGCGGATCTGGCGTTGCTCGCGGTCTATCTGGAAAAGCGGTAGCCAAACGTAAAGGGAAGCCCTTCCCGCGCGTCTCCATTTCTCGAATCCGTTCAGAACTGAAGAGAACGCGATTGTAGGGCGACGATCTTCGCCGCCGACATGGGTATCGCGTCTTGGTGAGGAAAATGACGGCCAATAGGGACGCCCTCCAGTTGCCTTCGTTGTCAGCAAAGCTGAGCGGGCCACCGCAGTCCTCCCCTCCTTTCATCCCCAAATTAAACATCCGCGATCGGAGGCGCTGACCCTTTCCGCGGCCATTGGTATCCCCCCGCGCGCGGAGACGAACGCGCGGACCGCACGCTTCCGGACGCTGGCGGAGCGTGATTACAGCCCCCAATTTTCCGCCAAGATTTAACCTGCCGGTCACCTATCCGCCATTTGGGCGTGCGACTTTGCCCAAAACCCTGAGCACGCCGCTCGGGGCTTTTCCTTCGCTCCGTCGCACATGAACACGCTTCCCGAATCCCCGCGTTCGCATGCCCCACGCGCCAGCTACGCCGTTCGCCTGGCCCGCGATGCCAGCGACGTCGAAGCGGCCCAGCGTCTGCGCTTCAAGGTCTTCAACCTCGAATTGAACGAAGGCCTCGACGCCGCCTACCTCAGCGGACTCGACGCCGACCAATTCGATGAATGCTGCGATCACCTCCTCGTCGAGGATACCCGGAGTGGTTCGGTTGTCGGCACCTATCGCCTCCAAACCGGCCAACTCGCCGCTGCGAATCACGGCTACTACAGCGCCCAGGAATTTGACTTCTCGCCGTTCGAACCGATCCGCTGCGAAACCGTCGAGCTCGGCCGCGCGTGTGTCCATAAAGATCATCGTAAACTCGCCGTCCTGAATCTCCTCTGGCGCGGCATTGCCGTTTACGCCACCGAACGCAGGGCCCGCTACCTCATCGGCTGCAGCTCCCTCACTTCCCAAGATGCCGCAGCCGGACTGGCCATGTATCAGGCCCTCACCGCCGAGCACCTGGCCGAAGAGCGCTTCCGCACCGAGGCCATCGGCACCTACCGCATCGTTGGCGAATTCCCCTGCTCTGACCTCCCTGTGCCAAAGCTCCTCCGCGCTTATCTTTCCATTGGAGCGAAGATCTGCGCTCCGCCGGCGCTCGACCAGGATTTCAAGACCATCGACTTCCTCACCCTACTGGATCTGCGCGCCCTCCCGGCGGCGGTCCGCAACCACTTCCTCGGTTAATCCATGAAACCGCAACTCGTGCTTCGTGTGGCCGGGCGCGCCGCGTCCTTCCTCTTCTTCATCACCGGCACGATTATCGCCCAAGCCCTGCGGGTCAGCTTTTCGAAAGCCGCCCGTCAACGCCGGGCTCGCGCCGAATGGCTGCAACGCACCGCGCAGCGCTGCGGGCGAATCCTTCATCTCAAGGTCAACCGCTTTGGCGCCCTGCCGACCAGCGGCCTGGTCGTCGCCAATCACCTCAGCTACATCGACATCATCCTTCTCGCGGCGCAACGCCCGTGCGTCTTTGTCTCGAA
>Ga0207667_10003805_pt1 | contig 18569 bp, 4 predicted proteins | sample KBSCornC52_FD_184301 | JGI IMG/M metagenome (GOLD analysis project Ga0207667, IMG submission 184301) | Corn rhizosphere microbial communities from Kellogg Biological Station, Michigan, USA - KBS Corn C5-2 (SPAdes) (version 2) | ecosystem: Host-associated > Plants > Roots > Rhizosphere > Soil ...
CTTCCCGCCGTATTCGATGCGCTGGGCGCGCGTGGTGCACTGGCGGAGGCCGAATACCAGGCCGAGCGCGAGTGGCTCGAGCAGCAGCGCGACGCAGGCGCGCTCGACCCGCTGATCGCCAAGGCGCTGCTGGCCAAGCTGGCCGCGGTGCAGGTGCCGCTGGTGCCGACGGTACCCGACGACGATGTCACCATGATCAAGCCGGCCACCCAGCGGCCGGCCGTGCCATCGGTTCCAGCGACAGGCAGCAACGACGACGAGGCCACCCGGGTGCAGCCGACCTCGCGTCCGGGCGCGCCGGCGGCGGCTGACGTGGACGATGCCACCGTGGTCAAGCCGACCTCGCGCCCCACGCCGCCGCCTGTCACGGACGAGGCCACGATCGTCAAGCCTGCCTCGGGTACGCCGCGTCCGCCGACCGACGGACATACCGCCGGCGTCACCGGCACGCAGGGCACGCAGCAGGGCAGGACCGGCACCAGTTCCAGCATGAACAGCTCCAGCTGGAATCACATCGCCGACGCGGAAGCCGGCGATTTCGTCACCGTCGGCTCGCTGCTCAAGGGCCGCTTCCATCTCGAGCGGGAGATCGGCCGCGGCGGCATGGGCGTGGTGTTCAAGGCGCGCGACGAGCGCAAGGTCGAGGCGCGCGACCGCGACCCCTACGTCGCGGTGAAGGTGCTGAACGACGAATTCCGCCGCCATCCCGATTCGCTGATCTCGCTGCAGCGCGAGTCGCGACGCTCGCAGCAGCTGGCGCACGACAACATCGTGCGCGTCTACGACTTCGACAAGGACCGCACGATCGTCTTCATGACGATGGAATACGTCGACGGCTCCGATCTCAAGCAGCTGATCCGCGAGCGCGCCTACAACGGCATGCCGCTGGCGCAGGCGCGGCCACTGATCGAGGGCATGGCACGGGCACTGAGCCGCGCGCACGCCGCCGGCGTGGTGCATTCCGACTTCAAGCCCGCGAACGTCATGGTCACCCGCGACGGCGTGCCGAAGGTGTTCGACTTCGGCATCGCCCGCGCCGGCAAGCACATGGGTGACGCGGTCGGCGAACAGACCGTGTTCGATGCCGGAACGCTGGGCGCGCTGACCCCAGCCTACGCCAGCCTGGAGATGATCCGCGGCGAAGACCCGGTACCCAGCGACGACGTCTATGCGCTGGGCTGCGTGACGTTCGAGCTGCTGACCGGCAAGCACCCGTACGACAAGGCCAGCGCCGAAGTGGCGATGAAGGAAGGGCGCAAGCCACCGCCGGTGAAGGGTCTGACCAAGCACCAGTACAAGGTGTTGTGCGCCAGCGTCGCCTTCACCAAGGGCCAGCGCCTGAAGAGCGCGAACGACCTGGTCGAGGGTTTGCGCGAAGTCGGCCTGCGCGAACGGGCCATGCCGTACTTCATGTATGGCGTGCCGGCCGTCCTGGTAATCGCCGGCGGCGTCTGGGCGTGGACCAATTACCGGCACAGCCACCACGTGGCCGAAGTGATCGCGCGGTTCACGCCGGCGCGCCCGGATCACTACGCCAACGAGAACCAGGCGCTGCAGGCGCTGGACACGCTGGGCGACGACGACCGCAAACGCATCATCGTCGACCAGGGCGAGCTGATCCAGAACTACCTGCTAAGCCGGATCGACGCCTACTGGAACCCCGCCAAGGATCGCTACGACTATGCCGGGGCGCAACGGGTATTCAAGCTGCGCGACGATCTGAAGCTGTACTCGCCGGCGCTGGACATCAAGCGCAGCAGCGTGGATGACCAGAAGAACGACCTGCTCAATTCGCTGGATACCCAACTCACCCAGCAGATCGATGCGAACGCCATTTTCGAGAACCAGCCGGACAACGTCGTTCCCACGCTGGCGCACATCCGCGCGATCGATCCGAACAGCAGCCTGCTGAAGAACGCCGAGCTGGAGCTCAAGTACGACACGGCCATCGGCAAGTCGCTGGAGGCCGGACACGTCGACGAAGCGGCCGGCGAACTCAAGCTGGCCAGCAGCCTGTTCCCGGATTCCGCCCGCCTGAAGCAGCGCGGCGCGCAGCTGGACGAAATGGGCAAGGCGCTGGCGGCGCAACGGCTGCAGGAACAGCAGGCGCAGCAGTTGCAGCAGCAGCGCGAGCAGAGCCTGCAGGCCCTGACCGGCCTGCTCGACAAGGCGAGCAACGCCGATGACTGGCGCACCAAGGTGGCAACGGCATATCACGACGCGGTGGGGCTGCTCGGCGACGATCCGCGGCTGGCGGCGCAGGCCACCCGTTTGAAGCAAGCGCTGGCGGCGCAGGCGGCGGAGAAACAGGGTGCGGGCGACCTGACTGGCGCGATCGGCATCGCCGGTTTCGGCATCGACCTGTTTCCCGGCGACTCGGCCCTCTCGGCGACGCGCCAGAGCTTGCTGGAGCAGCAGAACCAGCTGGCGCAGAAGGCAGCCACCGAGGCACAGCGCAATGCGCTGGCCAAGAGCCGGGTCACCGACCTGCTGGCCAATCCGCTCGGCACCGTGGTCTGGCTGCAGGACGTCAAGAGCGCGTTGAACAACGCGCGCAGCCAGATCGGTGCCGATTCTCCGGACTATGCCGCGGTGCGCGGCCAGGTCGACGCCGGCCTCATCAAGCTGGCGCGCGAGCGGATCGCCGCCGGCGATCTCGATGCCGCCGAGCGCATCGGCCAGGCCGGCCAGCAACTCGATCCGGCCGAAGCCGGTCATGCGAAAGTCCTGGCCGACGTGACCAGCGCCCGCAACGCCGCCCAGCAGAAGAATCTGCAGCAACAGGCGCAGGCCCTCGCCGATGCGCGCACGACGCTGGCCGGGTTGGGCGCGAAACCGACGCTGACGCCCGACTGGCAGCATTCGGTGGCGGCGGCGATGGACACGCTGCGTGCCGACACGTCACCCGAGACCAGGCGTGTGGTCGACGCTCTGGGTGCCGCCATCGCGCACGAGGCGGCCCGGCTCGCCGACCCGCAGCATCTGCCGCAAGCCAGGCTCGCGGTGGATTTCGGCCTCAAGTACGTGCCGAAGTCGACGCAGCTGATTGCACAGGCGGCCGCCCTCGATGCACTTCAGCAGGAGCTGCAGGCCAAGGCGGCGCAGGAGAGCGCCGACGCCGAAGTGAAGTCGCGCATCGAGTCGATGAAGAGCGCGGTGGCCGCGGGCGACGTCGGCAAGGCCAGCCAGTCGCTGGCGCGGATCAAGGCGTTGCAGCCCGACAACCCGTTCCTCAAGACCGAGGGGCCGAAACTGCTGGCCGACGCCTATCTGGGCCAGGCCGAGGATACGTTCCAGAAAGGCCGCTACCAGCGGGCGGCGGACGTGCTTGGGCAGGGCCTCGGCACGCTTGGCGGCAACCCGGAACTGCGCGCGGCGAAGGCGCGCTACGACGTGGTCGCCGCGATCATGACCGCGGGCAAGCAGCCGCTGACCAGCGCAGATTATGCGCAGTTGAAGAAGCAGCTCGACGGCATCCGCAGGACCGACGCCACGGAGCTTGGCAAGCTGGAGACGAGCATGAAGATGCGCGGCCAGCTGAGCGTCAAGTCGCTGGCCGAACAGCTCGACAAACTCAAGCCCACCAGCGCCGCGCCAGCGGGGCCGTCCGTCGAGGCGCCGGTGACCGCGCCTGTCGCCGAAACGCCGGCGGCGGTCCCGGGGCGCTTGCCGACGACCACCGGCAGGCCGGGTGCCGCACCGGGCGCCAAGCCGCCAGCCGTTGCCGAAGCAGCGGCACCCTCGGGGGCTGATTCGTGCTCCAAGCCGGGACTGGCCGGGAAGGGCAAGTTCTGTTCCGACAGCATCAGCGGTGCGCGTGGACCGCTGCTGGTCGTCGTGCCCGGTATCGGCGGCGGCAAGGCGTATGCCATGTCGCGCGCAGAAATATCCATCAACGAGTTCAATCAGTTCTGCCGGGCCAGCGGCAAGTGCGCCGCCATGACGGTCGCGGACCAGGACCTCGGCAACGCGCCGGTGAGCAACATCAGCCTCGACCAGGCCCGCGCCTACGCGCGCTGGCTCAGCGACCTCAGTGGCGGATTCACCTATCGCCTGCCCACCGACGCGGAGTGGGTGCATGCGGCGAAGGGTGGCGGTGGCTGGAAGCAGGCCGAGGACAGCAATTGCGTGCTGCCTTCGGCCGGCGGCGGCGACGGCAGCGGCGCGCCGGTGTCGGCGCGGGGCCGCTCGCGCAACCCATGGGGCCTGGTCAACATGACCGGCAACGTCTGGGAATGGGTCGTCAGCGGCGGCAGCGTGATGGTGCGCGGGGGCAGCTACAGCAGCTACTGGTCGGACTGCAGCGTCGACACCAGCCGCGCCGACGGTGGTTCGCCGCAGCGGGACGTGGGTTTCCGGGTGCTCAGGGAGCTGAAATGACCGAACGGGAACGTGCCATCAATCAGGATTTGCATGTCCTGGACGAAGCGCATCGCCTGGGGCGGCTATCGCGCGCCGAATACCGCGCGCGCCGCCGCCGCGTACTGCAGTCGCTGCACGACAGCAGCAGCGTCGTCACCGCGCGCAAGACCCTGCTGCCATCGGCCACCACGACGTCGCGTACACGCCGTGTCCATGCCATGTCGTCCGGCGATACGTCGGTCGATGCCGGGCATGCATTGACGACGTTGCTGTCGATGCGGCCGGCAGTGGCATGGAAACCCTTGCTCGCATTTCTGGGCGGTGCCGCGTTGCTGATACTGGTGGCGTGCTGGTTGTTTCTGGGCGGCTGAAGATACCTGTCATCGCAGTCGCCGCATGAAGCCGATCCTGTCCATGGCAGGTATCCGGTTGCCTGTCGCGCGTACGCGCTTGTGCATGACTGTGGCGCAAAGAAGAGGGGGCTGTGCAAAGGACTGCGATTCGCGATGGAGCCCGTTGTGGAGCCGCTTCCGGAGCTGCCACGCGGCACCGCTCGGAAGCGTGGCAAACGTGAAAAGCCGGTTTGCCGGAAGTCATGGGCCGGCGTTTGCGTATCTGGTTTGCACGCTTTTTTGCAACCGCAAACGACGCTTCCTTTGAACGCGTAAAGGTGTATCCTGATAGAAGTAACACGAGCCAACAGGCAGCAATTGCCTGATTACCGGGGGCTTGGAATTTCGCAGTTGGCGTGACCCTGATGTCTCGGGGCGCGCCGTCAATGGATGATGATGCGACCAGGGGGAATGTATCGTGCGAACTGTTTGCCTCGCGGCAGCGTTGGCGTTGGCGTTGACTGGCGGGACTGCCGGGGCGCAAGACGCCGGCGTTGTTTCGCCTGATCAGGCTTCCCGCAACGAAGTGCCAGTCGGGAGTCACCCGACATCATCACCGGAACCCAACGCCAAGCCGCAGCAGGCGCCCGACAATGTCGTGCCGCCGGTGAGGGAGCGCGATGCCGCACCCGTGCAGAAGATTGCGGTGCGCGGCTTCCGCGTTATCGGCGTTGCGGACCATGCGGACCTCGGCGTAACGCCGGCGAGCATCCAGGCGCTGGCCGATGCGCAATACCAGGAACTGGCCGGCAAGGCCGGCAATCCGGTGCAGCTGAGCTTCGAGGAGATGCAGGGCGTTGCCGACAAGATCGTCGAGCGCTATCGGACGGCCGGCTTCATCGTCTCCAATGCGTTTCTTCCGGCACAGACCGTCGGCGCCGACCAGATCGTCGAGATCCGGGTGCTGGAGGGCAAGATCGGCAAGATCATCGTCAAGGGCACGAAGCGCTACCGCCCCGGCGTGATCTCGGCATCGGCGGAAAAGCTGCGCGGCAAGCCGCTGCTGAAGAGCGACGTCGACACCGCGCTGCTGTATGCGCGCGACCTGCCGGGTGTCACGGTGGCATCGACGTTCCAGCCGGGCGAGAACACCGGCGACACCGACCTGGTGATGATCGCCAATGAGGCGAAACGTCCCTACAAGTTCACGCTTGGCGCCAACAACTACGGTACCGAGCTCACCGGCCGTTACCGTGCGCAGGCCGGGCTCGAGTGGGCCAATCCGCTCGGTATCGGCGACACCTTCAACGTCAATGTGGACTACGCGCTGGACCCGAGCGACAACGTGTATGGCGCGGTGTCCTACCGTGCGCCGGCGCCGAGCGTGCCTGGCATGAGCGCCGTGATCGGCGCCTCGCGCAACGAGCTGCAGATCAACTCCGGCTCGTTCGCCGCGCTCGACGTCAAGGGTCCCAGCTCGCTCTACTACGGTGGCATGGACTGGAAGTTCATCAACCGGGACGACCTGCAGGCACTGAGTACGCTGCATTTCATCCGTGAGGAATCCAGGCTCGACAGCCTCGGCGTCAACCTGTCGGACGAGAAGTTCAGCCTGGCCGAACTGACTTACGGGATGCTCCATACCGATCGCCGTTTCCATGGTGTCGACATCCTCCAGGTCAGCCTGCGCAAGTCCATCCATGACGACTCCAGGGAGCCCGACCTGGTCAGTCCGCAGCATTCGAGAAATTTCCTGGTCGCCAAGCTCTCGTACACGCGAATGCAGTTCCTGACCAAGTCGCAGCGGCTCAACTTCAAGCTCGTCGGCCAGTACAGTAATGACGCGCTGGTCCCGCTCGAACAGTTCGCGCTGGGCGGCCCGGACAGCACCCGCGCCTATCCGATCGCCGACGCCCTGCGCGATCGCGGCTATTACACATCGCTCGAATATCACGTCGACGCACCGGGCTTCGGCGACAAGGTCTCGCCGTTCTACGGCCGCCCCTGGCGCGAGTTGCTCGAATTCCAGGTTTTCGTCGACTACGCCAAGGGCTATTCGGCGGGCGCCAACAAGTTCATCGAGCCGGAGTCGGCCACGCTCAGCGGCGTGGGCGCCGGCCTGATTTTCCGGCTGCCGCGATTCAGCCATTTCGAGTTCCATCTCAATGGTGCCGTACCCCTGGGTTCGCAGGATGCGTCCGATCACAAGGGCTACCACATCTACTCCCGCTTCAGCTTCACGTTCTGACGGATGACGACCATGAGCAAGAGCACCCACCAGCGCAAGTCGCGCACCAACGTGTGCGCGCGTTCGATCCTGGCGTCGGGCAAGGCCTTGCCCTTGCGCAGGACCTGGCCGATCAGCCTGTGCGTCGGGTTGGCCGTCGGGTCGATCGTCTTCAGCGGCGATGCGCTGGCCGGTGGTCCCACTGGCGGCGTGGTCGTCGGTGGCACGGGTTCGATCACGCAGAGCGGCAACAGCACGATCATCAACCAGGCATCGCAGAAGCTGGCGCTGAACTGGCAGACCTTCAACGTGGGCGCCAACGAATCGGTGCTGTTCAACCAGCCGGGTCGCTCGGCGGTGGCCCTGAACCGCATCCTCGACCAGAACCCCAGCCAGATCTTCGGCCGCATCAGCTCGAACGGCCAGATCTTCCTGATCAATACCCACGGCATCATCTTCGGCGCCACCGCGCAGATGAACGTGGGCGGCCTGCTTGCCAGCACGCTCGACCTCACGCCGAACGACTTCCTCGCCGGACACTACAACCTCAACGCGACCGGAGCCGGTGCCGGCATCGTCAACCACGGCCTGATCCAGGCCGCCAGCGGCGGTTCGGTTGCCCTGGTCGGCGGCAGCGTGCTGAACGACGGGCTGATCTTCGCCAACTACGGCAAGATCAACCTCGACGGCGCCGATCATGCCGTGCTCGACTTCGACGGCAACGGCCTGATCAACATCCAGATCACCGGCGAACTGAAGCAGCGCCTGGACCAGCGCGAAGCGGCGGTCACCAACAAGGGAACCCTGCGCGCCGAAGACGGCACCGTGGTGCTGCAGGCCTCGGCGACGAAGGACCTGTTCACCGGCCTGGTCAACAACACGGGTGTCATCGACGCCAGCGGCATCAGCACCGACGGCGGCGTGGTGCGGCTGGTCGGCAACGGCGGAAACGTCGAGAGCAGCGGCAGCATCAACGTGTCCGGCGTGCATGGCGGCAGTGCGCAATTGCTGTCCGATCGGAATGTCGGCGTGACCGGCGGCAGCATCGACGCATCCGGCGTCCTCGGCGGCGGCGACATCCGCGTGGGCGGCGGCTGGCAGGGGGGCGAAGGCCTGCAGACCGCGGCAGCGACCTATGTGGCACCGGGCGCCGTGCTCAAGGCCGACGCCACGCAGCGGGGCGATGGCGGTTCGGTGGTGGTGTGGGGCAACGACGTCAACAACTTCTATGGCAGCATCAGCGCGCGCGGCGGTGCACTGGGCGGCAATGGCGGGCGGGTCGAGACCTCGTCGCATTACGGCTTGGACGTCCATGGCGGAGTGGATGCGTCGGCGCCGCAGGGCAAGGCCGGCATCTGGCTGATCGATCCTTACAACGTGACGATCAGCAGCGGCGCGGACGCCAATACCGGCACCGCGCCCAACTACACGGCAAGTGGTGCCGGTTCGGTAGTCAATGCCGGCGGAATTGGCGCGGCATTGACCGGCGGCACGAACGTATTCGTGTTCACCAACACGGCCGCCAACGGTTCCGAAACGGGCAACATCACACTGAGTGCGCCGATCAGCGCCATCGGCGCCGGCTCGCTCTACCTGGAGGCCGTCGGCAGCATTCTGCTCGACAGCACCATCACCGGCAAGAATGCCGGCAGCCCGCTCAACGTCTTCCTGTGGGCGAACTATGGCGGTGCCGCTGCCGGCACCACCTATTCGAGCAACGCAGTCTGTGCAACTTGCCAGGTAGTCATCGGCAGCACCGCCAGCGCCGGCATTACGACCTATGGCGGCAACGTCGATATCCGTACCGGCGACAACACGAATGCCGGTGGCGGGTTGCAGCTGGGCAGCAGCGGCACGATCACGGGCAGCATCAACGCGGGCAGCGGCAGCCTGAGCGTGACCAGCACAGGCATCAGCCAGCAAGCCGCCGGGGCCAGCAACATTCTGGCCGGCGCGGCGAACTTCGACGGCGGCGCGGGTGCGATATCGCTGGCCAACACGGGTAACATTTTCAGCGGCGTGGTGAGCCTCCACAACAGTGGCAGCAACGCCGTGACGCTGGACAACGGCAGCAACGCGCTGCAGTTGGGCACTTCGTCGGTGGGCAGCGGCACATTGACGGTGAATGCCGGCAGCATCACACAGAACGGTGCGATCACTCAGGCGTCGGCTGCGGGTGCAGCCAGCTTCAACGCATCCAATGCAATCACGTTGAACAATACCGGCAATTCCTTCACCGGCGCGGTGGGCCTGACCGGCAGCAACGTGAGCCTGGTGAACAGCAAGGCGACCGTGCTGGGGTCCACGACGGCGAGCGGCACGCTGAGCGTGACCAGCAACGGCGCCATGAGCCAGACCGGTGTGCTGAGCGCGACCGGCCTCGCCACGTTCACCCAGAACAGCACCACGGCCGGTGCCACGCAGGATATCGACCTCGGCAGCCAGAACAACAGTTTGCAGAATGGCGTGACGTTTGCCGCAGGTACCGGGGCAGGGATCAACAACCTGTCGCTGAAGAACACTGACGCGGCCCCCGGTACCCTGACCCTGCCGGCGAGCGTCGCGGGCAACCTGACACTGAACTACACCACGGCATCGCTGACGGCGCCGGTAGTGAGCGTGGGCGGCGTCCTGGACCTGACCGCCGCCGGCGGCATCAGGATCGGCAGCAACATCACCACGACCGGAGCGCAGGCCTATCACAGCGCGGTGACGTTGGGCTCCAACGCCACGCTGGCCACGACCAACGGCAACGTCAGCTTCGACAGCACGGTCGACAACGCCAACACCACGGCGCGCAACCTCACGGTGAATGCCGGCAGCGGCGCGGTGACGTTCGGCGGCGCGGTAGGCGGCGACGCCACCAACGGTGCGCTGGGGACGCTCGCTGTCAACAGCACAGGAACCACCAGCTTCAACGCGGCGGTGCAGGCAGCGAGCCTGACCACGAATGTCGGCGGCAGCACCGTGCTGGGCGGCAACATCACCACCAGCGGCGCGCAAGCCTACAACGACGCGGTAACACTCGGCGGCGATGTCACGTTGGCCACGACCAACAACAACGTCAGCTTCGGCAATACGGTGGACAACGCCAGCACCACGGCGCGCAACCTCACGGTGAATGCCGGCAGCGGCGCGGTGACGTTCGGTGGCGCGGTAGGCGGCAACGCCACCAACGGCGCGCTGGGGACGCTCGCTGTCAACAGCACAGGAACCACCAGCTTCAACGCGGCGGTGCAGGCAGCGAGCCTGACCACGAATGTCGGCGGCAGCACCGTGCTGGGTGGTAACATCACCACCAGCGGCGCGCAAGCCTACAACGACGCGGTAACACTCGGCGGCAATGTCACGTTGGCCACGACCAACAACAACGTCAGCTTCGGCAATACGTTGGACAACGCCACCACCACGGCGCGCAACCTCACGGTGAATGCCGGCAGCGGCGCGGTGACGTTCGGCGGCGCGGTAGGCGGCAACACTACCAACGGCGCGCTGGGGACGCTCGCTGTCAACAGCACGGGAACCACCAGCTTCAACGCGGCGGTGCAGGCAGCGAGCCTGACCACGAATGTTGGCGGCAGCACCGTGTTGGGTGGTGTCGTCACCACCGCCGGCACGCAAACCTACGGCGACGCGATGACCCTGGGCGCCAATGCAACGCTGACCGGAACGACGGTCAGCCTGGCGGCCGTGACCGGGGCTGGAAACAACCTGACGGTGACCGGCAATGCGGTACTGGCCGGACCGGTGTCGGGCGTGAACGCGCTGCAGGTCAGCGGCACGACGAACCTCAATACCGCCAGTGTGAGCACCAGCGGCAGCCAGACCTACAGCGGCGCGGTGACGCTGGGCGTCAACTCGATGCTGGCAAGCAGCGGCATCGGTGCCATCGGCTTCGGTTCCAAGGTTGATGGCGCGCATGCACTGACGGTAAACACGGGCGGTACCACCAGTTTCGGCGATGCGGTCGGCGGCACGACGGCGCTGACCAGCCTGACCACGGATACCGGCGGCAGCACCATGTTGGGCGGCAACGTCACCACCAGCGGGGCACAGGCCTACAACGACGTGGTGACGTTGGGCGCCGATGCCACGCTGGCCACGACGGACAGCAACGTCACCTTCGGCAGCACGGTGGACAACGTCAGCGTCACGGCGCGGAAGCTGACGGTGAGCGCTGGAAGCGGTGCGGTGACGTTCGGCGGCGCGCTGGGTGGTGGCCTCAACGGCGCACTTTCCGGCCTGTCCGTGACGACGACGGCGGCGGCTGGCATCACGCAAGGTGGTGCGTTCAAGGTCGCCGGGACATCGAGCTTCAATGCAGGAGCGAACGCGATCACGCTGACCAATGCCGGCAATGTCTTTACCGGTGCGGTGAGCCTGGCCGGCGGCAACGTGAGCCTGGTGAACAGCACGGCGACGATCCTGGGCACGACGACGGCTACCGGCACTCTGGACGTGAGCAGCAACGGTGCCCTGAGCCAGAACGGTGCATTGACGGTGGCGGGCGCGGCCACGTTCACCCAGAACAGCATCGCGCCAGGAACCACGCAGGACATCAACCTGGGCAGCCAGAACAACAGTTTGCTGGGGGGAGTGACGTTTGCCGCCGGCATCGGCGCGGGGGTCAACAACCTGTCGCTGAAGAATACGGTCGCCAGTCCCGGCGCCCTGACGCTACCAACCAACGTGGCCGGCATCCTGACGTTGAACTACTCCAATGCCGCGGCCACCCTGACGGTGCCGCTGGCAGGCGTAACGATTGGCGGGCTGGATCTGACGGCCGGCGGCGGCATCGTGATCGACGGCAACGTGAGCACCAGCGGTGCGCAGGCCTATCACAGCGCGGTGACGCTGGGTGCCGACACGGTCCTCGCCAGCTCGGGCAGCGGCAACATCGGTTTCGACTCGACCGTCAATGGTGCGTACGCGCTGACGGTGAACACCGGTGGCACCACCAGCTTCGGTGGTGCGGTCGGCGGCACGACAGTACTGACCAGTCTGACCACGGATACCGGCGGAAGCACCATGCTGGGCGGCAACGTCGCTACCAGCGGTGCGCAGGCCTACAACGATGCGGTGGCGCTAGGCGCCGACATGACACTTGCGACCGTCAACGGCGCAGTGTCCTTCGGCAGCACGGTGGACAACGCCACGGCGACCAAGCGGGCGCTCACCGTCAACGCCGGCACCGGCGCGGTGACGTTCACTGGTGCGCTTGGCAATGGCGCCAACGGTGCCCTCACCAGTCTGGTTACCCATAGCGGAACCTTCAATGCCAACGCATTGAACATCGGCAGCGGCGGACTTGCGGTGACCACCACGGCGGGTGGCATCGGGCAAGGTGGCGCCTTCACGGTGGCCGGCGCATCGAGTTTCAACGCAGGCAGCGGCACAATCACGCTGACCGATGCGGGCAACGACTTCACCGGTGCGGTGAGCCTGAGCAACAGCGGCGCGAACGACGTGGCGGTCAGCGATGTGGGCGCACTGATGCTGGGGGCGTCGACGATCGGCAGCGGGGCGCTGACCCTGACGGCGACCGGGATCAGCCAGACCGGCGCCATCGTGCAGGCGGCCGGTGGCGGGGTGGTGACGCTCGATGCCGGTGCGGGCGACCTGACCCTGACCAATGTGGGCAACGACTTCACCGGGCCGGTCACGGCCAGCGGCCAGGCGGTTCGGATCACCGACGCCACGGCGCTCGACATGGTCGGGTTCACGAGTGCGTCGAACAAGGACGTGTCGCTGGTGGCCGGCGGCCAGCTCACGCTGGCGCCGACGATCACCGTCATCGACACCGGGAGCGGCAATCTCACGCTGTTCTCCGGCACGAGCCTAACGACCCAGGGCAATCTCAGCGGCAACAACGTCTCGCTGACCGGCGCCAGCGGTTTGACGTTGAACAACGACATCACCGCCACGGGCACCTTGACCCTGGCGAGCAGCACGGGCGGCATCTCGCAGGCAGGCGGCAATATTCTTGCCGGCAGCACCAGCAGCCTCTCTGGCGGCACCGGCGCGGTAAGCCTGGCTTCGGTCGGCAACGACTTCACCGGCACGGTGACGGCCAGCGGCAGCAGCATCTCGCTGACCGACATGAATGCATTGACGGCGGCGTTGACGACAGGCGGCAACGCCGTTCTCACGGCGGTTGGCAATCTTGCGGTCAGCGGATCGAGCAACAACCTGACCACGAATGCCGCTGCGACCAGTTTTGGCGCGACGACGGTAGGCGGCAACCTGTCGACGACGGCCGCGGGCGCCATCAGCCAGACCGGTACCCTCAGCGTGACGGGGAGCAGCAGTCTTGCCGCAGGCGCCAACGCGATCACGCTGACCGACGCGGGCAACAACTTCACCGGCGCGGTGGGCCTGAGCAACAGCGGCGCGAACAACGTGTCGATCCGGGACGCCAATGGGCTGATCCTGGGCAACGTCAGTGTCGGCACGGGAACGCTGGGCGTGCAGGCGGTGGGCATCACGCAGGCGGTGGGCACGGCCATCGTGCAGTCGGCAGCGGCCGGTGCGGCGAGCTTCAACAGCGGTGGCGGCGCGATCACGCTGGCGAACAGCGGCAACGACTTCACCGGTGCGGTGAATCTGACCGGCGGCACCACGCAGATCACCGATGCGAACGCGCTGGCCTTGGGCACGCTGGGTACGGGTGCGTTGACGGCCATCAGCACAGGTGCACTGAACCTGGGCAGCGGCACGGTGGGTGGCAACCTGGCGGCGACAAGCAACAACGGCGCGATCAGCCAGAGCGGCGCATTGGCCGTGTCCGGCAGCAGCACGCTCAATGCAGGCAGCGGCGCGATCACACTGGCCAACACCGGCAACGATTTCACCGGCGCGGTGAGTCTGACCGGCGGCGCGACGCAGATCACCGACAAGAATGCGCTGACCTTGGGCGCGCTGGGCACGGGTGCGCTGACAGCCATCAGCACAGGTGCGCTGAACCTGGGCGGCGGCAACGTTGGCGGCAACCTGACGGCAACCAGCAACAACGGCGCGATCAGCCAGATCGGTGCGCTGGCCGTGACCGGCAGCAGCACGCTCAACGCGGGCAGCGGTGCGATCACGTTGACGAACGGCGGCAACGACTTCGCTGGTACGGTGAACCTGGCCGGTGCTGCCACGCAGATCACCGATGCGAACGCGTTGAATCTGGGCACGCTGGGCACGGGGGCGCTGACGGCCATCAGCACAGGTGCACTGAATCTGGGCAGCGGCACGGTGGGCGGCAACCTGTCGGCGACCAGCAACAACGGCGCGATCAGCCAGGGCGGTGCGCTGGCCGTGACCGGCAGCAGCACGCTCAACGCGGGCAGCGCTGCGATCACGCTGACCAACACCGGTAACGACTTCGCCGGTACGGTGAACCTGGCCGGTGGCGCCACGCAGATCACCGATGCGAGCGCACTGACCCTGGGCACGCTGGGCACCGGCGCTCTGACGGCGGTCAGCCATGGCGCGCTGAACCTGGGTAGCGGCACGGTCACCGGCAACTTGGCTGCCACCAGCAACAACGGTGCGATTGGCCAGACCGGTGCCTTGCACGTGACCGGCAGCAGCACGATCAACGCGGGCAGCGCGGCGATTGCGCTGACCAACGCCAGTAACGACTTCGGTGGTGCGGTGACGGCCACCGGTACCGGCGTGCAGATCACCGACGCCAACAATCTTGCCATTGCCGGCCTGGCCAATGGCGCCAATGGCGCGGTGAGCCTGATTGCCGGCGGGGTGCTGACCCTGCCGGCCGGTGCCATCGATACCGGTACCGCGAATCTGACCCTGGTCTCCAGCGGCGGGTCGTTGACCACGCCGGGTGCCTTGAGCGGCGCCAATGTGTCGCTGGCCGGGCAGGGCGGCGTGACGTTGAACAGCAATGTGACTGCCGCGGGGACGCTGAACCTGGTGAGCGGCGCAGCCATCAGTCAGGGCGCAGGCATCATCACGGCCGGCACGTTGACGGGCAGCTCGGTGGGCAACACGACGCTCAACCGGGCCAACAAGATCGGCACGCTGGGCAGCTTCAGTGCGGCAAACTTCAGCTTGGTCAATGCACAGGCATTGACGGTGAACGGCCCACTGACGACGACCGGCAACGCAGGGGACATCGACCTGGAGACGACCGGCGGCGCGCTGGTCGTGAATGCGAACCTTGCCGGAGATACCGTTGCGCTGACTTCAGCCGGCAACCTGGCGTTGTCGAAAAATCTCCAGGGCTCTACGGTAGCGCTGGTTTCCGGAGGCAGCATCAGTCAGGGCGGCGGCGTCATCACGGCGGCTACGCTGAGCGGCAGTGCCGTGGGCAGCACGACGCTGAACCAGGCGAACAAGGTGGCGGCGCTGGGTGCGTTCAGCAGCACGGGCTTCAGCTTCACCAACGGCCAGGCGTTGATGGTGAACGGCCCCCTCAACGGCGGCGCCAGCGTGGCGCTGACGACGACCGCGGGCAACCTGGCCGTCAATGGCACGGTCAGTGGCACCACGACGACACTGAAATCGGCCGGCGCGATCAGCGAGGGTGCGGGTGGCAGCATTACTGCCGCCACGCTGACCGGCCAGTCAGGTGGTGCGACTGCGCTGAACGGAGCCAACCACATTGGTGCCCTGGGCAGCTTCAACGCCGCGAACTTCGCCCTGACCAACGCACAGGGATTGACGGTAAGCGGTGCGGTCAATGGCGGCGCCAGCACCGCGCTGACGACGACCACGGGCGATCTGGCGATCAACGGCGCGGTCAGCGGCACCACGACCACGCTGAAGTCGGCCGGCGCGATCAGTGAGGGCGCGGGTGGCAATATTGTCGCTGGCACTCTGGTCGGTCAGTCGATCGGCGCGACAGCGCTGAACGGGACGAACCATGTCGGCACGCTGGGCAACTTCAGCGCGGCGAATTTCGCCCTGACCAATGCGCAGGCATTGACGGTAAGCGGCCCGGTCAATGGCGGCGCCAGCACTGCACTGACGACGACCACGGGCGACCTGGCGATCAACGGCGCGGTCAGCGGCACGACGACCACGCTGCATTCCGCTGCCGCCATCACCGAAGGCGCCGGTGGCAGCATCACGGCAAACCTGCTGACCGGCCATTCGATCGGCAACGCCACGCTGGATGGCAATAACCACATCAACACCCTGGGCAGCTTCACGTCCGACTTCAGCCTGACCAATGCCCAGACGCTGACGGTCGTGGGTCCGCTCGATGGCGGCCCCAGCGTGGCGCTGACCACGACCGCCGGTGACCTGATAATCAATGGTGCGATCATCGGCACCACGACGACGTTGAAGTCGGCCGGTACGATCAGTCAGGGCGCAGCCGGCAGCATCACCGCCAGCACGCTGACTGGCCAGTCGGGTGGGGCAACCGCGCTGAACGGACCCAACCACATCGGTACGCTGGGCAGCTTCACGGCAGCGGGCTTCGCTCTGACCAATGCCCAGGCATTGACGGTGGACGGTCCGGTCGCTGGCGGCTCGAGCACTACGCTGTCCACGACCGCCGGCGGCCTGACGATCAATGGTGCGGTGAGTGGCACGCAGACCACGCTGAATTCGGCCGGTGCGATCAGCGAAGGCTCCGGCGGCTTGATCACCGCGGCCACGTTGAGCGGAAGTGCTGCGGGCGGAACCACGCTGGGCAGCGCCACCCGTCGCGTCAACAACATGGTCGATACCCTCGGCAACTTCTCGTCGCCGGCCGGCTTCAGCATGACCAACAACCAGACGCTGACGCTGGCGTCGGTGGCTGGCAGCGCGTTCACGGTGAATGCCGGCACCTCGGCGTTCTACCTGTCCGTGACCAACGGCGACCTGTTCCAGCTCGGCACCACGCCGGTGTACAACGGCATGGGCACGTGGGGCTCGACGGGCCGCATGGGCACCGGTGCGGCGCCGATCTACGTGATCGGTACCGGCCTGCAGACGGTCGCCAATATCGGCATGCCGCCGGCCTACTTCTACGCCGTCGACAGCGGCGGCAACCTGCTGCCGCTGGGCGGCGGCCTGGCCGTCAACGTACCCACCGCATCGGGCGCGGGCAGTGCGCAGAACGGCAACCACGGCGATTCGTACGTCGACCCGAGCGTGATCACGGCAAACTACCGCTCCTATGGCATCGTGCCATCCGGCGTGCGCTTGCCGGCCGATCAGCAGGCCGGTTGCGATCCCGACCAGCCGGATCAGCTCGACTGCGAGGGCGGCGATACCGTAGGCATGGTACGCATGATGATGAACGTGCGCCGATGAGCATGCGCAGACTCGGTGCAAGCATCCTATTCGGGCTGCTCGCGCCGGGCCTTGCCGGCTCGGCGGCAGCGCAGATCGCCCCGCGGCTGACCGGGACCGCCGTCGTCGCCGAACTCGAGGTGGCCCAACACGAGTTGGCTGCCCGTGCAGTCGGCCTGCCGGCTTCCAGCCTCGGCGCCACCGGTGAACGTCTTGCCGGCATGGCCGATACGCTGCGCAAGACGCTCGGCGGGGATGCGGGCAAGCCGCTCGATATCCTCGACGCCAACGCCAAGGCGAGCGCTTATCGCGCCCATGCGGTGGTTCAGCGGATCAAGGCCTTCCTCGATGCGAGCAAGGGTTGCCTGGACGCCGATGCGAATGCGATGGCCGATGCGCTGGGCAGCACCGTTGCGCAGGTTGCCGCCGTGTCCGGCTCGGCCAAGCTGCCGCCGGTCATCGATGGCGTCGAGACGGCGGATCACCGGCCGCTGTTCGTGTTGCGCAACGGCAGCAAGGAGATGAGCTTCGCCCTGGTCGGCGCGAACCTGCTCGATGCGCAGTGCGAGGATCCCGCGATCACCGCGACCGATGCGCAGGGCCGGCGACAGGAAGTGCAGCCCAGCGTGACCGGCATATCGCCGAATCGCATCGAACTGAAACTGGCCGGTGGCGCCCGGCTCCAGTCGGGCAGCTACGTGCTGCACGTGGTGCCGAAGCACAAGGCGTTCCTGGTCGGTTGCAAGGCGCAACCGGAGGCCGTCGCTGCGGTGCAGGTGGCGCCTTCGGCCAAGGTATCGGTGAGCTACTCGTTGACCGCCACATGCCGCGCGGGCAAGGGCGCCGACCAGGTCATGCCGCCGGTTGCGGGGACGATGCCGGATTTCACCGGCAACGGCACGGTCTCGCAGCAGGTCGACACGGCAGGCTGCACGGACCCGGTCAGTTACGCGATCAGTGCGAAGGCGACATTCGGCGACGGCCATGCCGTCTCGGTCGGGCCGATCAGCCAGATCGCCTCAGCCGGCATTACGGCCGGGCTGCCGGGGGGGCTTTCACTGAGCTGGGACCCTTCGGTGCGCCAGTTGTTCGTGCGCCCCGGCGCGACCAGTTGCAAGGGCGTGTACTGAGCCGTCACTCCCGGGGCCATCGCCCCGGGATGGCGAAGAGGCTTATTCGTCGGGTGTCCCGGAAACCACGCGCAGTTCCGAAATGCCGCCGGGCGCGAGGTCCTTCAGCAGGTCCATGAAGTCCATGCCGACCAACCGTTGCGCACGACGCAACAGCAGCGGTACCGGGCTCGATGGTTCGTTGCGGGTGTAGTAATCGCACAGCTCGTCGATGCGCCGCATCACGTCCTGCGGGCCGGCAATCGCGCCATTGGAGGCACGCACACCGCCGCCTCCGCCGGT
>Ga0207667_10003806_pt1 | contig 18566 bp, 18 predicted proteins | sample KBSCornC52_FD_184301 | JGI IMG/M metagenome (GOLD analysis project Ga0207667, IMG submission 184301) | Corn rhizosphere microbial communities from Kellogg Biological Station, Michigan, USA - KBS Corn C5-2 (SPAdes) (version 2) | ecosystem: Host-associated > Plants > Roots > Rhizosphere > Soil ...
GCTGGCGGTCACGGTGCCAGGCGGGATGCTGTTCAACTATTGGCTGAAATTCCAGTTCCAGCGTGTGCGCCCGCGCTTCGACAATCCCATCCTGATGCTCGACAGCTACAGTTTCCCGAGCGGCCACACCATCGGCGCGACCTTGTTCTACAGCGTGCTGGCGGCGTGGCTGGCGAGCCTGCCCGGCAATCATGCGCGCCGGCCGTTGATTATTGTCACTGCAATAACATTGACGATCCTTGCGGCATTGAGCCGGCTCTACCTCGGCGCGCACTTCTTCAGCGACGTGCTGGCCGCGATGCTGGAAGGATTGGCTTGGTTCGCCCTGTGGGCGACGATTATTTTTACCGTGCAACGGCACCAATTGGCGAGAAAGTCTTCAAACTGATTTTGACGACCACTTTCTGCCAATGACAATAAGACCAGCAACAGAATCCGCATTAACAGCTGAATTGCCGCGCAGTTCCTCTTCCCCCACCATCAAGGTCGCCGTCATCATCAATGCCCACGCCGGCGGCGGGCATGCTCAGGAGCTGGCGCAACGCGTCACCGACGGCTTCCATCAGCATCAGGTCGCGGCAAACGTCACGCTGGCGGCAGACGGCGCGGCCCTCATCGATGCCGCGCGCGCCGCGCTGGAAGACGGCGCCGACATCATCGTCGCCGGCGGCGGCGACGGCAGCGTCAACGCGGTGGCGTCGGTAGTCAGCGGCAGCAAGGCCGCGTTCGGCGTGCTGCCGCTGGGTACGCTCAACCATTTCGCCAAAGATCTCAACATCCCGCTCACGCTCGACGACGCCATCCGCAACATCGTCGAAGGACGCCGTCTCGCCATCGACACCGGCGAAGTCAACGGCGTGCTGTTCATCAACAATTCCAGCCTGGGTTTGTATCCGGATATCGTGCGCGACCGCGAAAAGCAGCAAAACCGTCTCGGCCGCGGCAAATGGCTGGCGTTCTGCTGGGCCGCGATGGGCGCATTGCGGCGCTATCCCTTCCTCGACGTGCGCATGGACATCAAGGACGACGAAGACAATGCGGAAAGCCACCGCCGCCGCACGCCCTTCGTCTTCATCGGCAACAATGAATACCTGATGGACGGCCTCAACATCGGCAAGCGCAACAGCCTGTCCGATGGCAAGCTGAGCCTCTACGTCTGCCATCGCACCGGCCGGCTCGGCCTGGTCCGGCTGGCGCTGCACGCGCTGTTCGGCAGGCTCCTGCAGGCGCGCGACTTCGACATGCTGAGCGCAGCCGAAATCGAAATCGATACCCGCCACCGTCACGGCCAGCATCGCATCAAGCGACTGCGCGTCGCCACCGACGGCGAAGTCACCATCATGCAGACGCCGCTGGTCTATCGCATCCGGCCGGCGTCGCTGACGGTGATCGTGCCGACCATCGCTGATGCCGATGCATCTGCAGACATGAAAGACACCCGTACATTCACAGAACAGGGGGCATGACATGCGTACCATCGTCCATCTCTCCGACCTGCATTTCGGCCGTATCGACGAAGCGCTGATCGCGCCGATCATCGCGCAGATACACGAACTTGCGCCGGACCTCATCGTGGTCTCCGGCGACCTGACCCAACGGGCGCGCTCCGAGCAGTTCCGCGAAGCACGCCAGTTCCTCGACACCTTGCCGCAGCCGCAGATCGTGGTGCCAGGCAATCACGACATTCCGCTGTTCAATGTGGCAGCCCGTTTCTTCAGCCCGCTGACCAAATACCGCCGCCACATCACGGAGCAGTTGCAGCCGATTTTCATCGACGAGGAAATCGCCGTCATCGGCATCAATACCGCACGCTCGCTGACGATCAAGGATGGCCGCGTCAACGACCGCCAGATCGAGATTGCACGACGCGAACTGGCCGCCGCCGACGATCACGTCGTCAAGATCATCGTCACCCACCATCCCTTCGACCTGCCGCCCGGGCCGCAGCATCACGACCTGGTCGGCAAGGCATTGCCGGCCATGCGTGCGTTTGCCATCTGCGGCGCAGATGTGCTGCTGGCCGGCCACGTGCACACCAGTTCAGCGGCAAGCAGCGCCGCGCGTTATGACATTCAGGGATATTCGGCACTGGTGGTGCAGGCCGGCACGGCAACCTCAACGCGCAGTCGCGGCGAGACAAATTCGTTCAATGTGTTGCGCGTGGAAGCGCATCACATCATTGTCGAACGAATGCATTGGCAAGTTGAGCAGGGAAAGTTCGTGCTGGGAGCAGCCGACGCCTTTGAGCAACGTGGTAACGAATGGTTTGCCGTAGTATCGTGAAAGAAAAAGGCTCCGTCTCGTGAAAGACGGAGCCTTCAGCAGTACAGTCCGTACGGACTTTTTCCTATCGGATTTACTTCTTCGCGCCCGGATTACCCTTCATGTCCGGGTTGTTCGCAGGAATGCTCTTGTCATCGCCGTCACCGCCGGACGCCTTGCCCATCGCCCCGGCTTCGGAAGCGCGTTTGTCCTTGCGCTCGGCCGACTTGGTGGCGCGCGATTTACCCTTGGCGTTGTCGGTCACCGGATTGGTGGCATTATTGGCCGGACCCGTCTTGTCGTCGCCGTCGCCGCCGCCTGCATTGACCGCATGTGCTTGCATGCCGGCAGACATTGCGCCGACCATGACCAACAGGGCAAGTTGCTTCTTCATAGTGATCTCCTTGAGATGGTAAGTAGTCGCCGTTGCAATGTGCCCGGCGTACATTCATGGTAGAAGCTCACGCGTTGAAAGGCAGTCGGTGCGCGCCGCGAGCGCACGTCAGAGAAACCATTGCAGCGCTGTAAGGCATTGCCTAACTCAAACGCCTTGCGAGTTGCGAGTTGCGTCAGCGCTGCGGCGGATTGTCGATGAAGTCGGCGACGCGATCCAGCGTCGGCGCGATATGGCGGAATGGTCGCGACAAACTCAGCACCAGCGTTACGTGCGAGGTGTTGTCGAAGTACAGTTCCTGCACCGGCACCTTGTGTTCGCGCAGCAGGCGCGCCAGGCCGGCGGTATTGCGCTCGGCCTCGACCAGCGTGTCTTTGTGCGAGGCGATCAGCAAGCTTGGCACGTCGCTCTCGCCGACGTGCCGGGCCGGCTGCGAATCCGGCGGCGTATCGGGAAACCAGAACACCGGCTTCACATCCGGATTTTCAATCGGCAGGAAATCATATGGTCCGGCCAATCCGATCCAGCCGCGCAATTGTTGCGGCGAGACGCCCACCTCTTTCAGCCAGCGCGGATCGAGCGCCACCATTGCTGCGTTGTAGGCACCGGCGCTGTGTCCCATCACGAACACGCGTTTCAGATCACCGCCGTAGCCTTCCGCGTGCTGCAGCGTCCACGCCACCGCCGCCGCACTGTCGCGTACAAACTCCGGATAACGTACTTCGGGATAGACACGATAGTCGGCGATCACCACGATGTAGCCGCGTGAACTCAAGGCTTCGCCGACAAAAGCGTAATCCTTGCGACTGCCGTTGTTCCAGCTGCCGCCGTAGAAAAACACGACCACCGGCAGACCGGCTACGACCGAGGCGTCAGGCGAGGTTTTCTGCGGGATGTAGATGTCGAGTTGCTGACGCGGATTGGCGCCGTAGGGAATGTCGGCGGTCTTCTGGTAGGCCGCTCCGGGAGTGACGGCGTTGAGCGCCTTCAGCGGCGAACAGGCGATCAGGCCGCCGCCGGCCAGCACGACCACACCGACGATGATCAACAGTTTGCCAAACAGACTCATGCGATGCCCTTGTTTCAATGAACGATATTCCATCGTAGACCCCTGGGCTTCGGGATCGTTCAGCCTCAGCCTGGTTTCAACGCTTTCACCAAAGCATCCAGCAAAGGCTGCGTCGCATCGGCGACCCGCTCCAGACTCTCTTCGCGCAATTTATTCAGGTCGACTGGCGCAGCGCCGTGCAGGCCAGCCCATTCCAGCAGCGCGGCAAACGCCTGCGGCGTATCGAACATGCCGTGCAGATAACTGCCGAGGATCTGGTCGTCGGCCGAACGCGCGCCCTCCGGACGGCCTTCGATATGAAATGCCGGACGCTGGAGCGCGGTACCCGCAGACACGCCCATGTGGATTTCATAGCCGCTGACGGGGACACGGCCGGAGCCGGAGCCGAACTGGCAATGCCCCGACACCTGCAGCAATTGTTTTTTTTGCGTCAGCTCGGTTGCCATGTCGAGCAGTCCCAATCCTTCCATGCTGCCGGGCGCCCCCTCCACCCCATGCGGGTCGTCGACGCTGGCGCCGAGCATCTGGAAGCCGCCGCAGATGCCGATCACCTTGCCGCCGTAACGCAGGTGCTTGCGGATCGCATCCGGCCAGCCTTGCTGCGTGAGCCACGCCAGATCATTGCGCGTGTTCTTGCTGCCCGGCAGGATGATCAGGTCTGCGGGCGGAATCGGCCGGCCCGGTCCGATGAACTGCAAATCAACCTCCGGATGCGCGCGCAAGGCGTCGAAATCGGTGTGATTGCTGATGCGCGGCAGCACCGGCACGATCACGCGGAACGTTCCTTTGGCGCTTTGGCTGGACGCCACCGCATCCTCGGCGTCGAGATGCAGGCCGTGCAAATAAGGCAGCACCGCCAGCACCGGTTTGCCGGTGCGTTGTTCCAACCAATCCAGCCCCGGCTGCAGCAGGCTGATGTCGCCGCGAAAACGATTGATCACGAAACCGACCACGCGCGCCTGCTCGCTCTCGGACAGGCAGGCCAGCGTGCCCGTCAGATGGGCGAACACGCCGCCGCGATCGATGTCGGCCACCAGCACGACCGGGCAATCGACTGCTTCGGCAAAACCCATATTGGCGATGTCGCGTGCGCGCAGGTTGATTTCGGCCGGGCTGCCGGCGCCCTCCACCAGCACCACTTCGTATTGTGTGCGCAGGCGTTGATAGGACTCCAGCACCGCTTCCATGGCGCTGGTCTTGTAACGGTGATAGTCGCGCGCGTTCATGTCGGCGCGCACCTTGCCGTGCACGATCACCTGTGCGCCGGTGTCGCTGGACGGTTTCAGCAGCACCGGATTCATGTCGGTGTGTGGCGCGATGCCGGCGGCCTGCGCCTGCAAGGCCTGGGCCCGGCCGATCTCGCCACCGTCGCTGGTCACGGCGCTGTTGAGCGCCATGTTCTGCGGCTTGAACGGCGCCACCTTGACACCCTGGCGATGCAGCAAGCGGCACAGCGCCGCCACCACCGTACTCTTGCCGGCGTCCGAGGTCGTGCCCTGCACCATCAGCGTGTGGAAAGGAAATGTCATGCCGTGTGCTCCATTTTCTCTACCTGTTCACGCCATGCCTGCAGCGCCTGTTGCAAACGCTGCCAGCCTGCTTCGTCAGGCGGCAGGCCGAGGCGGATACTACCTGCCCCGCGCGTAAAAAGCCGCACCCAGATACCCTGGCGCGCCATGCAATCATGGAAGGCGGCGGCGTTCGGCTCCGGCCACCACTGATACATGGCGCTGCCGCTGGAGTCGATTCCATATTCGGCCAGCAAGCGCTGCAATCGCTCACCTGCGGCCAGCAAACGCGTGCGCGTGCCTTGCTGCCAATCGATGTCGCGCAAGGCGGCGATGCCGATCTGCTGCGCCGGTCCGCTGACCGACCAGGGGCCCAGCCACTCGCGCAAGCCGTTCAGGATATCGTCTTGCGCAGCAACGAATCCGAGCCGAACGCCGGCCAGTCCGAAGAATTTCCCGACTGAACGCAACACGATCAATCCGGCCTGCGCACCGGTGTGCCCCGCCACACTCAACTGCGGCGTGGTGTCGCCGAACGCCTCATCGACCACCAGCCAGCCGCCGCGCGCCGCCAGCTGCTGCGCCCAGCCGAGCAGGACGTCGGGCGCGACGCGCGCGCCAGTCGGGTTGTTCGGGTTGCACACCACCATCACCTCACATGTATCGATGGCGTCGGGCAAACCGGCATAGTCCGCTTCACGCATCGTGTGTCCGGCCTGCTGCCAGCGATGCGCGTGCTCGGCGTAAGCCGGTGCGGCAACAACTACGCGTGCGACGCCGTGCTCACGCAAACGCAATTGCGGCAATGCCTGGATCGCCGCCTGGGTGCCGGCCACCGGCAGCATCTGCGGCGCGCCGTAATAGGCGCAGGCGGCCGCAACCAATTCATCGCTGGCTTCCGGCAATCGATGCCAGGCATCGGCGCGCAAAGCCGGCGCCGGATAGAAATCGGGATTGATGCCGGTCGACAGATCGAGCCAGTCGGCGCGTGCAATGCCGTAACGGCTCACTGCGTCGTTGAGGTTGCCGCCGTGTTCAAGCATGGGGCGCTCCGAACGACAACAGCGTGGACAGCAGCATGGCGGTCGCCAGCATCACCGTCAGCCACAGCATCGCCGTGCGCGACACCAGCGTCCAGGCGCGTGCAATGTCGCCGGCAACGGCGTCGCGTCCGATGCCGAGCGGCGGCCGTTGTTCGACTTCGCCGTCATAGATCGCTGCCCCGCCCAAGGCCAGTCCGAGCGCACCCGCGCCCGACGACATCACCGGCCCGGCGTTCGGGCTGCTCCATGCCGGCGCCTGTTCGCGCCAGCATGTCCACGCCTGGCGCCAATTTCCCAGCGCCGCATACGACAGCGCAGTCAGGCGCGCGGGAATCCAATTGAGCACATCGTCGATGCGCGCCGCTGCGCAGCCGAACGCCAGGAAGCGCGGCGTGCGGTAACCCCACATGGCGTCCAGCGTATTGGCCAGGCGGAACAGCAAGGCGCCGGGACCGCCTGCGACGGCAAACCAGAACAAGGTGCCGAAGACGGCGTCGTTGCCGTTCTCCAGCAACGATTCAACGGCGGCCTTGGCCAGGTCGGTTTCCTGCAACTGCGTAGTGTCGCGGCTGACGATACGGCCGGTCAATGCGCGCGCAGCCACCAGGTCGCCGCCTTTCAGCGCCGCCGCAATCGGCATGACGTGATCGCGCAGGCTGCGCAGGCCGATGCAGAAATACAGCAGCAGCACGTGCCAGGCGGCAGCCAGCCACAGCGATTGGCGCGCCAGCAGGATCGTCGCGGCGCAAGCCAGCGCCACCGGGGGCAACACCGCCAGCAGCCAGGCGAACACGCCGCGGACATAACTGCCCGGCTGTCGGTTCAGGCTGCGCTCGATGAACTGCACATAGCGGCCGAATCCGACCAGCGGATGCCAGCGCCGCGTCTCACCGAGCAGCCAGTCCAGCGCCACGCCGGCCGCCATCAGCAGCGCCAGCAAGGTCATGTCGAAGGCATTGAAAGCGCTCAGCATGCGCGTCCTTTCAGCTCCAGCGGTAAGCCTGCGGCGACGAATTGCACGCGCTCGCAGATCGCCGCGACGGCCTGGTTCAGGCGACCAGCTTCGTCGACGAACCAGCGTGAAATCGCGCCCTGCGGCACGATGCCCATGCCGACTTCGTTGGACACCAGCACCACGTCGCCCGGCGCTTGCGACAAGGCTTGCAGGAAGCGCGCGCGTTCCGCCGCAAAGCGCGCCGGCACCTCGATGCGACCGACTTCTGGATATTCCTTGTGTTCGCTGAACAGCAGGTTCGACAGCCACACGGTCAGGCAATCCACCAGCACGACATTGCCGGGCCGGCTGGCGCGCGCGACGGCGTCGCCCAGTGCTAGTTGTTCTTCCACGGTTTCCCAATGGGCGTAGTGCGCGCTGCGCTGTTGCCGATGCAAAGCAATGCGCGCCGCCATTTCATCGTCGCCGACGGCGGCCGTGGCGATGTAGATCACCGGCTTGCCGGCGGCTGCGGCCAGCCGTTCCGCCTGCGCACTCTTGCCCGAGCGCGCGCCGCCGAACACCAGGGTGCGGGTTGTTTGCTGATTCATTTCCTGATTCATTGTTGTTTTTCCTTGGTTCCCCACGCATCGCGAAACACCAGATCGTCCAGCGATTGCCGCGCCGCCCAGCCCTCTTGCTCCAGCATCGGGCGCGCATAGAATTCTTTTACATGTCCCAGACAGATCACCGCTACCGGCTTGGCGCCCGCCGGCATCGCCAGCAGCGTCGCCAGCTTGCCTGCATCGAACAACGACACCCAGCCCATGCCGATGCCTTCGGCGCGCGCGGCCAGCCACATGTTCTGGATGGCGCAAGCGACCGAGGCCAGGTCCATCTCGGGCAAGGTGCGTCGGCCGAATACGTGGCGTTCGCGATCATCCATCAAGGCAGCCACCAGCACTTCCCCGCACTCGAGGATACCTTCCACCTTGAGGCGCATGAATTCGTCTTCGCGTTCATGCAGGGCTTGCGCAGTCAGGACGCGCTCCTGCTCGACCAGCGCGTGGATGGCCTCGCGCCGGCTGCGTTCAGTGATACGGATGAAACGCCACGGCTGCATGAAGCCTACGCTCGGTCCGAGATGCGCCGCTTCCAGCAGACGTTGCAGCAATGTCGGCTCGACCGGATCCGGCAAAAAATGGCGGATGTCGCGCCGCTCCGCGATCACGCGGTAAACGGTATCAATGTCAGTCTGGCTGTAACGATGGTTCATGCCCCCGCCTCAGGTTCAGCTTCAAGCGCAGGCTGCGGCAGGAACAAAGCCGCCGCCGCTTCCGGTGACGAAGCAAAGTAAGCGTGCAAATAAGTTGCCGTCACGCCGCGCACGCGATAGACGCGCTCGCCTGCCGATGTGTCATACAGGCGCTCACCGGTGTACGTCGCAGCAAGCGCCGTCACCGTAGTCGAATAATGGAAGGTATGGCAGCGCAGCGTGCCCTGCGGCAGCGCGATACTCTGATAGCCCAGTCCTTGCAAACGCCGCTGCATCACCGCACGGCCGCTCAGCACGCCGAGCATGCGCGCTCGTGCGCCATCCTTGTCGCTCAGACTTTCCAGCAGATAGAGCAAGCCGCCGCACTCTGCATACAGCGGCTTGCCGGCAGCGCAATGCGTGAGCAGCGCCTGCTTCATGGCAAGGTTGCCCTGCAATTCCTGCAGGTGCAATTCGGGGTAACCGCCGGCCAGATACACACTGTCCGCCGGCGGCAGTGCGGCATCGCGCAATGGCGAAAAAAACACCAGCGTCGCGCCGAGCTTGCGCAGCAAATCCAGGTTGCCGGGATAGATGAACGAAAACGCCTTGTCGCGCGCCACGGCGATGCGCTGTCCCGCCAGCAGTGGTGGCAGCGACGGCACACCAGCATCCGTTTCCGGCGCAATGAACTCGACCGGCGCCGGCATGCGCGCCAGTTCGGTTTCGCCGATCAGCACCGCGGCGGCATCGATGCGCCGGTCGAGATCGGCGACTTCCGCTGCCGGCACCAGACCGAGATGACGCTCCGGCAATTTGAATTGAAGATTGCGCGGCATGCTGCCCAGATAACTGACGCCATGCGGCATGCCCTGACGCAGCATCTCTTCATGACGCGGGCTGGCGACGCCGTTGCCGAGCAAGCCCAGCAGCGGGAAGCCGGGCCGGTAATGCGCCAGGCCGTAGCCGATCGCCCCCAGCGTCTGCGCCACGCCGGCGACGTCCACCACCGCCACGGCGGGAATCTTCATCAGTTCGGCCAGGTCGGCGCTGCACGGCTCGCCGTCGAACAGGCCCATCACGCCTTCGACCAGGATCATGTCGGCCTGTTGCGCCGCTTCATGCAGCAGACGGCGGCATTCCGCCACGCCCATCATCCACAGGTCGAGCTGATACACCGGATTGCCGCTGGCGCGTTCAAGGATGGTCGGGTCGAGGAAGTCAGGCCCGGTCTTGAATACGCGCACCCTGCGGCCCTGCGAGCGATGCCAGCGCGCCAGCGCCGCCGTCACGGTGGTCTTGCCGTGATTCGAGCCGGGCGCGGTGATGAACAGCGCCGGGCACAGAACAGAAGAAGCAGCAGAAGACGCAGCGGAAGTCGAAGCGACGTCGGACGGCGGAGTTGCCATGATCAGAATTCCACGCCCTTTTGCGCCTTGATGCCTTGTTCCTTGTACGGATGCTTGAGCGGGCGCATCTCGCTGACCAGGTCGGCCAGTTCGATCAGCGAGTCCGGCGCATGGCGACCGGTGACGACGATGTGCAGCATCTCGCGGCGGGCGGCGAAGACGTCGAGCACTCCCTGCAGATCAAGATACTGGTATTTGAGGACGATGTTCATCTCGTCCAGGATCACCATATCGTAGGACGGATCCTTGATCATGCGCACCGCTTCGGCCCAGCCGTGGGCGGCGGTCTTCATGTCGGCGTCGCGGTCTTGCGTATCCCAGGTGTAGCCGGAACCGACCACATGGAAATCGCAATTGGCATGGCCGCCGAGGAAGTCGCGCTCGGCGCTGTACAAGGCGCCCTTGATGAACTGCACCACGCCCAGCTTCATGCCGTGGCCGAGAATGCGCATGCCCATGCCGAAGGCGGCGCTGGACTTGCCCTTGCCGGTGCCGGTGTTGACGATCAGCAGGCCCTTTTCCTTTTGCGCGGCAGCCTTCTTTTTCTCGAAGCCTTCCTTGTGCCGCTGGGTCATGCGCTTGTGCGATTCTGGATCGGTTTTCATGATGAGTTCTCGTTATTTCCAGTGTGTGCCGGTGAGTTCGGACAGCAAGGCGGCGACCCTGCTCCGGCTCGGGTGGTAGCCGATGAAGACCAGTTCGGACTTGTCGGTTTCGACGTTCTCGTTGGTGGCGGAGTTGGCGGCGTCGGCCGCATCCAAATTGATCGTCACGCGCGTGCGTACGCCCTGCACCAGTTGCGGTCGCTTGCCCTCCAACGTCCGGACAAAGCCTTTGGTGCGCAGGATGGGCTCCGACTTTGCCGCCTCGGCAATCGCCTGTTTCAGCTTGTCCGCCGGTTGCGGCGACTGGCTGCGCAGCGTGAACGACAGCCAGCCCGGATCCTGCTCGTGGAAATGCTTGTGCGTCGCCAGGCCGTGGCTATGCGCACCGAGGCCTGAATGCGCATGACCGTTCAGACGGCCCTGGTCGGCCAGCACGCTGGCATCAGCGCCGGGCATGCGCACATGCGTATAAGTGTGCTGATGCGCCTGCAAGGTCGGCTGATGCAGTCGCAGGCCGAGCGCCAGGCGGATGTCGAGTTGCGCCTTGTAAGCCAGTTCGAGGAAGCGCACGTTCGGCGCACGCGAGCGTACGCGCTGTTCCGCATCCAGCAATTGATCTTCATTCAGGTCGTCGATCTTGTTGAGCACGACGACGTCGGCGTATTCCAGCTGGCGCTCGAACATCGCCGCTACTGCGTCGTCCGCACCACTTCCTTGTTGCTCAAACCGATCCTCCAGTAACAAAGGCGTATCGACCACCGCCAGCGTCGCGTCGAGGATGAAATGCGCCCCCAGTTCCGGCGTCTGCAGGCTTTCCATGACGGCGGTCGGCAAGGCCAGCCCGGAGGTTTCGATCAGCACGTGATCAACCTGCGCGCGCCGCGCCGCCAGCGCCAGCATGGTCGGCACGAAACGTTCGTCGTCGCCGTAGGCGATCAGACCGTAGGAAAAATCATGGATGCGCACCTGTCCGCCTTCATCGCTGCTGCTGGCGCGGATCAGGTCGCCGTCGATCGTCACTTCGCCGAACTCGTTGATCAGCAAGGCCAGCCGGCGCGTCTGGCGGCGCTGCACCAGGCTGCGCAACAAGGTCGTCTTGCCGGCGCCGAGGAAGCCGGTGACGATGGTGACGGGGATAGGCTGCGCCGACGTCATGCGCGTTTGCCTTCTTTCTGCCAGCGTTCTACCTGCGCCAAGGCTTCGTCCAGATTACCGGCCTGCACCGGATAGTCGAGCGCCGGACGGCGCACCGTCAGCAATGGAATATTCAATGCCTGCGCCGCATCGGCCTTGGCACGATAACCGCCGGCGTCGCCGGAATCCTTGGTCACCACGCAGTCAATGTTCCAGTCGCGCCACAAGGCTTCGTTGAAGCCCTGCGAAAACGGTCCCTGCATCGCGCAGATGCGGCTGCGCGGAATGCCGAGATCGATGGCGCGCTGAATGAACTCCGGCTCGGCCGTGACGCGCACGAACCATTGCTTCTTGTCTGCCCCCGGGGCTTGCAGGAAAGCTGCAATATCTTTTGAACCTGTGGCGAGGAAGATGCGCTCGCCCTTGGCAATCGCCTGATCGGCAGCCTGCTCCATCGAGCTGCACACGAGCACGTCATCACCGGCGATGCTGCTCGGACGTTCGTAACGCAGATAAGGAATGTCGAGGCTTTGCGACAAGCCCATCAGTTGCTGCGACATCAGGGTGGCATACGGATGGGTGGCGTCGACCAGCGCGCGCGCCTCATGGCGCAGCAAGGCCTGCTTGCGCGCTTCCACGCCCTGGCGGCCGGCCCAGACCGTGACGCCCGGGCAATCCTGCAAGGCCAGCTCGCCGCCGTATTCGGTGGCGGTGGAAACCACCACCTGATGACCTTGCGCGGCCAGTTGCTTCGCCAGCGCATTACCGTCGCTGGTGCCGGCGAAGACCCACACCGCCTGCGACGGCAGCGCCGGTTCTTCCACCGCGACCGTCGATTCGTCGTGCCAGTCGTTGTAGCCGCGCGGCGTGAAGATATAGCCGCGCTTGCGTTGCGTGAAGCGGTTGCCGATCACGATGCTGGTGAGCATGTCGAATTGCAGTGACGGCAATTCATCCAGGCGGTGGATGCTGACTTCCTGGCCGGGACGATAGGCGTTCTTCACCACGCCGCACAACGTATGCGGCGCCTTCGATTCCAGCATCAGCTTGAGGATGCGGTACACGCCTTCCTGGCGGCCGGCGCTTTGCACGTTGTACAGGACGCAGGCCAGATCGGCCTGGGCGATGTGACGTGCACGGTTCTCGATCCATTCCCACGGACATAGCAGGTTGGACAGGCTCAGCGTGGCGAAGTCGTGCGACAGCGGCGAGCCCAGCAAGGAAGCGCAGGCATTGGCCGACGTCACGCCGGGGATGACGTTGACTTCGTAGTCGTCGTCTTCCTTCATCTCGTCGAAGGCCAGCGCCGCCATGGCGTAGATGCCGATGTCGCCGCTGGAAATCAGCGCAACTCTTTCACCGTTGCGCGCCTTGTCGATCGCCAGCAGGGCACGTTCGCGCTCCTGCGTCAGCGGCGGCGTGTGGATCTCCTTGCCCTCGATATGCGAGCTGATCCAGCGCAGATACAACTCGTAGGCCACGATGACGTTGCTGTCGCGCAAGGCGGCGATGGCGCGCGGCACGATCAGGTCGCCAAAACCGGGACCAACCGACACCAGATTCAATACTCCACTCATAACACTGCTTTCTTTTTCAATTTCATATTATTCATTTCGGATCAGTCTGACTTTCAACGTCAGGCAAACCGATGTCTTCCACGATCGCGACCGTCACGCCTTCCAGTGCCGTCTTCGGCAGCGCCAATACGCCGCGCGGACTGGCGATCAGCGCGCACGGTTCACACACGCCGTCGACGCCGACGTTCTTCTGCACCCATTCCGACGGCGCCGTGACCCAGCCGCGCGCGGCGACATCCGAGGCCGCGATCACGCGCAGCGGCAATTCGTTGGCCGCGCAAAAACTCAGCAGGCCGGGTTCTTCCGCCTTCAGGTCGATGGTCGCCACTTCGCGCACCTCGCTCAACGTGCGGCCGATCAGGGCCAGTGCATGTGCGACGGCGGCGGCAATTTTTTCCACCGGCACGTTCTTGCGGCAGCCGATGCCCAGCACCAACGGTTTCAAGGCTTCGGTTGCCGTCGTCACTACCGGCACCGCACCGACCACATTGGCGACGCGATAGGCAAGCCGGTTGCCGCCGCCTTCGTGACCGCCAAGCAATGACACGGCAAAGCGTCCCGCTTCATCAAGTAGCACCACGGCGGGATCGGTCAGTTTGTCTTGCGGTAAACCTTCCAGAAAACGCACTGCCACGCCGCTGGCCGCCAGCATGACCCATTGCCCCTGAGAGCGATAGGATGCGCGGAACTGCTGCTTCTGCGGAATGCCCGCGTTCAGCCATGGCCGGTACAGCGTGCCGCCCAGCTGTCCCTGCAGACGCGCCGCCAGTGCTTCGCTCTCCGCTCGCACCAGCCAGATGCCGAGAGAAGTCGATGGTGCGTTTTGCAGGGAATTGCTCATGATCAGACCTCGTCTCCGGTGACGGAAATTTCCACGGCTTCTGCGGCGTTGTTGTCTTTATTCTTCTTGTCCTTCTTAACCACACGGAACAGATGCGTGAAATCCTTGGAATACAAACTCGATTCAACCTGTTGGCCCTTGTCCAGCGCCGCACCGACCAGCATCATCGTGGTCAGGTTCCAGGCGCCGCGTTTGGTTTCTTCGAGCACGGTCGCCAGCGTGCCTTGATAGACACGCTGATCGGGCCAGGTGGCGCGATACACCAGCGTCACCGGCGTAGTCTCGGGATAGTGCAAGCGCAGGTCGGTGACGATCTTTTTCAGATGCGGGCCGGACAGGAAAATGCACATGGTGGCCTGATGTTCGGCCAGGCGCGCAATCGACTCCAGCTCCGGCACCGCCGAAGCGCGGCCGGAAACGCGCGTCAGGATCACGGTCTGCGACACTTCCGGCTTGGTCAGTTCGGCCGTCACCGCCGAGGCGGCGGCAGTGAACGAAGACACTCCCGGCACGACTTCATAGGCGATACCCAGCGCTTCCAGCCGGCGCATCTGCTCGGCGGTCGCACCGTAGATAGCCGGATCGCCAGAGTGTAGACGCACCACGTCGAGGTCTTGCGCCTTGGCGCGCTCGTAGCATGCCTGCTGCTGCTCGAGGTCGAGTTGCGCGGTGTCGATCAGCTCGGCGTCAGGACGGCAATGCTGCAGCATCTCGGTCGGCACCAGCGAACCTGCGTACAACACCATCTGCACGCTGCCGAGCAGCTTGGCGCCGCGCAGCGTGATCAGGTCGGGAGCGCCGGGGCCGGCGCCTACAAAATAGACTTTCATAAATAAGCTTTCACAAATACGCTTTCATGTTTGATGCCTCTTTTCCAACGACGTCTTGCGGATGAGCATGGTCGCCAGATAGCCGCTCACAGCGTGATCCCTGTCGCCCGCTTCGAGTTCGCGCAAGTCGTTTGCCAATACTTCGCCGTCCAGTCCAATGCGGCGGGCGAAGGCGCAGTGTTCGGCGATACCCATTTCTTTCAACAACGCCAGCACCCACGGCAGGCGTGCACCGACTTTCATCAGCACGACGATGTCATGCGTCTCGATCTCCTGCTGCAACGTCGCCGGATCGTCCGGGCACGGCAGGATCAGGGTGCGCTCCTTGCCCACGCCCAGCGGCCAGTCGAGCGCGGCAGCCGCCGATGCATAGCTGGTGATGCCGGGGAAAGTCCGGTGCGGAAACACCGGCAGCAAATCCTTCAGCGCCGCCAGGATGTAGCCGTAAGTCGAGTACGTCAGCGTGTCGCCGATGGTCAGGTAGGCGACGCTGCGCCCGGCCTGCAATTCGGCGGCGATGTCCTGCGCCAGTTGCGCGTAATGTTCACGCAGCACGTTGCGGTCGGGATCCATGTTGAACTCGACTTCACGCAGGCGCTCCGGCGCGACGGCCACTCCTTCCAGGCATTGCAGCGCAACCGAGGTGTCGGCGCTTTTGGCGCGCGGCACGTAGATCAGATCGGCTTGCTGCAAGGCCTGCATGGCGGACAGCGGCAGATAGCCCGCCGGTCCCGGACCGACGCCGATGCCCCAGAACATTCCGGGTTGAGCCTTCATACCGTTCCTCCCAGCAAATTGCCGTCGAGGTCGAACAGGCGTACCTCGACGCGCTTCACCGACGGCAGGCGCGCCTGCGCCAGCGCCGCGATGCGGGCTTCGATGGTGCGCCACAAAGTGACTGCGCCAGGCTCATTCTTCAGACGTTCGATTGCTGCTTCCACTGTATTTGCACTTTCTATTTCGGCGATCAGCGCTGCGGAAAATCCGAGCTCCGCCGCCAGTTCCGACGCCACCCGGGCCACGCCGCCCATCGCCATATTGCTCTTGCTCGAATGCGTATCCCAGACGCCGTCGAGCACCTTGGCCAGCTTGCCGGGATGCCCCGCCAGCCACAACACATCCAGTTGCGCGCCCTGCTCGATCAAGGCCGACTGCGTGAAGTCGAGCGCGTCGCCGAGGAAATTGGCGATCTGCACCGAGCGCGCTTCCGGCAAGCCCAGTTCGTCGCGCGCAAACGTCCGGCCGATCTTGCCGGGCAGATACGCCACGCAGGACGCCACACCATTCGGCTTGCTGTCGTCCGCCAGCGCCACGCGGATATACACTTCGATCGACGCGATCCAGGAGGCCAGCGACATTGGTTCGACGATGCCCGAGGTGCCCAGAATCGAAATGCCGCCGACGATCCCGAGACGCGGGTTGAAAGTCTTCTGCGCGATCTTCTGGCCGTCTTCACAACCGATGGCGAGGTCGAAACCGATATCACCATTCATGCCCAACTCTTCCAGCACTTCCGCCACCGCCAGCCGCATCATCTGGCGCGGCACCGGGTTGATGGCCGGTTCGCCTACCGCCACGCGCAAGCCGGGCTGGGTCGCAGTGCCGACGCCGGACGCCGCCTCGAAGCGAATTTCTCCCGCATCGTTACGCGCGACTTCCGCAAAAATCGTCGCGCCGTGCGTGTTGTCGGGATCGTCGCCGCCGTCCTTCAATACTTCTGCGCGTATACGCTTGCCATCGAGCTGCTGCACAGCCTGTATCGGCACCAGCAGGTAATGCTTGCCGTCCGGCAGGCTGACTTCCGCCTTGTCGATCTTCTCGTCGCGCAACAGCAGCATCAACGCCGCCTTGACCGCTGCGGTGGCGCAACTGCCGGTCGTCCTGCCGCGCCGCAAGCCATTGGGAGCCAGCACGGCGAGGTCGAATTCGGCGCGTTCAAGCTCCTGCATTGACTGTTGACTCCGCGTTCTGTGCGGCGATGACCTGTCCGATGGCGTCGATCATCAGGGCGTTGACCACCGTCGCCGCCCATGGCGATCCACCGCGCGTGCCGCTGTTGGTGATGCGCGGCACCTGCAGGCAGCGACGCAGTTCGTCCTTGCTTTCACGCGTACCGACGAAGCCGACCGGCAAACCGATTACCAGCTGCGGCCGCCAGCCGTGCTCGCGGATCAGCCGCGTGGTTTCGACAATCGCAGTCGGCGCATCGCCGATGGCGAGGATGATGTCGTTGCCGAATTTTTCCCACGCGCGGCGCACGCCTGCAGCGGAGCGCGTGATGCCTTGCGCCTGCGCCAGCAGATGCGTCTCGCGGTCATGCACGCCGCACCAGGTCTCGACGCCGAGCTGTTCGACCAGCGCGCGCTTGAGTCCGGTCTGCACCATGGTCACGTCGGTCACCACACGCTTGCAGCGCAAAATGGCGCGGATGCCGGCATCGATCGCACCCGCCGAAAAATAGATGTCGTCGACCGCGTCGAAGTCGCCGCTGGTGTGCACCAGGCGTTGCAACGCAGTCAGGTGCGCCGGCGGGAACATCGACCAGTCACGGCCGGCGGCGATGATCTCGAAGCTTTCCTTCTCGATCGGATGCGGCGCATACGGTGGAAATTCTGCCTTCGGTTCAGCGACCAGCGTTTCGCGATGCAACAAACCACGCACCTGCAAATGATGCGCGCGCTGCGGCTCGCCGATCTGCTCTTCGAAACCAACGATCTGGACGCGGTATTTGCACAGGCTGCAATTCATGGCCGCGCGGCCTTCAACGGCGTCCCGCGCACGTTCCAGCAGGACGTCGGCGACGTGTTGATGCACGCCGAGATAGCCGGCCTTCAGCACTTCCAGTCCAGGCTCGCGCTGCTGCATTTCATCAGCGGCGGCATAAATGCGTTTGACCAATACGCCGTCGAACAGGAAGAACGGCAACACCACGATGCGCGCAAAACCGAGCAAGGCGGCCGCGCGCAAACCGTCTGCGACCAGCGGCTTGGCGGTGCCGGAATAGCAGACATAGACGCCGCCGAAGCCCATGCCCTCTTCCAGCATGCGCGCCAGCTTCGATACTTCGCCGTTGGCGTCAGGATCGGTGGTGCCGCGCCCGACCAGCACCAGGCAAGTGTCGTCGCGGCGGATGGTTTGCGAGGATTGTGCTTCGGCGGCAAGGATGCGTTCCTGCGCCAGTTGCAGCAGTTGCGGATGCAGGTTCATCGCCGCGCCGAAATGGAAATCGACTTCAGGATGTTTACGCGCCAGCTCCAGCACTTCGGCCGGCATGTCGTTCTTGGCGTGACGTGCGGCAAGCAGCACGCCGGGCACCACGGCCACCTGCTTGCTGCCGGCGGCGAGATTGGCGTCGACCGCTTCGCTGATGGTCGGGCTGGAGAATTCGAGATAGCCGTGCGTCACCACACGGCCGGGTGCGCGGGCGCGCACGATGTCGACCAGCGCCTCGAACTCGCGCACGGCGTCGGCGTCGCGACTGCCGTGACCGGCGATCACGATGCCGTAACTTGCCTTATCGTCAACAATGTTAACGATATCGGCAGGCACTGCGCTCATGCCGCCTCCGCAGACTTGGCAGATGCGGCCGGTGGCGGCTCGATCTGGCTGTCCATGGGCGTATGGGTGCGAATCAGCATGATGCTCATGTCGGTGAACTCCTTGTCCACGCATTCGGCCAGTGAGCCATGCCACTCGGCGTCGCCA
>Ga0207667_10003815_pt1 | contig 18534 bp, 19 predicted proteins | sample KBSCornC52_FD_184301 | JGI IMG/M metagenome (GOLD analysis project Ga0207667, IMG submission 184301) | Corn rhizosphere microbial communities from Kellogg Biological Station, Michigan, USA - KBS Corn C5-2 (SPAdes) (version 2) | ecosystem: Host-associated > Plants > Roots > Rhizosphere > Soil ...
CACGCAGTTCGGATGGCGGGAGTAGGGGCGAATAAATCGCCAACGTCACTGCCAACCTTCGCACGCAGTTCGGATGGCGATTTGTTCGCCCGTACCCACGGAGTCGATGGAAAGCGGGTACTTGCTTATTGCAGGCTGGAGGACGTGGTTGCGAGCGATTCGGTGAAGAAGCGGAGGATGGATTCCTCGTACGTCGGCCGGTCGAGGGAATGGACCCAGATGTGCCATGAGCGTGGCAGGAGGATCAGTTCTTTCGGGCCCGACGCCGATTCGTAGAGGGTTCTTGCGTCTTCAGTCCGAATCGTGCGGTCGTGGCTGCCGTGGAGGAGCAGGACCGGGCGCGGCGCGAGGCGTGCGATGAGGTCGGCGGGGGAGACGTCACGCGGGTGCCGATCCATCCAGAGCCTTCTCCCCCACCAGACCGCCTGCTTGTGTACCGCCGGCCCGAGCGGGCCGAGCGCCATGCGGCAGCGCTGCGCAATGGCCCGCTCCAGCGTTGCATAAGCCCCGTGCGTCCCCACCGCCTGAATCCGCGCGTCCTCCGCCGCCGCCATGATGGCGACCGCGCCGCCCATCGAGTTGCCAAAGACCCCAACGTTCAGCCCCGCCATCTCCGGCCGCTTCGTCATGTAATCGACTGCGCCCAGCAGATCGCGGACCTCGTGGAACCCGATCGTGCAGAGGTTCCCCTCACTGCGACCGAGCGCCCGAAAGTCGAAGAGGAGAAGGTGCATCCCCGCGGCCGCCAGCAGACGCGCAACGGGAAGCATCTCGGCCCGATTCGAAGGGAATCCGTGGCACAGGATGACTCCCCCAACGGCATTCCGCGCGGGAATGAACCAGCCGGACAACCGGACACCGTCGCGCGACGCGAAGACTACTTCCTCGATCGGCAGTTCGCCCGCTCCCTCCGGCTTGCGGACGGCCATGCGGCGCGGATGGGTCGCCCGGTAAGCCATTGCGAAAGAGCCGAGCGCGAGGGCCGCACCGGCGGCCAGAGCACCCTGTACCACACGACCGGAAGAGCGTTTGTTCGGCTTACGCAACATAGATGATCCTGTCGGCCGCCACCAGCGTAGCACGATTCAGATGCATGGCATGACGTTTCCGCCGCAGACCGGCACATATGCGCCTGTAATGTAGCTTGCCAGATCAGACGCGAGGAATGCGACGACATTTGCGATCTCCTGGTCGTCGCCGCGGCGGCCGAGAGGGACGCTCTTAACATACGATTCACTCGATTCGTTCACCTCGGTGTCCGCCGCGCGGTCCCGGTCGCTGATGGTCCAGCCCGGCGCGACCTGATTCACGGTGATCCCGTACTTCCCAATCTCTTTGGCGAGTACGCGCAGCACACCATCCATTCCCCGCTTGCCGGCCACGTAGGCGGACTGCGACGGGAAGCACTGCATTGCGCACTCCGTGTTGATTCCCACGATTCGGCCGCCCCTTCCCTTCGCGATCATCGCCGGCACGAAGGCCTTCGCCATCAGCACGTTCTGGAGGACGCACGATTCGAACTGGCTCTCATAGTCCTCTACGGGCTGCTCGAGCACGGAGGTCCAGGAATACTGCGCGACCGCGTTGTTGACCAGGATATCGGCGGTCCCCAGCAGGCGCACCGTCGCGTCACGGAGGCGCATCACGTCGTCCGCCTTCCCCACGTCGCCCGAAATCGCGGCGGCCCGACGCCCCATTGCGCGCAAGTCCTCGGCCAGGCTCTCGGCCATCTCCTGGCTCCGATTGTAATGGACGACCACGTCCGCGCCGCACCGCGCGAGCGTGCGAGCCATGGTGCGGCCGAGTTGCCCGGCCGCGCCGGTAACGACGGCGACCTTTCCCGTCAGGTCGATGTTTAGCATATTGGCCATCCTCTCCGGGCGCAGACGCAGAATCATGGTGGATGATTCGTATTATGAACCGGAGAGTCCTGTCCGGAGAAGACGCGAGAAGTGCGGGCGTGGAACCGAATTCAGGCGACAGGAGTCGAACAGAGGGTGGAAAAACGATTTTGAGGAGGCCGGAAATGAAACGGCAATACATAAACGGCATGATGGCCGCGATAACATTAACGTTCGTGGCCGCCCTGGCGCTGACTGCCGGCCGCGCACGCGCGCAGATCGGGTTTATGGGGCCAGTCTCCCCATTCGGAGCGACCATGCGGCCGCTCGGTCCGCAGTACCTGACCGGCATTGGCGGATTCCGAACGCCGTTCTTCCTGGTGAACCCGCAGGGAATCCGCACGGGTTACCTCGGTCCGAACGGCGCATATGTGAATCCCGGCTATCAGCCGCCACCTGTCGGAAACATCAACGGATCGAATCTTTATGCTCCGTTGAGCCCGACCGGAACGCTCGGCAACCCGTCGGATGTCGAGGTTTACGGCGCGCCAGCCGGGCCGCCGGTTCCCACGTCGCCGGTCGTCAATGGCGCGATTCCGCGCGCGTCCGACACCATCGAAGCGCACATCGACAAGGACAACCGGCTTACCGTGAAGTGGTCCGGCGATCCACAGCTCGTTGCGTCCATTCGGTTCGCTCTGCTCGACAAGGACCGAAAAACTCTGAAGCAAGAGCGCATTACGCGGCTTCCGGCGCAGGCGACCCTGGCGATAACCTCGAAAACCTCGTACTACCAGGTCGTCGTGCAGTACGTGAACGGCACGACCACGAATGTCGTATCGCCACTGTAGCCGTGAGATGGACGAGTAATAGAATTACGTGGAGCTTGCGGCGGCCACTGTCGTCGGATCCGAGAACCAGCGGTCGCGGAGCAGTAACGCGACGTCTACGAGCCCGATAAGCGCCGGCACCTCCACCAGCGGCCCGATGACCGCCGCGAACGCAGCGCCCGAGTTGATTCCGAAGACGGCGACGGCGACCGCGATGGCCAGCTCGAAGTTGTTGCTGGCGGCGGTGAACGAGAGGGTCGCACTCTTGCGGTAATCCGCCCCGAGCCGTCGGCCCATCCAGAACGAGACCAGAAACATCACCACGAAGTAGATGAGCAGCGGTATCGCGATTCTCACCACGTCGAGCGGAATCCGCACGATGTACTCGCCCTTGAGTGAGAACATAACGATGATGGTGAACAGCAGCGCGACGAGTGTCAGGGGGCTGATTCGCGGGATGAACTCCTTCTCGTACCATTTCCGTCCCTTCGCGCGGAGCAGCACGAATCGGGTGAGCATGCCGGAAAAGAACGGGATGCCGAGATAGATTAGGACGCTCTGCGCGATGGCGCCTATGGTGATCCTCGACAGGTCCACGCTGCCGAAGTGAACGCCGACGAGCGGCGGCAGCGCCTTGACGAAAAGCCAGGCATAGACCGAGTAGAAGAGCACCTGGAAGACAGTGTTGAAGGCGACGAGGCCCGCCGCGTACTCCGTGTCCCCCTGCGCGAGCTCATTCCAGACGATCACCATCGCGATGCAGCGGGCGAGCCCGATCATGATGAGACCGACGGCGTACTCCGGCTTGTCGGGAAGCAGCGCCAGCGCCAGTCCGAACATCAGCAGTGGTCCGATGATCCAGTTCTGGACGAGCGAGAGGAGCAGCACCTTCGTGTTGCGGAAGACCTCCGGCAGCTCCTCATACTTCACCTTCGCGAGCGGCGGGTACATCATCAGAATCAGCCCGACGGCGATGGGAATCGACGTCGTGCCGACCGACAGGCTGGTGATTCCCCGCACGACCGCCGGCACGAAGTAGCCCAGCGCAACGCCGGCCGCCATGGCGAGGAATATCCAGAGCGTCAGATAGCGGTCGAGGAAGGAGAGGCGGCCGGTCACGGGCGGATGGCACGTGAGCGATTCAGCGACCATGACCGTGCTCCATTTCCGCCAGCGTGGCTTCGACCCGCTCACGAATCTGATCGCGAATCTCGCGCACCTTTTCGATGGGTTGGCCGGCCGGGTCGTCCAGACCCCAGTCTTCGGCGAGCAGGAACTTCGCCGGGCACGCCTCGGCATCGACGCCGCAGCCCATGCCGATGATGCGATCGGCGGAATCGGCCATCTCCTGCGTAATCTGTTTCGGATATTGTCCCGTCATCGGCACGCCGGCCTCCTCCATCACCTGCTCGGCCATGGGGTTGATTCGCTCTCCCGCGACCGTGCCCGCGGAGACACCCCGCACGGCGAGGCCCTTCTCCCGTGCTATATGATTCGTGAACGCTTCGGCCATCTGTGACCGGCCCGCGTTGTGCACGCAGACGAAGAGTATGGTGTTCACGACGATGCCCCATTTCCGCAGCAGCCCGGCGCGCAGCAGGCCGGGGGAACCGGTTTCGTCGCGCGGATGAAAGCGCCCATCACGCGCCCGTCCAGATCGTCCTTCTCTTCAGCGGAAAGAGCCGCGATGTTGGCTGTGCAGCAGGAAGAGCTTTCGAGGTCCGCGAAGGTGTACCGCCGTGTTGGCTCAATGGACGCGTCCACGAATCCGGCCGCTTCGAGCCGGCGGACGTAGTCGCCGCGCTCCAGCGCCCCAGCGACGCAGCCAACGTACGCTTCCATATCCTTCCGAACTGCGTCCGGCAGCTCGCCCTCCACCACCACGTCCGAGACCGCAAACCGCCCGCCCGGCTTCAAGACGCGAATCGCCTCTCGGAGGACCGCGTCCTTGTCGCCGCTCAGGTTGATGACGCAGTTCGAGATGATCACGTCCACCGTGTTGTCCGGCAGCGGAATCTCCTCGATGTGGCCCTTCAGGAACTTCACGTTCTCCGCGCCTGCTTCGGCCCGGTTCCTTTCGGCGAGCGCCAGCATCTCGTCCGTCATGTCGAGGCCATAGGCAAAGCCGGCCGACCCGACGCGCCTGGCGGAGAGCAGGACGTCAATCCCTCCGCCGCTCCCCAGATCGAGCACGACCTCGCCCGGATTGAGCTGCGCCAGCGCGGTGGGGTTGCCGCAGCCGAGCGACGCCAGCAGCGCGTCCTTGGGGATCTCGCCCGCCTCGGCGTCCGAATAGAGATTGGACGTGATGACATCCTTATCGGAGCTGCCACAGCAGACGGTCGCACTCTTGCCGGTCCCGACATTGCCGGTTCCACAGCACGCATGCTTCTTACCATGCCCCTCCAGGACGATCTTTGCCGCCTCGCCGTACTTCTGCCGCACAACCTCGCGCACGTCGGCGCGATCCGTCAGTTTCAGCTCGCTCATCGTTCTCTCCTCGGTTCCTCAACAGCAGTCGTTCTTTTCGGGAGCCGCCGCGCCGCCCATGTACTCCGCGAGCTCGGCGGCGGCCTGTCGGTTCACGCCGCAGATGCGGTTCTTTCCGCGCTGCTCGATGGTGATTAGGCCGGCCAGCCGCAGCTCCTTCAGGTGGTGGGAGATCGTCGAGTTGATCCGGTCCGCACCCGTGATACGGCAGCAGACCTCGCCGACGGTCGGACCGACGACTGGCCGCACCTCTCCGCTCTCCTCGACGGCTACCGGGCAGCAGCAGTCCCGTAGAAATTCGTAGATTCGCAGCCTCGTCGGATCGCCGAGCGCCTTGAATCTGGCTGCGGCATCTTCGAGTTCTATCATCGTATACCTCCCACATTTCTCGAAATGTCGAAATGATTATTACATGTCCGCTGGTCGATGTCAAGAGACATTTCGGAGAATTACGAAATGTCTTTCAAGGACGCACAGGGGTATGATGTGGGCATGAGCGACCAGAGCTGCAATCTGCGCGGCAAAAAGATTGTGCTCACCACATTCGGGTCGCTGGGAGATCTGCATCCATTCATCGCGCTCGGAATCGAGCTCAAGCGACGCGGACACAGGCCCGTCATCGCGACCCATGAGCCGTACCGGGAGAAGATCGAGGGAGAGGGAATCGCGTTTGCGCCCGTCCGGCCGGACCTCGCCGCGGCGGAGGAGCGCCCCGAGTTCATGCGGAAGGTGATGGACCTTCGGCGCGGGCCGGAATTCGTCGTCCGCGAGATCGTGATGCCGAACCTGCGGGCGAGCTATGAGGACATCCTCGCCGCGGCGGAGGGCGCGGACCTGCTCGTCACTCATACACTCACCTTTGTATCGCCCGTCATCGCGGAGAAGATGGGCATCCCCTGGGCGGCGGTCGCGCTCTCGCCCCTCGTCTTCTTTTCAGCCCTCGACCCGTCCGTCCTCGCCCCCATGCCGCACCTAAACCGGCTCCGCGTGCTCGGTCCCGGCGTCTACGCAGCGCTGCTCCGCGCGGGGCAGAAGTCCGTCCGCTCCTGGTCGGAGCCGGTGCGGGAGCTGCGCCGCGAGCTTGGATTGAGAAAGCCGGCAGCGGACCCTCTGTTTACCGGCCAGTTCTCGCCGCACCTGAATCTCGCGCTGTTTTCGCACGTCTTTGGCGAGCCGCAGAAGGACTGGCCCGCGAAGACGGTGATATGCGGATTCGCGTTCCATGACCGGCAGGGTGCGGGCAGCGGCCTGCCGGAGGAGCTCGAATCATACCTTTCAGAGGGCGAGCCGCCCATCGTCTTCACGCTGGGGTCCGCCGCCGTGATGGACGCGGGCTTGTTCTTCGTGGAGAGCGCGAAGGCGGCAGCCAGCCTCGGCCGGCGCGCGGTTCTGCTCATCGGCCGCGACCCTCGGAACCGCCTCAATTCGCTTCCCGCAGGCGTGCAGGCGTTTGAATACGCGCCGTTCTCGGAGCTCTTCCCGCGCGCCGCGGTGAATGTGCATCAGGGCGGCGTGGGTACGACCGGGCAGGCCCTCCGCGCTGGCAAACCCATGCTCGTGATGCCGTACAGCCACGACCAGCCGGACAACGCGTACCGAATCCAGCGGCTCGGCGTGGGCCGCGCGATCCCACGTGTCAAATACAATGCGAAGTCGGCCGCGCGTGAAATAAATCGGCTCCTTACGGACCGGTCTTGTGCGGAACGTGCCGCTGAGGTTGGCCGCGAAGTGCGGAAGGAGGACGGCGCCGCAACAGCCTGCGACGCCCTCGAATCGCTGCTCAACTGAACGAGATTCCGGCGTCCACGACGATGACCTGCCCCGTAATCGACTCGTTTTTCGCGAGCATGACGAACGCCGCGGCCACGTCCGGCACGTCGGTCGCCTTCTTCAGCAGGGCCTTCTGGCTCATTGCATCGAGTCGCTCCTCTGAGAACCCGGCTACCCAGCGCGTCATCAGCAGACCGGGCGCGACGGTGTTCACCCGGATGTCCGGCGCAAGCGCGACGGCCAGGCACTTCGTCAGGTGTATCAGCGCCGCCTTCGAGACCGCATAGGGGAGGCTGCTGCCCGCCGGGTTGAGACCGGCGACGGAGCTGGTCGTGATGATCTGCCCTCCCCCACCCCGGCGCATCACGGGCGCGGCGGCCTGTGCAAGAAAGAACGCCGCCCGCGTGTTGACTGCCTGAAGCGTGTCCCACGCCTCCTCCGTAACTGAATCCAAATCCGGAAAAGAGATGAATCGCGTAGTTCCGGCATTGTGGATGAGCAGATCGATACGCCCGAAAGTCCGGTCCACCTTTTCCACCAGCCGCCTCGCGTCGGCGGTAGACGCCATGTCCGCTTGAATCGCCACCGCCTCCACGCCGAGCTCCCGCGCCATCGCGACCGTCTCCTCGGCCTCCTCCCGTGAGCGTGAGTAGGAGACCGCCAGCCTCATCCCCTCTACCGCAAGCTGCCGGCATATCTCCCTCCCCAATCCGGTACCGCCCCCTGTAATCACCGCCACCTTATCTTGCAGATTCATATTCCCTCCTTCCCTCAGCACTCAACACTCAGCACTCAGCACTCAGCACTAACCAGTATTTTGGCTGATCGGACGACCCGGTAATTATTGGAACTGTAGTAATGACAGCTTTTTCTCGACCGACAGGAGTGTCAAACAGTGGTTACAGAATACGCGGCCCACTTCGGGCTTAAGGAAGCGCCATTTCGCCGCAATCAGCACCCGAAATGGCTCTATCTCTCCGGGCAGCAGAAGGAAGCGATCATCAAGACCCGGTGGATGGTGGAAGAGTGCGGGGGCCTCGCGCTGTGGCGCGCGGACGTGGGTCACGGCAAGTCCTCACTCATCGAGTATGTTATGACAGCGTGGCGCAAGCAGTTCGGGTGGAACTGCGCCAAGCTTCAGAATACCGGCACGATTAGCGGGCCGCACACGCTGCTGAAAGAGGTTCTGGCGGCGTTCGGCATCGAATCGGCCAACACGACCCGCAAGATGGTTGTCCAGCTCGAGACGTGGCTTTTGGAGCAGCAGCTGGAGAGCGAGAAGCCGGTCGTGCTCTTCATCGACGAGGCCCAGTCTCTCAATTCGCGGGTGTTCCCCGTGATTCGGGACCTGATCAACCTGCAAACCCGCGACCGGATTCTGCTCCAGATCGTGCTCGCCGGACAGCTTACGGTGGACCGCAAGCTGAAGAACTTCCCGGCGCTGCGGAGTAGAATCGCTTCGGCGACGACCTTCCAGCCATTTACGCACGAGGAGTGCGACGGGATGCTGCTCTACCGGTTCGAGCGAGCCGGCGCGCACGATCCGTTCCGAATCATGACGGGCCGCGCGAACCGGGCCATCTACGATGCAAGCCAGGGCGTTCCGCGCGATATCATCACCATCGCGGACGCGGCGATGAAGGAGGCATTCCTCCGCAACGCGCGCGTCATCGACGTGGAGCACGTCCACCAGGGCGTCCTCAGTCTGGAGGGCCGCTCCGATTACGTTCCCGACTTTGGGGAAGACGTGGCGGCGCTGACTCCCGCGGCTTCTGCGATGAATCGGGCAGCGCTCGACACGCTTCGGCAGATGCGCGACTTCGCGTGCGCAGGCTAGACGACACAGGCGGGCAGGACCAGCCGTTCGTCAGCGCACGGAAGCGACTACGGCGGCAGGTCTCTACCATCGCCAGGGAGACGAGTTGACAGATGAGCACGGAGAATGAAATTGCGCCGGATGGCGCGCTGGCAGGTTCGTTCTTTCTGAACACGGCCGGAGTGGAGCGCCGTCGTTACCTGCGCGTTCGGCCGGACGTTCTTTCCGCAATTCTGATAGTGAACGGCGAGCGGTACGTGGTCGCCATTCGCGACATCAGCACCGGCGGAGCGAGAATCGCCAATGCGCCGCTCGGACTTGAGGTAGACGACCGCATCGAAATCGTGGCGCGGCTGGAAGATGAGATGGTGGAGGTGGGGTGCCGTGTCGCGCGCGTCGAGGAGAACCTGATCTGCCCGACCATCGGCGTGGAATTCCTCGCCGTCGACAAGGCCGATACGGAAAAGCTCCTCTCCTTCGTGAGCTCGATCGGCATGGAGCTCGTGAAGCGCTGAACTCAGCGCAAACAAACGACGGATGCACGTGATGTGGGCCGGAAGGTGAGTCCCTTCCGGCCCGAATCACGTGTCAGGAACAGCCCGTCGCACGCCCTGCCGCCGCAGCGATTCGATCCTGGCGGGGTCATCGGTCCTTTACGGCATGGCAGGCGCATACCGCAGAACCGCCTCATTCTTCGCATCGCGCACTCCGTCATAAGTCCCGGTACGCCCGACACACCAGAGCGTGAATCCCCTGTCCATCGGCCTGTACTTCACTGGCCTGCCGACGAAGGGATCCATGGGAGGTTTTGGAAGGGCGTCTTGCAGGCGGTTCGGAAAGCGGCCATTCGCGGCGCGATAGTCGAGGACACGTGTTGCCGCAAGGAGCAGGGCGGCGCGAGCGGTCGTATAGTCGGGCGGCCGCTTCAGGAGCGTGCCGCACAGATTGGTCAGCAGGATGGATGCCAGAACCGTATCCGCCGGCCGCAGCCCGCCAGATGCCGGATGCGCGAATACGGTCTGCCTGGTGCGCTGCGCGACCTCATCACCGGCTTCGTAGCAGGCATCGAGGGCGGCGTCCGTGGACCGCCTCGCGGCCACCGCCACCCTCCGCGTGACGCTCAGGGCAAGCGCCGTGTTGGCATCTACCCACCTCCGATGGGCGGCGGCATCCGTTCTCGCAGGCTCATAAGCGTCAACCGGCAGCACGAATGGTATCTTCTCCCGACGGAGCGATTTGATACTGAATCCGGGCTTAGTGGCGAGCTGCCGCACGCGCTCCACGTCCTGTGGCGTGATGTCGGGATCGCCCATCAGGCCTCGGATCGCACCCAGCGCGACCGACTGCCCCGCCTCTGGCTTGCCCGTAATACCGAGAAGCTGCCGCACCTTCGCGTCCGGCATGTCGAGCAGCTTCCCCGCCTGAAATGCCATGAGCGGCTCGCCTCGCAGCATATCGCTTACGGAGGGCATCCGCGCCGCCGCAAGAGCATGGCGAACCGTGGAGCGCACGTCTCCCCGGTCGGCGCGCAGCACGATTGACTCGAGCTGCTTCAGGGCCATCCGATCAATGGCCGCGGCTGTCAGCGCGTGCAGCATGGCCGGTGTCTCCAGGCAATGACCGGCGATTCTGAAACCCAGAGCCGCTTCCCGCGCCGCCGCGACGGGCTGTCCTCTGCTCAACAGGAGCTCGCTCGACCCGATTAGCCAGCGCGCCATGCCGCGCATCTCCGCGAGCTCGGGAAAGAGGACCGCCGGTCCCAGCGACCAGTCCTTCTCGAAATAGCAGTGCCGTCTTGCGACGGCCCGGTGGATAAGGTCGAGCTCCGCCTTATGCATTTGTAAGACGCGCCCGATCCGGACAAGCTCCGCCGTTCGTTCCCGAGGGTTTGCGAGCTTTGCCGGGTCAGGCTGATCGGCGGACGCGAATCTGCGCTGCCTCTTCCACTGCATCCACAACAGGTAGAGCGGGGCCGCATTCTGCTCCGGCGGAACGCGCCGGACCATGTCTCCCGGCTCGACCGGCAGCCCGGCCACCCGGCACTTCGACACCTCCTCGCGCGATGATCCTGGGGACCCGGCCGCGGAGCCAAAGTGCGCGGCGCAGGCTAAAGCGGCTGCCAGCCCCGCGACCCGCAGCACGTGAGAACCTGGTCGGAAGTCTCTCCATCGGACGGGAGCACGTGTCACGAAACCCTCCGCGCAATCTTGCAAATTGGATTCAATCGGCGGGCGGCGCTCGCCCTGACGGCTGAGCAAACCGTCTGAAAAGCTGGCTCAGCCCTGCTCGCTCATTCGTGACAATGGTTATGAATCCTGCCGAAAAGAGGTTGCGGTCGAATGCTGTCGCTTAACCGGAATCACGATTAAAAAATGGTCAGCCAGTACCAATGGATGGGCTTGCCTCTATAACTATCCTGGGAACCCTATGCAATGCCGTACCGTTTCCCGCGTGAGGCATACCGGTCCGGCGCGGAGTCATGCGGACGAATCGACGCCAGCGAACATTCACCGAACGCGGACCGCCAGAGTAACTCACCTTACGCAGGCAGGCAATTGGTTATGGAGTCCGCACTCGATACGATCGGCGGGCTGCACCCCGCCGCTGCCATGCCTGCGGCCAGTCCCGCACCTCCGTGCGCGGAACGGCACTTGCACATGCGTCCTGCGCACGAAGGTGCGGAGTTGGCGCGAAGCGCATGAGAGCGGGAGGGTGCAGCCTCCCGTCCGCCGCGGAGTGCACCCAATCTGTTGAGCCCGTCTGCGTAAGGTGAGTAATTTAGGGAAGGAGATCGAGAAAATGGCACAACCACGACAGTTGGATCGCGCGAAGCCGCGAGATGTTTCAGGCCGACGAGAGAATACGGATGCGAGCCCCCTCGCCGCGGCGGCAACGTCGATAAAGCGCCAGATACTACATCACATTCTCGCCCGCGTCCGGAGCGGCGCGTTTGCGGTCGAATACTGGGACGGTTTCACGGCGACCTACGGACAGGAAGAACCGGCCTTTACGCTCCGCCTCCGCCGGGAGCCTTCCATCGGCTCGGCGAGCGACATCAGCCTCTGGTTCGGGGCAGCGTACATGAACGGTGACGTCGACGTCTCGGGGGATCTGGCGGACCTCGTGAGTGTCGCCAACGCGAACCGCGACTTGGAATCCGACTGGATCACCGGCGGAATCCTCCGCGCGGCGGGCGCTCTCATGCCGGAGGGCAGGCGGTCCCACGAGCGGCAGCGCGAGCAGGTGGCGCACCACTACGATATCGGCAACGCGTTCTTCCGCCTCTGGCTGGATGAGAGCATGACCTACTCGTGCGCCTACTTTCATTCGCCGGGCGACTCGCTGGAACAGGCGCAGCAACAGAAGATCGACCTCTCGCTCCGGAAGCTGCGAATCCGCCCGGGCGACCGCCTGCTGGACATCGGCTGCGGGTGGGGAGCGCTCATTATGCGCGCCGCCCGCGATTACGGCGCCACGTGCCTCGGAATCACCCTGAGCGAAGAGCAGGCAGCAGGCGCGCGCGACCGAATTGACAGGCTGGGTCTCCAGGATGTGGCTGATGTGCGGCTCGCCCACTACGAATCGCTGGCACGGGAGGACGCTCAATTCGACCGGATCGTTTCCATCGGCATGATTGAGCATGTCGGAAAACCGCACCTGCCCGATTTCATTACCTCCGTCGATTCGATGTTGAAGCCGGGTGGAATCGCGCTGCTGCACCAGATCACCAGTCCGGTGGAAGGCGCAATCGATCCGTGGATCGAACGATACATCTTCCCCGGCGCATACCTGCCGACGGTTCCCGAGCTCACTCGCCTCCTGACAGACCGGGGCTTCCGCATCCTCGGAATCGAGAACCTGCGGCCACACTATGCCATGACGTTGAACCATTGGTCGGAGCGATTTGAGCGGAGCGCGGGTGAGGTGCGCCGGATGTTCGACGAGCGTTTCGTACGGATGTGGAGGCTCTATTTGCGGGGCACGTCATCCTCTTTCCGAGACGGCCAGATCGAGGTGCACCAGATACTGGTTTCGAAAGGTGTTGCGTCCGGCCTGCCGCTCACGTTCGAAGACGTGTATGCGCCGTGCGGGCGGCAGGAGCAGCAGGAATTGGAGAAAGTCGATGAAAAGCGAGGATAGAAAGAGTGGAGCTGAGGGGATTCGAACCCCTGACCTCTTCGATGCGAACGAAGCGCTCTCCCAGCTGAGCCACAGCCCCACAAGCTGCCGGAAGCCCGGCAACGCACTATTATAACACCGTTCGGCGGAGTGATGTCAAGCCACTCCCGCCAATGCATGACGCACGGATGACAATGCCTCAACGGAGCTTGCACTCCGTTGAGGCATTGTTTGTCTGGTAGCGGAGCCCGGACTCGAACCGGGGACCTAACGATTATGAGCCGTTCGCTCTAACCGACTGAGCTACTCCGCCGCAAGATGCCGAGCGTCTTGAACGCAACCCGCCATTCTCGTGCCGACCCAATATTCTAGCACGATTAAGAAGCGGCCGCAAGAGGTTGAGCAATCGCGGCGCAGGTATGATGTAGGGGGGCGCGCGCGTAACCGGCGCGAGGGCGCTGCGTCACTTATATGGGGCAAATCAGAGACAATATCGAGCGGGTCCGTGATCGAATGGCCGCCGCTGCCCATCGGGCGGCGCGCCGGCCCGATGAAATCACCCTCGTCGCCGTCACCAAGACGGTGGCGGTCGAGCGGATGCGAGAGTCTCTCGCGGCCGGGATAACGGACTTCGGCGAGAGCTACTATCAGGAGGTTCGGAACAAGCTGGACAAATTCACCGAGCCCGTCCGCTGGCACTTCATCGGCCACCTGCAAACGAACAAAGCGCGTTATCTTGTGGGCCGATTCGCCCTCATCCACAGCGTCGATTCGCTGAGGATCGCGCAGGAGCTGGGCCGCCGGTCGGAGGGAGCTGGAATTGTTCAGAACGTGCTCATAGAAGTCAGACTGGATCAGACGGGAGGCAAAACCGGGCCGCTTCCGGGAGGAGAGACCGATGAGCTGGTCCACGCGGTCGCTGCAACTCCCGGCCTTCGCCTCGCCGGGCTGATGGGGATGGCGCCGTTCAGCCGCGATCCCGAATCTTCGCGGGGTCCCTTTCGCCTTCTGCGGAATCAGTTCGAGAGCCTGCCCGCGGCCAATCGCCTGGTCCTCTCGATGGGAATGAGCGGGGACTTCGAGGTGGCAATCGAAGAAGGCGCCACGCACATCCGCGTCGGCTCCGCGATCTTTGGCGAGCGGCCGAACGTGTAGACGTGAGCATGGCCCCGCGATGCCCGCGGGGCCATGCCCTGTTTCCATTCCGCGCTTACCGACTAGACCGCGGTGCGTGTTCCGGTCAGCAGGTTGAAGATGAAAACCACGACCGCGACGACGAGCAGCAGGTGAATCAGACCGCCGCCGACATGCGCAATAAGCCCGAGAGCCCAGAAGGCCAGCAGCAGTACAATAATCGTCCAGAGCATTGTTTATCTCCTTGCGGATGCCGGGCCGGAATGCGGTCGCACCCAGGCGTCTCCGCGGCAGCTTCGATTCCTACATTCTCAAACGGCTCCGCCACTCACCAGAGCCTGTTGCGACTGAAGACGCCGGGCCGGGCAGAATCGTTCCACTTCCGATGTTGTGGCCCCGCACATCTGTCGGGAGGAATGCAAGGGCCGACGGCGAATCAATGGGAGGCTGGAACGTGAATTACCGGGCCGCCCGGACGCCGGACGGAAAGCGGGAGACCGGAGGAAAGCGCGATGTCAACCCACGAACAGTTTGACGAGGACCCGCCCCGCGGGATATGGTCGCGCGTCCGCGAGCGCGTGTTCGGCGTCGAGGAAGAGTACGAGCCGGAGGAGCCCCCGCTCCGCTCGGCCGACGCGCGCCGCCGCGCCGCCATCCGAATCGAGACATCGAGGGGTCTTCGCGTGGACGTACGCCGCAACGCCACAACGTTCAATGATGCCCGCGTCGCCGCCGACGGGCTGAAGAGCGGCCAGCAGCAGGTCGTCAATCTCGAGCGCGCCTCCGCGGACATGGCCGAGCGAATCATCGACTTCCTGAACGGAGTCACCTACGCGCTCGATGGCACGGTCGAGAAGATCGGCGATAAGGTCTATCTCTTCGCGCCCGCCAACATCGAAGTCGAGCTCGACACCGGCTCCGAGATACGGTAAGACCTGACGACCCAGCGACCCACCATCATGGTTCTCAAAGACAAGCGAATCGGAATTATCGGCGCGGGCGCCATGGGAAGCGCGCTCTGCCGCGGGCTTGTGAACGCGGGCGCGGCGGAGGCGGCCTCCATCCTCCTTAGCGATCCTCATGCCGAACACTTGCGAACCCTGGGCGAGGCGGTCGGCGTCCGCACTACCGACAGCAATGCCGATGTCGCGGAGTTCGCGGACCTTATCGTGCTTGCCGTGAAGCCGATGACGATTCCTTCGGTGCTTGTCGACATCAGCGGCCACGTAAGCCCGCGGAAGCTCGTAATCTCCATCGCCGCCGGAATCCACACCGCAACCATCGAGAGCGGCCTCGCCGCGCCCGTGCCCGTCGTCCGCGCAATGCCCAACACGGCCGCGCAGGTGAACGCCGGGGCTTGCGCCTTCTGTCGCGGCGCGCACGCCACCGACGAGCACCTCGCGCAGGCGGCCGCCGTCTTCGAATCGGTTGGTACCGCGATCCGGGTTGAGGAGCGCATGATGGACGCGGTGACCGCCCTGTCCGGCAGCGGGCCCGCCTACGTCTACCTCATGATCGAGGCGCTCATCGACGGCGGCGTAAAGGCCGGCCTCCCCCGCGACCTCGCGCACCAACTCGCCGCGCAGACCGTGTTTGGCGCCTCCCGGATGGTCATCGAGACCGGCCGCCACCCCGCGCAGCTCAAGGACATGGTCGCCACCCCCTCCGGCACCACCATTACCGCCCTCGCGGCACTCGAGCACGCCGGATTCCGCGCCGCCCTCATCGACGCCGTCGAGCGCGCCGCCCTCCGCAGCGCCGAGCTCGGTCAGTAACGACGAATTCGTGCGTTCAATCCCCCTCTCCCCCACTCCCCTTCCTGCGGTATACTGTCAATCATATCGGGAACGGAGGGACCGCCATGGGACAGTGCGTATTTCTTAACGACAAGCTCGTGCCGCGCGAAGAGGCCGTCCTGAACATCTACGACCACGGCTTTCTCTACGGGGACGGGGCGTTCGAGGGGATTCGCGTCTACAACCGGCGCATCTTTCGGCTGGATGAGCACCTGGCGCGCCTCTATCGGTCGGCGAAGGCGCTCGGGATCACGCTCCATTTGGACCAGGCCGCCTTCCGAGATGCGGTGATTCAGACGGTGCGCGCCAACAGCCTGGAGACCGGGTACATCCGCGTCTCCATCTCCCGCGGAAATGGACTGGGGCTCGACCCGGCGCATTTGAAGACGCAATCGACCATCGCCATCTCCACCGAGCAGCTCCGCCTCTACCCGCAGGAGATGTATGACAACGGCCTCGAGGTCGTCACGGCATCCACGCGCGTCCCGCCGTCCGTCTGCATCGACCCCCAGGTCAAATCGCTCGGCCGCTATGTCAACAACATCACGGCCAAGATGGAGGCGAACCGGGTCGGCGCGGGAGAAGCCCTCATGCTCAACATGGAGGGGCGCGTCGCGGAGGCCACGGGCGACAACATCTTCCTCTGGCGGAACGACGAGCTTATCACGCCTCCTACCAGCGAGGGAGCACTCCCCGGCATCACGCGGCAGGCGGTTATCGACTGCGCGAAAGAAATGTCCATTCCCTTCCGAGAATGTACGATAACTCTGTACGATTGCTATACCGCCGACGAGGCGTTCCTGACGGGCACGGCCGCGGAGGTGATTCCGATGGTCCGGTTGGACGGGAGGGAGATCGGGACAGGGAAGCCCGGCCCGGTCACACACCGCCTGATTGACGCTTTTCGAGCCAGAACCCGGACCGATGGACCGGAAGTCTGAATCTAATGCGGTTATGTGCGGCCGGTGCGGAGAGCGCCGGCCGCTCGTGAATGTGACGACCGGCGGGACCAGAATTCAGATCTGCGAGTTGTGCCTTCGCGATTCGCTGGGAATGCGGAAACCCTCGCACGGAGCGCAGGCCGCGCTGGTGTTGAAGGCGCTTCTCCAACCGCGAGATTCCGCTGCGCTGACGACCCTGCCACCGCCAGGCACAGACTCCACGTGCCCATGCTGCGGCCTCACATACAAAGAATTCAGCGCCGATGGGCGTGCGGGGTGCGCCGAGTGCTATACGGCATTCGCTCCCGCCATTCGACACGCGCTTGCCGTTCTGCACGGCACGGGTTGAGTGGCAGACAGGATTCTTTGACGGGATTTACAAGATTTACAGGATAACGTCAAAAGCATATTCACCGCAGAGCCGCAGAGCGCGCAGAGAGAGGCGAGAGATTCACGAATCCTTTTTCGCGTCCTTTCGCGTGTTCCGCGGTTAGAATCCCGCCTTTGCCGTTCTCTGCGTCTCCAGCGAAGCGGGCGGTGAATCATGCCCTTGCCGTAATCCTGTCAATCCTGCAAATCCTGTCTAAGAATCACGCTGATGCAATTACCAGCGCCGCTTTGGCTTCGTGAGGATGGACCGGACAGCGACATCGTTGTGTCGACGCGGTGTCGCATTGCGCGTAACGTGGCGGCATTTCCCTTTCCGTGGCGCGCGGGCGAGTTAGAGAGTAAGCAGGTCGCGGAATCGGTGAGGATTGCGGCCGAGAGGAGCGGGTTCTTTCGGGACGCGCTGGTCGTGCCGGGGTCGCGGGTGGATGCGGAAACGGCCTTGCAGCTCGTCCGGTGGCGATACGCCAGTCCGCACTGGGCTGAAGGAGGCCACAGCCGCTGGCTCATGCTCTCGTCCGATACCGTGCTTTCGCTCCTCGTGAACGAGGAGGACCACATCCGACTTCAGTCCATTACGCCGGGACTTCAGGTAGAATCGGTATTGGTACTGGCAGAAGGCACGGCGCGGGCGATGGGGTCGTCAGTCGCGTTTGCAGAGCTGCCGGAAGTGGGGTTTCTGACCACGTCGCTCACCAATGCCGGCACGGGCATGAGAGTCAGCGTACTGATGCACCTTGCGGGACTGGCATCGACGACGGCGCGGCGGCTGGAGACGGTTCTGGAAGCGGCGAGATCGCTGGGCTGCGCGGTGCGCGGGCTGTACGGCGAGGGAACTTCTGGAACAGGCGAGCTCTTTCAGGTGTCTAATAGTTACACCTTTGGCATCGCACCGGAGCAGATTGCGGACCGCGTGGCATCCGCGGCGAACTACCTGATAGAGGCCGAGCGGACTGCCCGGCTCGACCAATTCGGCGGAACGGCGGGACGCGAGCGGCTCGCGAGCGCGGCGCGCGACATCGTGGACGCCCTCTTTCAAATCGAGGCGCCTCCCGTCCAGCTCCTGAAGTGGGTTTCGACGCTGCGGCTGGCGGTCGCGGAAGGACTATTGCCCGGCCGGCTGTGCGAGACCGCCGAGTGGGTTGCAATCGCGGGGACGGAAGCGGCGGTGGAATCATCCGGCAGCAGAGCCGACGAACGGTTCCAGTCGATTTCGCGTACCTCCGCCCTCCGGCAGAGACTGCGGCCGCTGCTTTCAGCGTGAGGAACTTTTTTCCGGCGATATTGCGGATGATGTCGTGAGCGTGCGTATTGGCCGAAAGACCAGTTGACTGATACCGGCGCTCGTTGTAGTATACAAATCTGCGGCGCTGCCTGAACCCAGGCAATGTGGACGGGCCGGGCGGGCCG
>Ga0207667_10003816_pt1 | contig 18532 bp, 21 predicted proteins | sample KBSCornC52_FD_184301 | JGI IMG/M metagenome (GOLD analysis project Ga0207667, IMG submission 184301) | Corn rhizosphere microbial communities from Kellogg Biological Station, Michigan, USA - KBS Corn C5-2 (SPAdes) (version 2) | ecosystem: Host-associated > Plants > Roots > Rhizosphere > Soil ...
GCAACCACCGGCTCCACCCCCCTCGGTTTGGGAAGACGAGCAGGGGGCGTTTCAGCATTTCGGGCAACAGGTCGTTAGCCAGGCAACGCTCAACGCGCGCCTCGACATGTCCGAGATGATGATGCGGCAGGCCAATCCCGACTTCGAGGACATGAAGCAGGTCTTCATTTCCCTGATGAAGGATAACCCGGTGCTTCAACAGCAGGCGTTGTCCGACCCGCACCCGTGGAACAAGGCGTATCAGATCGCCAAGAACCACAAGACGATGCAGGAACTCGGCGCGACTGATGTTGCCTCGCTTGAGGCAAAACTGCGCGAGAAAATCCAGGCGGAATTGGCGGCCAGCGTCCCCGTGACGAAGCCGACGCTGCCGCCAACCCTCACCGGAGAGAGAAACGTAGGCCAGCGTACCGGCCCCGCCTGGGGCGGCCCGAAAACGCTGGAGGAAATTCTCTCCACATCCTGAACGGGGATCACGCGTCGTGAGACGCCGCCCCTCCCATAGACGGAACCAAGACAATGGCAGATACCACAGTCGCTGAGGCCTTGAAGGCCCAGCAATGGGACGCTGATTACTTCGAGCAGTATATTCAGTTCGGCCCCTTCAGCAAATTGCTCGGCACGGACGAAAACGCCGTGATCCAGATGAAGGAAAACCTGTCGAAGGGGAAGGGTGACACCATCACCATTGCCCTGCTCAACAGGCTGACCAACAGCGCCACCACCGGAACCGACGTTCTGGAAGGCAATGAAGAAGATCTGGTTTCCCGCTCGCACGACATCACCATCGACAAATACCGCAACGCAGTCCGCGTCGCGGAGATGGACGAGCATGTGACCCCGATCGATCTGCGCAAGGGCGCGCGCGCCGCGCTCATGAACTGGTCGAAGGAGCTTGTGCGGGATCAGTATATCGCAGCCCTCGGATCGCTCAACGGCACGGCTTTCCTGAGCCGGACATCGACCATCGCGGATGCGTGGCTGGTTGATAACGCTGACCGTGTCCAGTTCGGCGCGGCTGCTGCGGGTTATACCGACCTGTCGTCCGACCTTGCCCTGCTCGACACCACGGCCGACCTGTTCAACGCGACCGCACTGGACGCGATGATCCTCAAGGCGAAGACGGCCAACCCGAAGATCCGCCCGATGGAGGATTATGCGGATGGTCGTCGCTACTATGTGGCGCTTGCCAATCCGCATGCGTTCAAGAACTTCCGCGACAGTGTCGATACCGAGGTTCTCGCGAGCACGGTTGTCCAGGCCCAGGCTTCCAAACTCTTCGAGGGCGGCGACCTGTTCTGGAACGGCGTGATCATCAAGGAAGTGGACGATATCCCGATCTATCCCAACATCGGTGCGTCGGCCACGACCGAGGTAACGCCGGTCTATCTGCTCGGCGCGCAGGCGCTCGGCTATGTCTGGGGCCGCCGCTGGAAGTCGGTCGTCAAGCAGTTCGACTATGACGACAAGTGGGGCACCGCCATTGATGGCATCTACGGCCTCAACAAGCTGCTGTTCGGCAAGGGCGCGAGCGATCGTGACGATCTTGTCGATCATGGCGTTGTAACGGGCTTCTTCGCAACAACGGGAGCTGGTACAGTCGCTTCTGCTGGAGAAATCTAATATAGTTATTGCGTGGGTTCAATGTGGACCCACGCTTGACTTTTCCCAACTCTGTAAATCGTACTCCGATCAATGCCGAGTTCCTTCGCTAGGCGATAGCGATTGGCTCCGCTTTGGAACTGTTCGCGAATATATCGGACCATATCGTCATTTAGTTTTGAATTTGAGTGTTCCGTGCCTTTTCTAGGCGTAGGGACGACCTGACGCCGTTTCAGAACGTGCCTCATGTGGAGGTGGTTCTGCTGCGGAGTGCAAAGCTCAAGATTTTCTAGGCGATTGTCGGTCTTGTCGCCGTTGATGTGGTTTATCTGCATCCCCGGCGGGATTGCCCCTTTGAATGCCTCCCACATCGCCCTGTGTACGGAAACGGTAGTTGGCTTGCATTCAACGCTGAAAGTGATGCCCCGATATCCGTTCCTGTCACTGGAACGTAGCATTGTGTTTCGGCACCTGCCCATTCGGTCTTTGCCAATGCGGCGGGCGCGACCTTGGCTGCTGATTTCATAATAATCCTCAAAGCCGAGGGCGGGCTTCCACTGTTCCATAACGACATGCGTAAAGTATCGGATTGCGTTAGTCAATTGAAAGGAATACATAAATGGCTACTTTCACAGCAACCCGCGCGGCCTCCACGTTTCCGGTTCCGAGCATTTCGGTGCCTACGGGAGTGCTTCAGGTGGCGTGGGGCGTCTATAGCCTCGCGGCCAACCCCACGGCCAACGATGTCATCGAGTTCTGCCGCGTCCCCAAGGGCGCGACGGTTATCGGTGGCTGGTTGCAGGGTGTCGATATCGACACCAACGCGACCGAGACGTTCGACATCGATCTGGGCTGGGCGGCAAATGGCGTCGAATCAGCCGATACGGATGGTTTCGGCAATTTCGGTGTCCAGACGGGCGATGCCTCCGTTCACCTTCCGGTGGCGGGCATCTACCTTCCGTTCGCGAACATCATCCAGACCCCTGGGTTTGTGACGTTCTCGGCCGAGACGAAGATCATCGGCACGGTGATCGCTACTGCCGCGACCGGCGGCACCGGTGTCCTCAAGACCGTCGTTCTGTTCGTCTGATCTCTCCTGAACTGGCCGGGCTTTCGGGTCCGGCCATCTTTCCGAGGTGCCTTATGCGTTTCAAGTTCACGGGCGATTACACCAACGGCCACACTTCGGTTTCCGTGCACGGCGTCAAGTTCGTCGAGCGCGAGCCGGTCACGGTCGAGAATGAGGACCTGATCGCCAAGCTCAAGAGCCACCCCGAGGTTGAGGCCGTCACCGGCAAATCCGCCAAGGGTGAGACGGTCGTCGAGTAATGGCAACCTGCCGCGAGATCGTCACCCGCGCCTATCAGGTTGGCGGCATAGTCTCGCTCGGGGTCGATCCCAAGGCCAGAGAAATGGATCTAGGCATGGAGGCGCTGCAAAGCCTGTTCGATATGTGGGTCGAGCAGGGCATGTTCGGCCGCCTGAAGGATGTTTACAAAACCGCGAATTACACAGCCAGGGAATATGAGCGGGTCATCGCGCCTTCGGCTATCACTGTCACGAAACCGATGACGATTTCCGGGCAGAATCGCGCGCCTTACGACCTTGCCTGCATCGTCACGATCCTCAACGGGACGCAGACCAACTATATCTACACGCAAGGGGACTGGACAAGCCTGTCAGGGCTTGCGGAGGCATCAGAGTGCCCACTTTCCTACCGTGATCGGCACGGTTTCTCCTGTCGCATGGCGATGGAATATCCAACCATGTTCGGGGCCAATCTCGGGGCGCCGGAGATTCAGCGCGGACGGCGGTTCCAGGCCAGCATCATGCAAAAGTTCGGGGTCGATAACACACCCGTGATCACAGACGACTATGGTAGCTATACCTTTAGGCCGTAGCGCCTATGAGCGCACGCGCGGCGCATTCCCACGCCTGCCAGTTGTCAATTATATTGCCGAGAAAGCGCCGACAGAGGAAGGGGGAATCGCATTCCAGTCGCGGCGGGGGCTGTCGGAGAGCACGGAAGTCGGGTCAGGCCCAATCCGTGCGATCTTTGAAGAGGATGGCGTTCTCAATGGCGCGCAGATTGTCGTTTCCGGCGCTGGCGTTTATGCGGATGGTACGCTGATCGGCGCGCTCGGCGGCAACGGTCCTGTTTCCATCGCAGGGGACGCCAATCAGGTCATTATCGCCGCCGGCGGTGACATGGTGCATTACGATGGCAGCGCCTTTACGACGGTTGCGTTCCCTGACGGTGCGTTCATCACGTCCGTTGCGCATCTGGCCGGTTATTTCGTCGCGCTCAGGGCTGGTACGCAGCGTTGGTATTTCTCGACGATCGGCGACGGCGCGGCCTGGGACGGGCTTGATTACGCCTCCGCTGAAAATGAGCCGGACCAACTCAACGACATCATCGTCGCCAATGATCTACTGGTTCTGATCGGGACCAGCACGACCGAATTCTGGATCAGGACCGGCAATGCCGACCTACCGTTTCAGGCGGTTCAGCAGCGCGTTTTCGAATATGGATCGATTGCGGCGGGCTGCGCGGTTCCGGTCGATAATACGCACATCTGGATCGGCAATGACGGGATTGTCTACCGGGCCGGTCAGGTGCCGGAGCCGGTCAGTGACGACGGGCATACGGCGGACATTCTGGGCTCGACGAGCTGGCGCATGTTTCTGGTCAACGACGAGCGGCACAAGCTGATCCATGTAAGGCTGGACGCAAAAACACTGATCTTCGACGTAACCGGTGGAACGTGGAGCGAGTTCGAAAGCTCGGGCTGGACCAATTACCGGGTTGCCTGTTCCAATGGCGCCTTGATGGGAGACGACGAAACCGGGAAGCTGTGGGAGTTCTCCGGCTATCTCGACGCTGGCGGCCCTTTGGAGCGGCGGATATCGGGAGGGTTCCCGGTCAACGGCGGGACGGTGCACATTGGCTCGCTTCGTCTGAGAGTCGAGGTTGGAACAACCGAGTATCTGACCGGCGATTATTCGGACCCGTCGATCGAGATGCGTTTTTCCGACGATTTCGGAAACACATGGACCGATTGGGACGAGACCCAACTTGGGGAGCAGGGAAATTATCGCACCATGCCGGAGTGGCGGGCGCTGGGGAATGCCGACTATCCGGGCAGGATATTCGAGTTTCGGGTGACTGATCCGGTCTCCCTCCGCTTTTCCGCCGCGCTGGTGAACGAAACGACAGCGGGACGCGCGCGTGGTTGACCAGATTCAGGAACTGATCCTTCCAAGGTTGCCGGCCCAGCCCGCGAACTGGTCCGAGCTTCAGATCTGGTGGCAGAACGTCGTCGAGCAGATCGAGGCGGCGGTCGGGCTCAGCAATTCGCTGGTTGAAGTGAACGTCAACGCTGCGTTTCTGGTGGCGTCGGCCAGCGCCGACCTTTCGGCCGATCGCGTGCTTGCGGTCGAATCTGGGCAACTGACCGCTATCGACGGCGGCGCGAACAGCAGCTTAACGCTTGGCTTGGCGGATGCGGGCTCACCGGGGACATATGGGTCGGCATCGGAGGTCCTGGCCGTCACGATCGATGCCAAGGGCAGGGTGACAGGGGTTAATGAGTTCGCCCTGGACAGTGACAACGTGGCCGAGGGGCTGGCCAATCTGTTCTTTACGGATGCGCGTGCGCGAGCCGTGATTTCCGGTGGCGCGGGGTTGATCTACAACAGCGGGACCGGCGTCATGGACGTTGGCGCTGGAACCGGGGTGGCAGTCAACGCGAACGACGTTGCGCTGGACACGTCGAGCAGCCGCAACGTCGATCACTCCGCAGTCTCGGTGATCGCTGGCGCGGGGCTTACAGGCGGAGGCACGATCGCGCTCGATCGCACGCTGAATATCGGAGCGGGAACGGGTATTACAGTCAACGCAGACGATGTGGCGCTCACGGTGCCAACGGCTTCGGGGACGTACACGCCAACGCTGACGACCGTGGCGAATGTCGCGGCGTCTTCGATCTACGCCGCGCAATATCTGCGCGTCGGCAATACGGTGACGGTATCGGGGCGTGTGGACATCACGCCCACGGCGGGGGCTGCATCAACACAATTTCGTCTGACTACCCCGGTCGCGAGCAATTTTGGATTTGCCTATCATGCAGGCGGAACATTCGCGGCGAGCAATGTCGCCAGCGTTTCCGGGGCGGTGTCGTCGGATTCCGGGACTGATGAAGCGCTATTCACGTTCGTTTCGACCGGCACCGCTGCGCTGACGATGTGGTACTCCTATACCTATCAAATCATATGATCCGGCTAGCCACGATCGAGGATTGCGGGGCTGTCGCGGAACTTGGGGAAAGATTTCATGCCGAGGCGCTTTGGTCAACCGTGGTGGATTATGTCGCCGGGGACTGTGAGGCATCTCTCAGGCAACTGATCGAGCAAGGAATATTGCTGGTAGCCGATGAGGGGCAAATCGTCGGCATGGCCGGGGGGATGATCTTTCCTTTCTATTTCAATCATTCGCATCTGACCGGCAACGAGCTTTTTCTTTGGGTGACGCCGGAGCGCCGGGGAAGTCTCGGCGTCCGTCTTCTCGACGCAATGGAGGCCGAGGCTCAACGTCGCGGCTGCAAAAGCTGGGGCATGAACCTGATGGAAAGCATCGCCCCGGAGCGCACCGAAAAGTTCTTCCTGAGGCGGGGCTACCGCCCGATCGAACGGACATTCGTAAAGGTATTCTGAATGGCAGGCATTTCTCTAGGGGCGGCCCTGCTTGGCTCGGCTGTCATCGGCGGAGCCACGTCCGCAGTCGGCGCTGCAAAGAACGCGGGCGCCATCAAGAACGCATCGCAGCAGACCACCGCTGACAATGCCGCAGCACGTGAGCTTCAGGAAAAGGTTTACAACCAGAATTACGACACGCTTTCCCCTTTCGTTGCGCGCGGAAACGTCGCCGGGGACAGCGTCAATGCGCTATTAGGTCTGCCGACAGCGGCGGAGGCTCCTCAGCCCGGCGGTGGGCGGCCGGATTACGCCGGCTATGTACAGGCCAATCCAGATCTTCTCGCTGAATATCAGCGCGCCCCGATGCAGTGGGGCTCACTCAGCGACTATGGAAAGTTTCATTATGACACCTATGGGCAGGGCGAAGGGCGTACGCTGCCAGGCGTGGCGGCTGCGAATGGAGTTGCAAGCGCGGTAACACCTGTCACCGCGCGAAATGCTTTCGACAACTATCTCAATTCAACCGGCTACAAATTCCAGCTTGGCGAGGCGAACAAGAACGCCAATTCCATGCTGGCGGCGACTGGCGCATTGGACAGCGGCGCCGCCGTAAAGTCGGCACAGGATCGCGGACAGAATATCGCGACGGGGTTTTTCAACAATTACCTGGGCCTTCTCGGCAACCAGCAGGGCGTCGGCCTCTCCGGCGCATCAGCTATTGCCGGGGTTGGGCAGAATTACGCTAATTCGATGGGCAATCTTTACGGCCAGAACAGCCAGAACGCCTGGAACACCGCGAACGCCAAGGTGAACAATACGAATGACCTGTTGAGCGGGCTGTCCTCCTCTTTCGGCGTCGGGCTCGGCGCACTGACCAAGTTCAAATGACGAAAGAAGAAGAGTTGGCCGCCCTTCGCGCCAAGCTGAAGGCCCGCGAGGGCAAGCAGGGCTACAAGCAGAACGTCGCCGATATCAGGAAACGCATCGCGGAGCTTGAGAATGCCTGATTACACCAATGCTCTGCTGTCCGGCTTCCAGACGGGCCGTGAAATGCGCCGTCAGGAAGGGCTCAACAACGCCCTCGCCGACTATGCGACGGGCAAAACGCACGACGTGGGCGAGATTGCGCGCTATGACGCTGGGTCCGCCCTGCAATTGCGGAAAGCGGATGAGAAGCGCCAGCAGCAACTCATCGCGGACGGAACGAAAGCGGTTGGACAGGCCGCCCTTCTGATCGCTCAGAAGCCGGAAGCCGAACGCGCCATGGCGTGGGATCAGGCGATCGACGGACTGGCCGCACAAGGCTGGACCTCGCTTGCTCAATATAAGGGCCGCTACAGTCCGCAGGCGCTTGAGAGCGTGATCGCCTCGGCGGGGTTGTCGGGCGACTATATTCAGGGGCAGCAGCCGAAATACCTGCCGATCCCGGCTGGCGGAACTCTCGTCAACACTCGCGACCCTGCCGCGATTGCGCAGTTCCAGGGTCAGGTGCCGATGGTCTCCGATCAGGCAAGCTATGATGCCATCCCATCCGGTCAGCAGTTCCGCGACCCTGACGGCAACCTTCGGGTGAAACCCTGATGGCAAATCCGTGGGACAGCGCGCCGATCGTGCAGCAGGCGCAACCAAAGGCCCCCGGCGTAATCGTCGGACCGCCAAAGGCTCCCGATCCCTATCAGGTGCAGAAGGACCAGTTCAGCCAGGGTCTCCAGTTGAACGCAGAGGGGCGCGCCACTGAAGACCAGGCGATGCAGCGCCAGAAATTTCAGCTCGATCAACAGAAATTTCAGCAGGATCAGGAAAAGCTCAAGCTTGACCAGTCAAAGCTCACGGAATCGCAGGGCAAGGCTGCATCGTTCGGGTTGAGGGCAAGAGACGCGCTGACCGCCTATGACTCGGCGGGTGCTGCACCTGAAGGTATGGTGGGCCGGTTCGGCAACGAGAACTTCCCCACCGTCACAAGTCAGTTGTCGTCCGACAAGCGCAATTCTGTTCGCGCCGTCGAACGTGAGTTCATCGCGGCCATTTTGAGGTATGATTCCGGCGCAGCCATCCCTCCTTCGGAATTCACCTCCGCATATCAGACCTACTTCCCCAATCCCAACGCCGGACCGGAGGAGATTGCCGCAAAGAAGCGCATCCGTGAGACTGCCTTGCAGGGCCTCCTTACCAGTGCCGGCCCAGGCGCCAACCTGATACCCCGCAACGTCCAGTTCGAAGGCCAGTTCGGTGATGCCCAGACCCCGCCGCAGGTCCAGCGCCTTACCCCTGATCAGGAAAAACAGCTCGCCGCGCTCGCGCCCCGTGCAACCTCAGGTCAGGATCTTGTAGACCTTGCCAGCACCTTCGGCATTACGATCGACCCGCAGGATGCCCAGGCGACGGTCGATTATTACAGGAAGGGCGGTACACAGGAGCCGGTTGTCGATTACGGCCATGCGGATGCGCAGTATCAGCAGCAACTTCGCGACCGAGCAGCAGCCAACGAGCGGCGGCTTGGAGCACCTGGCGCCGACGATCTCGTCATGCAAGGGGCCATGGGGCAGCTCGGCGACGAAGCGGCTGGCGTTGGAACTGCGATCGGCGGCCTTCTTCGCGGAAATGCCGACCTTGACCTGAATTACCGCCTTGGTCGCGATACCGAACGGACACGGCTTGAGCAGGCCCGCAAGAACGCGGGCGTCTTCGCGCTTCCCGCTGAAATCCTCGGCGGTTTCGCCTCTATCGGCCCTGGCGCAAATGCACTGATGCCGCAATCCGCCGCACAGGCATTTCGTCAGGGCGCGGTCCCTGGCGCTGTCGCGGGCGGCATTACGGGCTTTGGTTCCGGCGAGGGGTTCGAGGGCAGCACGACAAACGCCTTGCTCGGCGCCGGTCTCGGCGGCGTGATCGGCGGCGGCCTGTCGGCTGGCGGGTATGCGGCTGCACCTGTCCTCGGTCGGTTCCAGCGCCCTGCCCAGGATCTAGGCTTCACAGTGGACAATGCCCCCGCAACCGCCGGGGACGTGGCAGCGGCGGGACAGGCGGAGGGCGTCACCGTCAACCGCGCGATGGTCGATCCGGCGTCGCGCAATCGCGTGACCGGGGCCGAAACCACGATGGCGGGTGGGCCAATCATCCAACGTGGCATGAAGAACGTCACGCGCCAGATCGAAGGGCGCACAGCCCAACTAGGGCAGGGCGGCACGGCTATGGAGCCGAACGTCGCTGGCCAGACGATTGAGGCCGCAGGCAAGCGCTTCATCGAAAAGAGCGGCAAGAATATCGGGCAGATGTACGACCGTGCCGTTTCCCTGTCGCAGGGCGTGAAGGTCAAGCCGAACGAAGCTAACCAGGTGCTTGACGACGCGATCGGCCGCCTGTCGCAGACATCGAACACGAACAGCGCGGAAATCGCCTATCTTCAAGGGCTGAAGCAGGACCTCTCCAAGCCGCTTGGCGTCGAGGCGCTACGCGATCTCCGCACAACACTGCGCCAGAAGATCAGTAAGGGCGACCTGGTATTCGGCCAGAATGAAAGCCGCGTGCTTGGCGTGATGGACGCCTTGTCTAACGATATCCGCAATGGCTTGAACGCGGCGGGACGGAAGGATGCCGCCAATGCGTTCGATCAGGCGGACGGACTCTATCGCCAGCGCATGGAGTTCATCCAGGGGGCAGTGCAAAAGCTGATCGGCAAGCGCGATGCGAACCTGCCGCCGGAGCGTGTGTTTTCCAATCTCAAGGCCATGGCATCCCCCAAAGGGGACGAAGCCGGACTAGCCAAGATGATGCGTACGATGACGCCTGATGAACAGGCTGACGTTGCCGCGACATTCGCCGATGCATTGGGCAAGAACGGCAATGGCGAATTCACGACCGCGCAGTTCGTCGCCCAAGCTGAGAAGCTCCCCGAAGCGGCCCGCCGCCATCTATTCGGTGATCGTGGCGCGGAGAGTGTCAAGAACCTCATCACTCTGTCCAAGGCGCACAAGGCAGTGCCGTTCAATAGTTCACGGACAGGTGTTGCGAACGACTATCGCTCGTGGATCGCGAACCTGTTTCTCGGCGGCGGCGCGGGCGTTGCAACCCAAAGCGGCACGACCGGCGTTGCAGCGGCTGCTGCGGGTGTAGCGGCCAAGACGGGCAGGGATATCCTCACGGCCCGCGCGCTCATGTCCCCGAAGATCACCAAATGGATCGTCAACGCGCCGAAAACCAGCAGCCCCCAGGCGATCAACCAGCATTTCCAGCGGCTCGGAACCATCGCGGCACAGGAGCCGGCGCTTTCGGGTGAAATCCAGGTGATTCAGCAGCGCATCATGGAAGCGGCGAAGGGCGGCCTTTCAAGCCCAGCGCCCGCAGACGATGTAAGCCAGGCCGGGCAGCGTCCAGAACAATAGAAAGCCGCGCCAGATCCACCGCATCGGTGCGAACTAACACAAGCAGACGATCAATCAAAGGCTCCTTTCCGGGGCCTTTTCTCATTTCGGGAAAAGTAAATGGCATCGGAACTTCTGTCCGCATTTCCTCCGCGCGCAACCGACGCGAACAACGACCCCTATTCGGGCGCGAAGTGGAAATTCTATGTCTCCGGCACATTGACGCCGCAGAACGTCTATGCGGATGCCGATCTCAACACCTCTTTGGGTGCGACTGTCACGGCGGATAGCGCTGGCAAGTTCGTGCCGATCTATTTCGACGCTTCGAACGTCTATCGCGGCATTCTGGAAAACTCCACGGGCTCGACGACGCTGTATGATATCGATCCGATCAACAGCGAATGGCTTGCGCTTTTCGCGAGCGGTGCCGGAGCCGACGAGATCGGCTTCATCCAGGCCGGGACTGGCGCTGTTGCGGAGACCGTCCAAACCGCATTGCGGCGCTTCGTGTATGTAAATCAGTTTGGCGCTGATGCCACGGGGGCGATACCTTCCGACACCGCTTTTACGGGCGCGGCAGCGCAAGCGGTTACAATTGGCGCGACTCTGCTGATTGCCGGCGGCACGTACCTCCTTGACGGCTGGATTCCGCCAGCCGGGTTGGAAATCGTGGGGGCAGGACAGGGCGAAACCACCCTGAAGCGCAAAGGCGCGGCGGTAAACAACAATGCCGTCATCGAGTTGCAGAACGGTCGTAACACGATCCGCGATCTGACGATCGATGGCAATAAATCTGCCCAAACCCTCGCATCTCAGTGCCTTTCGGTCACCAACGGCGGCGCGTATCGCCTCGAAAACCTTGAGGTGAAGAACGCCAAGCAGGTGGCTGGTGGATATGGGTCCGGATTGGCGATCGTTTCCACCGACGATGGAGCGGACAACACGCAAAGCCAGATCGTTGGCCTCACCGTGACCGATTGCGACGCGGACGGCATTTATGTGGATGAGGTCTACAATCTCCTGATAGACCGAAACAATTGCAAGGGCAATGGCGGGTCTGGGATCGCGCTCACCAACTACGACTCTCCGCTAGAGCCGGATTCACAGCGTCAGATCCAGGTCACTGACAATAACTGCCTCGACAATAACGGGTCAGGCATCGTCGTGAGCGGAACGACGGTTAACAATGTCCTTCCGCCCATTGGGAATTTCCCCGCAAGGGCTATTGTGATCGACGGTAACGTCTGCATTGGCAACGACGGGTATGGGATTGCGGCACAGTCGTCTGGAACCGCCGTTACCGGCAATACATGCCTGTTTAACGGCAACGATGGCGCGGGGCGCATCACTTTCGCTGGCATTCTGTTCAACTGCTACGGCTCGGTCTGCTCCGGGAATACGGCCGAGCAAAACGAGTATTATGGCATCGATGCTGGCGGCGCCTTCGAATGCGTCGTCTCAGCCAACATTGTCCGATTCAACGGCAACGCCACTGCCAATAATGGCACGGGTATCAATGTCGGCGCGGCTGTCCGCACAATCGTCGAGGCGAATAACGTGGTCAGCAACGGTTCGACCGGGGCCGGTGTGCAGATCTATGTTCCAGCGTACGACAGTAATGGCACGACGCTCGGCGGGCTGCCCTATCGGGCCTCGGGCGTCTTCATCAACGGAAACAGCATCACCCTCGCTAACAATAATCAGGTCGGCATATACCTGCATCAGGGTCCCGAAGAGTGCCGCGTCACCAACAATAGTGTGACGGGCGGCACCGCCAATCTCTCCTTCATCGTCGAAAGCCCGTCCTGCTACGTGCGGGGTAATCACAACGGCGCATATATCGTCGGCTACACGCTAGCGAGCGCTGCATCCCTGCTCATTCCCGATTGGGTTGAGCTTGCGGTGATCTCCGGCAACACGACCTGTACGGGCGGCATCGACACGTACAGCCGCAGCTCGTTCAGTGGGAAGGTGGCCTGGATCAAGGTCACCAATGGCGGGTCAGGTTACACCTCGGCGCCATCCGTGAGCATTACCGGCGGGGGAGGCGCTGGAGCGACAGCACAGGCCTACATCGGTAGCGACGGCGCGGTCGTTGGCGTCATCGTGACCAACTACGGATCGGGGTACGCCTCCACACCAACGATCGGCTTCTCCGGCGGCGGAGGTTCCGGCGCCACCGCCACCGCAACTGTAGGGTGCGACAACATCGTCAACCGCGAGCTGAGACTTGTGTTCGGCGGTACGGCCCAGATGAACAATGCTGCCAATCTCAAACTTGCTGGGGGAGTCAATTTCACGCCCGGCGGGTCAGGTCACAGCACTCTCAGCCTTATCGGCATGTACGGCAATGCATGGTGCGAAACCGGGAGGGCGGCGTGAGCATCGATCTCGACGGCGCCGAGGGCGGCAGGATGGCGGCGGCCTTCGCAGTGGGCTGCACGTCGGCATGGGTCTTCATCCGCAACATGGTGATGAAGCCCGCGATCAAGTCGTGTCACCAGCGAATCGCTGAGCTTGTGGAAGACCGGGATCGACTGATCAAGCGGATCAGTGATCTTGAGCTTGTCCTGATGATGCATGGACCCGGCGATCTTCGCGCCGCCGTGCAGTCGGCCGTTTCGGAAAACCATATGGAAATCGAGTTGCTGAAGCGGAAGATGGAGGCGAAGGCATGAGCGCCGACAGCCGCAACGTCGCCGATCTGGAGCCGAAGACTCGTGCAATCTACGAGGAGCATCAGCGGCTTTGCACGGCTGCGGGCATTCCGTTCACCGTGACGTTCACGTTCCGATCAATCCCAACGCAGAATGAGCTTTATGCGCAAGGCCGAACGAAGCCAGGTAAGATCGTCACGAATGCTCGCGGCGGACAGTCTTTCCACAATTACCGTTGCGCCTATGACGGCACGCCCACGGTCCTCCTGAAGCTGCCGAACTGGGGCGACACGCCGGCTCACAAAAAGGAAACCGATCGGATTTGGGCGCTTTACGGCAAGTTGGCTGTGCAAGCTGGCGGACGCTGGGGCGGCAACTTCAAAAGCATCAAGGACAGGCCGCACGTGGAATATCCGATCGCGCTGGCTGATCTTCAGGCGGGTAAGCTGCTATGAGCGGCTTTTCAAACATACTGCGTGGGATAGGCGGCGACTTCGAGATTGGCCGTGTCTATCTCGCCGCAAGCGGTTTCGCAGGCATCACGACGCCTATAGGCTTTCAGATCTGGCACATGCTCGAGAACGGCGGCCAGTTCGACGTGACGGCGTGGTGTGTGGCCTATCCGGGCGGTCTCGCCGCGCTGGGTGCGTTGGGTGTCTTCACGATCGGTAAGAAGGACAAGGGGGTAGCTGACGCCAAGGCAACGCTGGCCGCCTCCGATGCCGCAACGGCGAATACGCCATGATCGCCGGAACGATCTTGAGCGCGATGGCGCGGCCCTACGTCGCAATGGGCGTAGGCGCTGCGCTGCTGGCTTTTCTAGCCTTCGGCGGCGTCCAGACATGGCGGCTGGGCAATGCGCAGGACGCCCTGACGATCGAGAAACTGGCACACAGCCGAGACATCGCCATCTGGCGGGAAGGCGGCATCAAGGCGACCGCCGATGCCTTGGCGAACGCGCGGCGGATCGAGCTCGAGCAAACCCAAATCACCGAAGGATTATCCGATGACTATCAGACGCGTCTCGCTGCTTTTCAGCGCGGCCTTGCTGGCAGGGTGCGGGGAGCATCCGGAGCCAATCCGAGTAGCACCGGAAAAGCCGATAGTCCCCAACTCGCCTACGATCCCGGCATTTATTTCGGACCCGGTGCCGATCGCGGAATTTCTGAAAGCGATGCCGGGATTTGCGGCGTCGTCACCCTCAGACTGATCGCAGCCCGTCAGTGGGCGCTTGAACAATCCCAAATCGATAGGGGGAATTGAATGTTTTTCAATCCGCAGTTGGGCGTGTCCACTCAGTTCGAGGAGACGCTACTCGATATTCCAGAAGATTTTGCCTCCAGGTGGGAGCCGTCGTTCGATCTTTATAGAACGAACGCGGGGCGCTATTCTACCACTTTCGACACCTCGACGCTTGTCCCCGCCAGCCCCACGCGCACGCTCTACGTCAATTTTCAGACGGGAAATGATGCGAGTGCGGGAACGTCCGCAGGAACGGCCTACAAAACACTTCTGAAGGCGCTTCAACAGACCACCGCAGGCACCAGCACCGTAATCTACATTGATGCTACCGCGTGGACGATCATGCGTGGCAGTAACGGCTCCGGCTTGGCTGGTAGCACCGCGAGCTTTCAGGGCTGGAACAACTCGCTGCCGCTCGGCGACGTGTACGTCATTAATCGCTCCGCTTTCCGCGTCCTGATTACATCAGTTGCCAGCACCACGGCGCTCACATGGAATCTCGTTTCCGGCACGATGTATAAGGCGTCCACTACAGCCACCAATGTCGGGTGCGTGGTCGATGCTGATTTCGAGATCACGCCGGTCGATCCGTCCGGGCGGCCAATCCCCAATGTCCGCAATCCTTATCGCACCTATGTGAAGGTTGCAGACTCAGCCACTTGCGGATCAACGCCGGGGTCATGGTATCTCGATACGGGCGCGAACGAGGTTTATGTCAATCGCTGGGATGGCAGCGTTCCCAACACCCGCGTGCTTGTCTGCAATCGCATCAACAATGGCCGCGCGGGCAATGGGGCCGACAATCAAGTCACCTATATCGAGAACTTGGATTTCGTCGGCGGTGCGTCTTGCTTCAAGGCTGACACAGGCAGCTCATCGCGCCCGATCACCTTTATCGACCGCAACTGCACCTTCTCGGGAAGCGACTTCAGCACGACCAGCAATCTGATCCCGCTCCTCGGGCCGGTCACGAATTATAGCTGGCGCGCGGCAGAATATGGTGGCTATGCCGACAATCGGAACGGCCATAGTAATTCCTCTGATGGCACAAATAGCCCGTCTCCGAAGATCTTCCGCGACCAGTGCGTGTCTTTTGGTGCGGGCATTACTGGCAACTCTGGTGGCGGGCAGGATAATACATTCACGATCCACGACGGCGCGACCGCGATCAGTCTGAACTGCCTCGACTATGGCAGCCGTGGCATTCCAGTGGCGGGCGGAACAAACTATTCGATGCATTGGATGCTGGGTGGGACAATCGGGCCTGCTACAGACGACACCATCACCCTTTTTGCGGCTGGTCAGTCTGACGGTATCGCCTGGATAGACGGTACAAGGCTCTACGCGCCCAATGGCTACCAGGTAACCACGGGTGGAAGCGCGGCCCTTTATTATCGGCATATTCCCCGTCCGACATATTCGGGGTCGAGCGCTGACGCGTCGATAGCTCAATACTGACGGTGAGCCGCACATCCCCTCTCCCAAGGAGCAACCCATGATTACTCCCGCCATGATCGAAGCAGGCGCTGCGGCGCTGCGAGAGTGCAAGGAAGGGCTGGACGAAGCCGAGAAGGCGCTGATCGTGTTCGAGGCGATGACGGCGGCTGCTCCGGTTGAGGAGACTGCGCCAGAACCCACTCCCGTCCCCGACAAGACGAAGGACGCGGAATGGATCATGGCGAACCAGGACCGCTACTCCGCCGAGCAGATCAAGTGGGCGCGGGGGATTCTCGGATTGCCGGATGGGGAGGCGCCCACGCCTGTTCCGCCAATCATCACGCCATCCCCGACACCGACCGGCACCAAGATCGCCAGCCAGGCCGAACTCGACAAGGCGCTCGCCGATACCGCGGGCGGCAAGACGCTGCTCCTCGCCGGCTCGTTCAATATAAACATCGCCCGCGAATACGCATCCGAGATGGTCATCACCTCGGCAGACCCGAAGGCAAAGGCGAAGATCGGCAGCGCCAAGATCAAGGGAAGCAAGGTCACGCTGCGAGGGCTTGAGATCGGCCGTAGCGCATCGGAGGCCACGCGCGAGAGCCAGTTCATGCTGACGATCGAGGGAGGGAATATCACGATCGAGGGGAACCACTTCCACGGCTCGCTCGACGATGATCCCCGCAATGATGGCGTGGGCTACAAGCTCTGGTCCACGGGCAATGTCCGGATCATCAACAACGAGTTCGAGCAACTTGGCCGCTGCGGCGTCAATTCCGGCACAGGCATCCTGATCCGGGGCAACCACTGCCACGACATTCGCAGCGAAGGCTTCCAGTCGTCGAACGTCACCGATATCACCATCGAAGACAATCTGTTCGAAAAGTGGAAGCGCGCCTCGGCCGATCACCCCGACGCGATCCAGTTCATGACCGCCGGCGCCAATCGCGGGTCGTCAAAGATCGTGATCCGCCACAACGTCATCCTCTGCAATGTCGGCGACGGTGCGCAAGGCATCTTCCTGCGCGACGAGGTTGGCGGGCTGCCCTACACGGATCTGACCATCGAGAATAACTTCGTGCTCGGTAAGAACATGGCCAACGGCATCTATGTCGACGGCGGCAAGAATGTCACGGTGCGCAACAACACCGTCGTTTCGCCGACCGACGACAGCAATCCGGTCTGGATCTCACTGAAGAACATCTCCGGGCTGACGCAGTCGGGCAACATCGCTGATCAGGGCGGACAGAAGACGCCGGCTCAGGTGTTCACGGGCGCTCAGATGGCGCTGCTGACGACGGCTCGGTATGCGGAGGCTTCACCGGAGAAGCTGTTCGTGTCCGGTATCGGAGCCCAACTCGCCTAGCGCGCTTCTTCGGGGCTTCCGGCGGATCGCTCGCCCACCACGCCCACGCGACGACGTTTCCGGCGAGATCGTAGACGGGCTCAGGCACCCCTCACCATACCTTGCCCCGCTCCAGTTTCCAGCGTCAGATGGGCTATGAACCTCGGGGAAGCGATCAAGCACTTGGCATGGATGGCGGCTCAGACAGAGTTGCGAGCCGAGGGGCGCGACAAGACCATCGAAGCCATGAAATTGGTAGTCTCGCTGTTTCCGAAAAGGCGGCGGGATTTGACCCTGCTCTGGAAGGCGCTTGAGGGGGAGGAGATCATCGAACAGCGCAAGGGCTATATCGTGCATCTCAATCCGCCGGTGCCACTGGCTCTTGGACTTATGCGCGACGTCGGATTGCGGGCCTGGGGCTCGGCGACGGCGCCCGAGGATGTCGCGCGGCTTGAGGCCATCGCGGCACTGACGATCGAGGATGCGCGTCAAGACTGATTACCAGGCGTGAGGGCAGCGCGGATGATCTTGGCGGCGCTCTCATGCAGATAGGTCATATTGGTTGTGCGATCCGGGTGTACGCGCGTGGGCCATCGCTCAAGCTGGTTGCAAAGCCATTTCCAATCACCGTCGACGGTCTTCAGCGCCTCCACCAAGCCCGCATCATCGGGGGCGGTGAGGGTGCGCTGGTTCCAAGGCCCAACCTGGTTGGGATCGTCTAAGGGTATCGCGATCTGACGACTGGCCATCCAGCAACCGTCAGTCCGGCACGTCGCGTAAGGGTTGCAACCGCCCGCCACATGCAGCGCTTTCCCGCAGAACGGACAAGGCTCCACCCCTCCCACCGTTTCGCTGCCGGGGGTGGTTTCAAGATCGGTTGAGGGTGGGATCGCCGGGAATACGCGCTTGCAGTTGATGCAGCGCACCTCGTCCGAACCAGCAACGTCAGCCGCCTCTCGGCAGTGACATTCGGGGCATTTCCCCTCGCTCACTTCCCGCTCCGTTCTGTGAGGTGCTGGCGGAGGGCGAGGCCGGTTTCGGAAAACCGAAACATTGGGTTGCCGATATTGTCCACCGTTTCAGTCAGCAGCCCTTTTTCGACCATGGCCCGGCAGGCTTTATGCTGACGGCCTCCGTAGAATTTCCACGAGGGCAGCCCGCGGATCTGACCGCGGTGGGCGGTCCGAGCA